>Ga0209272_10000617_pt1 | contig 27530 bp, 23 predicted proteins | sample tdDd002_FD_187125 | JGI IMG/M metagenome (GOLD analysis project Ga0209272, IMG submission 187125) | Marine sediment microbial communities from the Atlantic coast under amendment with organic carbon and nitrate - tdDd00.2 (SPAdes)... | ecosystem: Environmental > Aquatic > Marine > Coastal >... | reverse complement strand
TACTACCGTTGATGTGTATGCTTATCTGATAGATGGAAAAACGTCAAGTAACATTCAATTGCGCGATCAGGATGTGATTTTGGTTCGTCCCTATGTGAATCGCGTAAGTGTTGAAGGGGAGTTTAAAAGATTGGGGTTGTTTGAAGCCAAGCCTAAAGAGACGGTGAAAGACCTACTGCGCTTTGCGGGTGGTTTTACTGATAGGGCTTACACGCACCGCTTGGAATTGTACAGAAACAACAGCAGAACCATGACTTTTATGGGAGTGGAGGAGAATGAATACGCTTCCACGCTTTTGGTCAATGGAGATTTGATAAAGGCAGGTGAGATTGTGGATCGTTTTGAGAATCGGATTTCAATAGAAGGAGCGGTTTACCGTCCAGGAAATTACGAGTTGAAGAAAGGGATGATGCTTTCTCAATTGATACAAAAAGCAGAGGGATTGAAAGAAGAGGCCTTTATGGAGCGAGGGGTCATCACCCGTAAGAAATCGGACATGACCTTTGAGTCCATCTCTTTCTCGCTGCGTGATGTGCTTTCAGGCAAGAGTGATGTTGCTCTGGAAAGAGAGGATCGTATTCAGATCTCATCCATATTTGATGTGCGCGAAGCGCGTATCATCGAAATCGTAGGAGAGGTACAATATCCGGGAACCTACGGATGGGCAGAAAACATTAGTATAGCAGACTTGGTATTTCAGGCAGGTGGTTTCAAAGAAAATGCGGAGGTTTCCAGTGTGGAGGTCAGTCGTGTGCTGGATTATGAGGAGATTGGCAGTTTGAATAAGGCATTGCTGCACACCTTTCAGTTTGGCTTGGATCGGAATTTAAAATTCCATCCGGATGATGCAGGCTTTATATTGAAACCATTTGATAAAGTATATGTTCGTCGTGCACCAGGCTATCGTGATCAGGGAACAGTTAGTCTTCAGGGGGAGGTGAAGTATGCCGGTGACTATGGCATTACCCGAAAAGATGAGAGATTGTCTGATGTGATCAAAAGAGCTGGTGGCTTAACGCCAGAGGCATACATTGCTGGAGCTTCCTTGAGAAGAAGGGTGGAGTTGAGCGATGCGGAATATCAGGCAAAATTAGCGATAGCAGCTCAGGATACGACCATGATGTTGGATTCGGTAAAGAGAGTGAAGTATCAGATTGTTGGGGTTGATTTGCCTAAAGTGATGGCTCAGCCAGGCTGTATAGAAGATTTACAGATAATAGCAGGAGATCAGATCTTCATTCCGGCCAAGCTGGAAACAGTGATGGTGTCAGGATCAGTCTTGAATCCGGTAGCCCATACCTTTACGGATCGAAAAAAGATAAAGGATTACATACGCAATTCCGGTGGTTTTGCTCAGCGTGCGAAAAAATCAAAGGTTTATGTGGTGTATGCCAATGGAACAACGGAGGCAACGCGAGGTGGTTTGTTTGGTCGTCGTTACCCAAAGGTGGCTCCTGGATGTGAAATCATTGTTCCTGAAAAACCAGAAGTGGATACAGCAGCTAATGCAAGTAGATGGCTAGCCTTTACATCAACCTTGGCTAGTTTGGTTACGGCGATTGCAATTGCGACCCGATAGTCTGCAGCCATTTTGAGCTATGCAGTCATCCCGAGGAACGAGGGATCTCTATGGTATGGATTATACTAATGAGATAGATTACACGGATTAAAATGGATTACACGGATTGAGGGCGTCATCCTGAGTTTATCTCAGGATCAAATAAAACAAAAACAGATGCTGAACTGACGCAGTCATCCTGAACTTGTTTCAGGATCTCAGGATCTCAGGATCTCAGCATGACGAAAAAAGATAATGAAGAGAGGATACATATATATCATGTCGAATAAGAATAGAACGACATTGTATATTGGTGTAAGCTCTGATTTAAATAGAAGAATGGCTGAACATTCAGAAGGAGTAGGAGCAAAGTTTACAAAAAGATACAACTTGATTGACCTGCTTTATTATGAGGAATTTGATGATATAGGTGAAGCGATTGCCAGAGAAAAGCAATTGAAAAACTGGAAACGTGATTGGAAAATGAATTTAATTAAGAGTTTGAATCCTGAGTTGAAAGATTTAAAAATGGACTTTAGATAAATGAAATCAGGAAAGGATCCAGAATTAATACAGTCATCCTGAACTGACGAAGTCATCTTGAACTGACGAAGTCATCCTGAACTGACGAAGTCATCCTGAACTTGTTTCAGGATCTCAGGATCTCAGGATCTCATAATCTCGGAATCTCAGCATGACAAAAAAAACATAAGATTGAAAAGATGCTGATCCAGACAGTTGTTGGGACAGCATGACATTAGAAATAGAATAGTATAAAAGATTTATCAACACAATAAAAAAATAAACGCTGATTAAAAATAGAAACGCTTATTAGTGAAATCCGTCCTAATCCGCGTAATCAATATAAAAATCCGCGAAATCAACATACAGAGTATGACAGAGAACAACAACATACAAACCCAAGCCGACGATGAGATCGATTTGATTCAATTGGCAAAGACCCTATGGGAAGGTCGCAAAACCGTTATAAAGACGACTTTAATTTTTATGCTACTAGGATTATTCATCGCCATCTTCTCAGCAAAGGAATACACCGCCTCCACCACCATGGTGCCACAATCTGCCGAAGGAGGATCCAAACTGGGCGGTAGTTTAGGAGGTTTAGCCGCCATGGCAGGAATCAATTTAGGCTCTATGGGGGGAGGATCAACAATACCACCTACTTTATATCCAAAGATTGTAAAAAGCATTCCTTTTCAAAAGGAGCTCATGAAAACTCCTTTGTCAATCGAAGGGCAAGATGGGGAGGTAACCTTTGCAGAATACTATTTAGAAATCAAAAAGCCCGGATTATTAGGCTACATCAAAAAATACACCATCGGTCTGCCAGGTTTAATCCTGAAAGCCATCCGTGGCGATGGATCTTCGCGGTCCCTGAGCGGAGCCGAAGGGCAATCGGACGATCTGTTATCCATAACCCAGGATGAAAAAAAACTAATCGAAATCTTAACCGCTCAACTTTCCCTCGAAGTTAACGACAAAGACGGTTACGTTTCTATCTCAGCTCGTATGCCTGAAGCCAAAGCAGCTGCTCAAATAGCTAAAAAAGCTCAAATTTTATTGCAGGAGGCCATAACGAATTTCAAAATCCAAAAAGCAAAGGATCAATTGGCTTTTGTAGAAGAGCGTTATGCCGAAAAAGAAAAAGAAGCAAAAAGTGCACAGCAGAAATTAGCAACTTTTCGTGATCGAAATAAAAATGTAAGCACAGCGACAGCTCAAACAGAACAGGAACGCTTAACTGCCGAGTACAATTTGGTATACGGTGTCTATTCCGAACTGGCAAAACAATTAGAAACGCAAAAAATACAAGTGAAAGAAGATACTCCGGTATTCACGGTAATTGAACCAGTGTCAATTCCTATCTTAAAATCGAAACCAAAACGAGCTTTAATTCTTATGATGTGGGTGTTTTTAGGTGGGATTATTGGTTTATTAAGGGTTTTGTTGCTTAAAAACTTTCATGGTTTTAAGAAAAAATGGGATGATACAGAAGTTAGTGTTGTTGAAATCTAAAAAAAATAAGAAATGTCAGTTTTTAAAAATAAGGTATTATTGATAACGGGAGGCACTGGTTCTTTTGGAAATGCCGTGTTAAAAAGATTTCTTGATTCTGAAATTAAAGAAATAAGGATCTTTTCCCGTGATGAGAAAAAGCAGGATGATATGCGACATGTATTGCAAAGTCCTAAAGTAAAATTTTATATTGGAGATGTAAGAGATCGCCGGTCAGTAGATTTGGCAATGATTGGGGTTGATTATGTATTTTCTGCCGCTGCATTAAAGCAGGTGCCATCGTGTGAATTTTTTCCTATGCAAGCGGTTAAAACCAACGTGGATGGAACTGACAATGTAATTCAGTCAGCAATTGCACATGGAGTGGAAAATGTAGTGGTACTTTCGACTGATAAAGCAGCCTATCCTATTAATGCGATGGGAATTAGTAAGGCTATGATGGAGAAGGTTGCCATTGCTCACGGTAGAGCTTTGGGAACTGATGCAAAAACAACTATTTGCTGTACACGATATGGAAATGTAATGGCAAGTAGAGGTTCGGTTATCCCTTTGTGGGTTGATCAGATTAAGGCAGGAAATGAAATTACCATTACAGATCCTAATATGAGTCGTTTCATGATGACATTAGATGATGCGGTTGATTTGGTAATTTATGCATTTCAAAATGGGGAAAATGGAGATTTGTTTGTACAGAAAGCTCCAGCAGCTACATTGTCGGTATTGGCAGAGTCATTAAAGCAGTTATACAAGGCAGATACAGAAGTTAAGACAATTGGTACCCGTCATGGAGAGAAATTGTATGAAACTTTGGTTACCCGTGAGGAGATGGCTAAGGCTATCGATATGGGTGAATATTTTAGAATCCCCTGTGATACTCGTGACTTGAATTACGATAAGTATTTTAAGGAGGGTGATGAGGAATTGTCAAAAATTGAAGACTATCATTCTCATAATACGACTCCGTTAGATGTCGAAGGTATGAAAAACTTGCTGTTAAAATTGGATTTTATACGTCAGGAAGTTTTGAATGGGAAGACTGAACCTGTAAAAATATAATATAAAATGTAATGAAGATATTAATAACAGGTGCAAAGGGATTTGTGGGTAAAAACTTAGTTGCTCAATTGAGAAATATCCAAGAGGGAAAGGATAAAACTTATACGATTGATCCAAATTTTGAAATATTTGAATGCGATATTGATACTGATGAGAAAACATTGGATCAATATTGCAAGGAGGCTACTTTCATTTTTAATTTGGCAGGTATTAATCGTCCAGTGAATGAATCTGAATTTATGGTGGGCAATTGTGACTTTGCAAGTCAACTATTGAATTCCTTGAAAAAGCATAAAAATGTTTGCCCGATTATGATTTCTTCATCTACTCAGGCAGCAACCGATAATGCTTATGGCAAATCAAAAAAAGCTGGGGAGGATATAATATTCCAATATGCTAAGGAAACAGGTGCAAAAGTAATGGTGTATCGCTTTCCCAATGTATTCGGAAAATGGTGTAAGCCTAATTACAACTCTGCTGTAGCTACATTTTGTCACAACATAGCGCACGGTTTGGGAATTACCGTTTCGGATCGATCATATCAAATGATTTTGGTATATATCGATGATTTGGTTAAGGAATTAATTCACGCTTTGGAAGGTAAAGAAACTAGAGATGGTGAGTTTTGTGCTGTACCTGTAACACATCCAGTATGCTTGGGAGAAATTGTTGATTTGCTATATTCTTTTAAGAATAGCCGTAATGACCTAACTGTAGCGAATATGGAGGATTTATTTGCGAAAAAATTATATTCTACATATTTAAGCTATTTGCCTGCTGATGAGTTTTCTTACTCATTAAAAATGAATGAGGACGATCGTGGTTCATTTACGGAAATGTTAAGAAGTCAGGATAGAGGTCAGGTTTCTGTAAACATTTCGAAACCAGGAATTGTGAAAGGAAATCACTGGCATCATACCAAAAATGAAAAGTTTTTGGTGGTTAGTGGAAAAGGTGTGATCCGCTTCAGAAAAATTGATGAAGAAAAAGTTCATGAGTATTTTGTTTCTGGAGATAAATTGGAAGTTGTTGATATTCCTGTTGGTTATACTCATAATATTGAAAATTTAGGAGATGTTGATATGGTAACGATGATGTGGGTGAATGAACCATTTGATCCATCATTGCCTGATACGTTTTATCTAGAAGTTTAAAAGTATTTCCTAAATGGAAATATTTTATGCAAAAATAAATTGAAATGAATAAATTAAAAGTTGTTACAGTAGTAGGAACTCGTCCGGAAATTATCCGTTTATCCAGAGTGTTACTTAAACTAGATAATACGGATAGTATTGATCATATATTGGTTCATACAGGTCAGAATTATGACTATGAGTTAAATGAAGTGTTTTTTAAAGATTTGGGATTAAGAAAACCGGATTATTTTTTAAATGCGGCTGGAGGGAATGCAACCGTAACCGCTGGTAAAATATTAATGAATATTGATCCTGTACTGGAGGAAATTCAACCAGATGCATTTTTAGTTCTCGGAGATACAAATTCTTGTCTATGTGCTATTGCTGCAAAGAAACGCAAAATTCCAATTTTCCATATGGAAGCTGGGAACCGTTGCTTCGATCAACGAGTACCTGAAGAAACCAATCGCAAGATTGTAGATCATGTGGCGGACATTAACTTGACATATAGCTCAATAGCTAGAGAATACCTGTTGAGGGAAGGTTTATCTGCAGACCGAGTTATTAAAACAGGTTCGCCGATTTATGAAGTAGTTCATGCTTATAAGGAAGAAATTGAAAGATCTAATGTCTTATCAAGATTGGATTTAAAAGAGGGAGAGTACTTCTTGGTTTCTGCTCATCGGGAGGAGAACATTAACTCCAATAACTTTCTGAAATTAGTAAAAACATTAAATACAATAGCAGAGAAGTACCATTTACCTGTTATTGTTTCAACGCATCCTCGTACTCGCAATAAAATTAATGAAACCGGTGTTGAGTTCAATTCATTAATACAATTGATGAAACCTTTGGGATTCCATGATTACAATCATCTGCAAATGAAAGCTAAAGCAGTTCTTTCAGACAGTGGAACCATTTCAGAGGAGTCTTCTATCATGAATTTCCCAGCGTTGAATATTCGAGAAGCTCACGAACGTCCTGAAGCAATGGAGGAAGCATCGGTGATGATGGTTGGTTTAAACCCGGAACGAATCATGCAAGGATTGGTTCTGTTGGATTCTCAGAAAAGAGGTGAAGACCGTAATTTGAGGTCAGTATATGATTATTCTATGCCGAATGTTTCAGATAAGGTAGTGAGAATAATAATGTCATATACGGACTATGTGAATCGTGTAGTTTGGAGTAAGTAGCATACTTTAAAGTTATAATTATGAAAGTGTTGATTACGGGAGGGGCTGGTTTTATTGGCTCAAATTTATGTGAATTTCTTTTAAACGAAGGACATGAAGTCCGTTGTTTAGATAATTTTGCAACAGGACATATTGAAAATTTATTACCCTTGATTGAAAAATATAAAAATACTTTTCAATTGCAGGTGGGTGATATTAGGAATATTACGGATTGTCAAAAAGCAGTAGAGGGTATGGAATATGTACTACATGAAGCTGCTCTTGGTAGTGTTCCTCGATCTATTAAAGACCCAATAACTACTAATGATGTTAATATTGGTGGGTTTATGAATATGATAGTGGCTTCAAGGGATGCTGGAATAAAGAGGTTTATTTTTGCGGCTAGTTCATCAACATATGGAGACAGTAAGGCTTTACCTAAGGAGGAGGATAGAATTGGTAAACCTCTTTCGCCTTATGCCATAACAAAGTATGTGGATGAACTTTATGCTGATGTATTTGCAAAAACATATGATTTTGAATATATAGGGTTAAGGTATTTTAATGTATTTGGAAGAAGGCAGGATCCTAATGGTGCATATGCTGCGGTAATTCCATTATTTGTAAAACAATTTATGAATCATAAAGCTCCGATAATTAACGGGGATGGTGAGTTTAGTCGTGATTTTACTTACATTGAGAATGTGATTCTAATGAATTATCTGGCTCTAACTACTGAGAATCCAGATGCGGTAAATCAGATTTACAATACTGCATTTGGAGACCGAACTACATTAAACCAACTTGTGGGTTATTTAAAGGATTATCTTGGGGAAAAAGATGAAGTTATTAAGACTCTTGAACCTGTTTATGGACCCAATAGGGCCGGAGATATTCCTCATTCACTTGCAAGTATTGACAAGGCTAAAAAATTACTTGGATACAATCCGAAGTATTCTATGTCTGAAGGATTAAAAGAGGCGGTTAATTGGTATTGGGATAATTTGTAAAATATTATAATTAAATAGATATGAATTTAGAAGTTAAAATAGCGGTTATTGGTCTTGGGTATGTTGGTTTACCTTTGGCAAGATTGTTTTCGACAAAATATAATACTGTTGGTTTTGATTTGAGCCAAGGTCGTGTAAATGAATTAATGGCTGGTCATGATTCAACTCTTGAAGTAAGTGATGAATTATTACAGTCGGCTATAGCTGATGGACTTGTTTGTACCTCTAATGTTGAGGATTTAAAGAGTTGTAATTTCTATGTGATAGCGGTACCTACTCCTGTGGATAATAATAATAATCCTGACTTAACTCCATTAATTGGGGCAAGTACTACCGTTGGTAATGTACTTTCAAAAGGTGATATTGTTGTTTATGAATCAACAGTTTATCCTGGCGCAACAGAAGAGGATTGTATTCCTGTTGTTGAGAAAATTAGTGGAATGAAGTATAATGTGGATTTCTTTGCTGGTTATTCTCCAGAAAGAATTAATCCAGGTGACAAGGAGCATACTGTTGAATTGATAAAAAAGGTTACTGCGGGTTCAACTCCAGAAATTGGAGAGAAGGTGGATGAAGTATATGCTTCGGTTATTACTGCGGGTACTCACCTTGCTCCTACTATTAAAGTTGCTGAGGCTGCCAAGGTTATTGAAAATTCACAAAGAGATATAAATATTGCTTTTGTGAATGAGTTATCTAAGATTTTTAATAAGATGGAGATAGATACCCTTGATGTTCTGGAAGCTGCAGGAACAAAGTGGAACTTTCTTCCGTTTAGACCTGGGCTTGTAGGAGGTCACTGTATTGGTGTGGATCCTTATTATTTAGCTCAATGCGCACAGAGGTATGGCTATAACCCAGAAATTATATTAGCGGGTCGAAGAATGAATGATGGAATGGGACAGTATGTTGCTGATGAAACAACAAAGCTGATGCTTAAAAAGGGTATTCAGGTACTTGGTAGTAAATTAATTATACTTGGGTTTACTTTTAAGGAAAATTGTCCTGATGTGAGAAATACTAAAGTGATTGATATTTATAATGCGTTTAAGGAGTATAATATCGATGTTACCATTTACGACCCTTGGGTGGATAAAGAAATAGCTATGCATGAATTCGGTATAGAGGTGGTTAATGAATTACCAGAGGGTGAATTTAATGCTGCTATTATGGCTGTTGCTCATAACGAATTTGATTCAATTGATATGCTTTCACTGTTAAAGGAGAATCATGTGATTTATGATGTAAAGGGAAGATTAGATAAGAATTTAGTTGATAGCAGACTGTAATTATGATGAGATTGATATCTAAAATAGTATTACTACCATTTTTGGTCGTATATTATAAGTTTACCCGAGGTATTAAAATTTCCTTTTTTACTATTCTTAGCAAAAAGACGAGATTTGAAGGTAATAACAAGGTTTGCCGTGGCTCGTTTGTAAGTGATTCTGTTTTAGGTTATGGATCTTATGTGGGGGCAAACTGTTTTTTATCTAAAGTTAATATTGGACGTTTTTGTTCAATTGGCTCAAATGTGAAAGTAATAAGTTCTATGCACCCCACTTCTAAGTTTGTTTCGACTCATCCATCTTTTTATTCTAATGCCAAACAAGCAGGTTTTACATATGTGAATCAAAATATTTTTGAAGAGCATGTATATGCCGATGCTAACAGGAGCTTTGCTGTTGAGATTGAAAGTGATGTTTGGATTGGATCTGATGTTACTATTTTAGGAGGTTGCAGGATTGGTAATGGCGCTGTTATTGCAACTGGAGCTGTAGTTACAAAAGATGTAGAATCTTATCAAATAGTTGGCGGTGTGCCTGCGAAAGAGGTTAAAAAGCGTTTTACTGATGAGGATATAAAGTTTTTGTTGGATTTAAGGTGGTGGGAGAAGGATTTATCTTGGATAAGTGAAAACGCCGCATATTTTAAAGATCTGGAATTATTAAAAGCAAAGTTCAGTAAATAATGAAGATTTGTCATATAGCTATTGCTTGCTTTTACATTGAAGGCTGGGCATATCAGGAAAATATATTACCGAAATATCATAAAAAGTTAGGTTATGATGTTGATATAATTACAACTCGCTACACAAAGGATAAAAACAATAGACCGGGATTAAGAGATGCTGGAAGTTATACAAATGATTCAGGGATTAATGTAGAAGTATTAGACTATGATACTGATAACATCTTTTATAAACTAAAAAAGGTTAGAAAAGTCAAAGGGCTTTATGATAGGTTAATTGACGCTAAGCCTGAAATTGTATTTGTTCATGGCTGTCAGTTTTTTAATACCTCAGATATTATTAGGTACAAAAAGGAGTTTCCTGAGGTAAAAATTTATGTAGATCAACATGGGGATTATTATAATATGCCGATTACCGGTATAAAGAATTTTATACTACAGAAAGTTGTCTTTAGATTTATTGCTAAGAGATTATCGAAGTACGTAGAAAAATTCTGGGGAGTAACTCCGTGGAGGGTTGATTACCTAAGAAATGTTTATGGATTACCAGCACATAAATTAGATTTGTTGGTTATGGGAGGCGAAAGTGATATTATTGATTCTGTAAGGAAAGACCTGAATATTGAGCAAAGGAGACAGTCTTATAATCTAGATATTAATGATTTTGTCATTGTTACAGGTGGGAAAATTGATAAAGTAAAAAATATAGATAGGCTTTTAAGGGCTTTTGAAAGTCTGAATATAGATAGGCTTAAATTGTTAATATTTGGTTCTATAACAAAAGAATGTGAAGAAGAGTTATCAGGAATGATTAAATGCAATTCTAATATAAATTTTTTAGGTTGGAAGAGTAGTAAAGAAATCACTGAAATGTTCTTGTTATCTGATTTAGCTGTTTTTCCTGGTACGCATTCAGTTTTATGGGAACAGGCAGTAGCTTGTGGTATTCCTTTACTAGTGAAGTCTTGGCAAGGAATGAGACATGTGGATGTAGGAGGAAACTGTACTTTTTTGGAAAATGCATCTGAGGAAGAAATTACAGATAAGTTGAAAATTATCGTTTCTGATATGAAGCTGCACGGTAAAATGAAGGATGTAGCTATGGACAAGGGGATCCATGATTTTTCGTATTATACGATTGCTAAAAAGTCTATTGAAATAAGTTAATAAATGAGTATTTTAAAGAAGATCATAAGTGTTAAAAGTTTTCATTTAAGTGTTTATATGTTGGCTTCATTAGGACCAATGGTGGTTAGTGTTTTGCTAAATCCATTGTTTGCCATTAACATGTCGCCAAAAGATTATGCCATTTGTGGTTATTATAACTCTTTTAATCCAATTTTTTTACCGCTTATTAACTTTCTATTTGTTAGATATTATTTAAAAAGATATTTCGAAGTAGATGAGAGTGAGAGAAAACGAATTAAGGCTACGGTTTATCAGCTATCTTTAATTGTTTCATTTGGACTATTGATTGTAGCATTAGTATCAGAATTAATATATATGAAATATTTTAATTCGAATTCTGAATTGCCTTTCTTGCCATATTCTATTTTAGCATTAGTTCCATGTTATTTTCAATCAATTTATATTCTGGAATTAAATGAATTAAGAATGTCTTCCAAAAGTGTAGGCTATTTGAAAATTAATTGGTTGAGTGCTTTTTCGGCACTACTTTTATCTTTACTCTTTGTTGTGATTTTCAAATGGGGTGCCATGGGAAAGCTGTTAGGAGTTGCAGTTGCTTCGGCATTCATATTTTTATATTTATTATTGAAAAATAAAGACTTATTAAAAATTAAACTTGATAGAAGTTTGGTTAAGTGTATAGTTCTTTTTTGTTTACCTATTGTAATTGCTGATATGCTTGAATTCTTTTCAAAAGGATTTGACAAAGTTTTTTTAGAGAGGATTGTTGATCCTGATCAACTTGGGTATTATACTGTTGGATTTTCAATTGCTGGTTTGTTAAGTGTTTTTTCTAAAGCTATCAGTGATACGTTTGCTCCGGATATTTATGAAGCTGTAGCGAAAAGAGACCTAAGTAAGGGAATGAAGTATGGAGGCTTCCAAGTTGCTTTAATAGCAGTAATTGTACTATTATTTATTTTATTCCTTCCTTTTATTATTGATATTTTGACAGCTGGGCGATATGTTAAGTCAACAAAATTTGCTATGATAATTTCGTTGTCATCAATTACCTCAGGAATCTATTTTTTAATCAATAATGTAATGATTTGCCTTGGGAAAACAAAAACAGTTTTATCAACTAAACTAATAGGTTCTGGTTTTTGTGTGTTAATGTACTATTTTCTAATAAAAGAGTGGGGAACAATCGGAGCTTCTTGGGGGATTGTCTTAAGTTATCTAATTTTGTCAATTTCTAATTTTGCGTGCTATTTTATTGGGGAACGAATAATCTTGGGGAAAAACTATGAAGTTAATTATAAACGCAGATGATTTAGGTCTAAGTTCGAAAGTTAATAATGCTATTGGAAATGCTGTTAGCAAGAGTTACATAACCTCTGCAACGATTCTGGCGAACTCTGAGCATTGGGATGAAGTAATTGATATTGCCCAAACAGGTAAGATTTCTTGTGGAGTTCACCTAAATTTATCAGAAGGAAAATCACTAACAAATTCAGATCTTTTAAGAGAATACGGAATTATTAATAGCGATGGTGAATTTAAAAAGAATTTTAACTTTACCAGAGACATGAATAGTAACCTTTTAAATGCACTTTATCTTGAATTAAAAGAGCAAATTTCATTTGTACAATGTAAAATTGGAAATATTTCGCATTTAGATGGGCATCATCATTGTCATACATGGTTGGGAATAGAGGATATAGTTGAATCTTTATTGTCTGAATTTGAAATTAAATCAATTCGAAATATCTATTCTTGGCCTGTAATTAACCCTATTCAATGGCTTAGGGTTAATAATAAATTTAAGAAAACATTACATGGTAAAATAAAATCTAAGTATTTCACCTCTTATGAGAATGCTATTAATAAAATAAGTAGCTTCAGGGTGTATCATGAATTAATGTTAAAAAATGAAGTCGTTGAATTAATGTGCCATCCTGGCCACGATAGATATGCAAAGGAATTAGATTTAATAAAAAGTAATCAAATTGGTAAAAAACTAAATGTTAATATGGAAATGATAAATTATCTTGACTTATGAGATTCTTTAAGTTGTATCATTTATCTGTGAATTCTATTTTATCAGTAGAATTTTCGTTCATAGTTTTTTTGATTGCTAACCTGTGTTCTTTCAATACTAAGTTCAGTACAGTATTGTATGCTGTTTCTTTGATAATATTTTTAACCGCTACAAAAATCACTAAAGTAACTAAAGGATGGTTGATTTTGTTATTGTTTTGTTTCTCTTATGTTTTTTTTAGTATTGGTTTCAATGGACAATCGTTGTTCAATTTAAGATACTTGTTTTTCATACCTTATGCATTCCAGTTGGGAGTGTATATAGCTAGTCTCTCAAAGAAGGAAATTCATCATGTTTCAACCTTAATTTTGTTGTCGCTATCGTTACTTTTTATAAGTTTTTATGACGTTGTAGTGGATACGATAGAGGTTGGTATAATTAATAAAAATAGAATATTTGAGAATAATGATTCTACTAATATTTTAGCGACAGCAATAGGTGTTACTAAATCATTGAGCATAGGACTTGGTGTTGGTGTTCTTTTTGCGTTTCGAAATTATATTGTAAGTAAACGAGAAAAGGTAATTGTAATTGGAGCATTAACCTATGCTTTATTTGTGAATATTCATTTGCTAAATAGAACTGGTTTAGTCATTTTCTTTTTAATCTTTCTGTTTTTATTTGTGAAAAATCTTAAGGCTAAATCTTTAATATTCTTATCTATTCTAGTCGTAATTTTAATGCTATCATATGTGAAATTTAGCAATAGCGATGGTATAACAGAAGTTGTGGATGCGTATTTGAATAGAGCAAGTAAGGGTGATCAATTAAACGGAAGAGGAGCATTGTGGTCTAAATCATTGAATCATTTAATAACGGATGTTGGAGGTTGGTATTTTAACTATGCTGGTGAAAAGAATAGGTTTGCCCATAACTTATGGTTGGATGTTGCTAGATGCTCCGGTATTATTTCATTCGCTTTATTTCTAATATTTACTATTACATCCGGAATAGATTTCCTTAGGGTTATAATTTCTAAAAATATTACAAAATCATTTAAAACAATTCTTTGGGCAGTATATTTATCTATAATACTGCAATGTAATGTGGAGCCAGTGTTAGAGGCCTCATTGGGGTACTTTCTTACTATCATATTCATTTTCGGAATGGTGCATAAAATTAATAGAATGTCATATGAGTAAAGTTGAACAAGAGAAAATATTATATATAGGAGGGTTTGAGCTTCCAGATAAGAATGCTGCTGCTCATCGTGTATTGGCAAATGGTAAAATTTTGGATAATCTAGGTTATGAAGTTATTTATTTAGGGGTATCGCATGAAAATGAATGTAGTGATAATGTTGTTAGTACCTCAAGAAAAGTGAAATATGGCCTGGATTATAGATATAAATATCCTATTGGTAAAATTAATTGGCTGAAATATATCATGAAAATAGGTCATATTATAGAACTTATAGAGATACATAAAGTTAAGGTAGTGATTGCTTATAATTATCCTGCTATTGCCTTGCATAGGCTACATTTGTATTGTAAAAAGAATGATATAAAATTAGTTTCTGATTGCACAGAATGGTATGTTCCTGTTGGTGATTTTATTTTTCGGATTATCAAGGGACTAGATACCTACCTCAGGATGAGAGTCGTGCAGCCCAGATTAGATGGGATGATTGCAATTAGTAAATTCCTATTTGATTTTTATTATCCAAAGCAAAGTAATTTGATATTGGTGCCTCCATTGGTTGACTTGTCTGATTCTAAATGGCATGTTAATGTGGAGAAAAATGATAACAAACAACTTCAATTTTTATATGCAGGTTCCCCTGGAGGAAAAACAAAAGATCACTTAGGGATGATTATATCTAGTCTAATTCTACTTCATGAGAAAAAAGGTAGAGATTTCTGTTTAGATATTATTGGAATAACAAAAGAACAGTATAACGAGATTTGGTGTGACCATCCGATAAATTCCTCATTAAACGATAAAATTAAATTTCATGGTAAGCTATCAAATGGTTCTGTAATTAAAAAATTGAAAAAAGTAGATTTTTCGATTTTTATTAGAGAAGATAATCTGGTTACAAGAGCTGGTTTTCCAACAAAATTCGTTGAATCAATTTCTGCGGGTATTCCTGTTTTGACAAATAGTTCAAGTAATGTTAAAGATTATTTGGAGGAAGGAGTAAATGGATTTTTATTAGATATTTCAAGTACAGAAATATTGGCAGAATCATTAGATGAGGTCTTTAATACCAATGGTATAGATATAAATAATATGAAGCTGAATTGTATGCAGGATAAACAATTTGATTGCAATAATTACAGTGAAGATTTTGCAAAGTTAATGTCTAGTTTTAAAAACAAGTAATCTTTCACTTTTAGTGACCTCATACGATTTTTAGACTATTATGAAATATATTATATGTCATGTAACGGTATCGTACTGTAATGCAACTTGCTTTAGCTGGTTGATGTAAATTAAGATGGTTTTTTAGTTGTAGCATATGGTTTGCTTAATAGGCTTAATATTAGGAATATATGTTATTTGATTCAAAGGAATTTACAATTAGGCAAATAGTGAAATGAAAAAAAGAAAGATAATAAGAATAGTGACTATCCCTAAATCTTTTGATTTATTTAAAGGGCAAATGAATTTTATGAAAGATTCATTTGATTTTGTAGGAGTCTCATCTAGTGGAGATAATATTCCTATAGTAGAAGAAAGAGAGGGAATAAAGGTAAAGAGTATTCAATTAACTCGAACAATATCTCCAATTAAGGACTTTTTAGCATTGCTAAAATTAGTTGCTTTGCTTCGAAAGGAAAAGCCAGATATAGTACATACTCATACGCCTAAGGCTGGAACAATTGGAATGTTAGCTGCTTATTTGTCTGGAATAAAGCATCGAGTACATACAGTTGCAGGTATGCCTCTAATGGAAGTTAAAGGGCTGAAAAGATTGTTGTTAGATAATGTTGAAAAAATAACTTATGCTTGTGCAACTCTAGTGTTGCCTAATTCAGAGAATCTTAAAAAATTCATATTAACAAACAATTATGTTGGTGCCAATAAATTGAATGTTATTGGAAATGGAAGTACAAATGGTATTGATACTGATTTTTTTTCAAAGGAAAATATAAGTGAGAATATTATTTTAGAAATACGAAATAAATACAAAATTTCAGAAAATGATTTTGTTTTTCTTTCAGTAGGTCGAATAGTTAAAGATAAAGGGATAGTCGAATTAGTTAAAGCATTTAAGAAATTTAATAATTTGTATCCAAATTCTAAGTTGCTTATGCTTGGTAATTTTGAAAAAGAGTTAGATCCATTGCCAGGGGAAATAGAAAATGAAATTAATAATAATGCAAGTATTGTTTATTGTGGTTATCAAAATGATGTTAGGTCATTTTTTGTGTTAAGTGATATATTTGTATTTCCAAGCTATAGAGAAGGATTTCCTAATGTTGTGATGCAAGCCGGAAGTATGGGGATTCCTAGTATTGTTACAAATATTAACGGCTCTAATGAAATTATTAAAGATGGAGTAAACGGTTATATAGTTCCAGTAAAGAAAGTTGAAGATATATACGAAAAAATGGAAGTCTTTTATAATGATAAAGAAACATTAGAGTATATGAAAGACCGATGCAGATATCAGATACTAAGTAGATATGAACAAAAAAATGTTTGGAATGATATGTTGAAAATGTATAAAGAGTTGTAGTATTATGTATAGAATGTTTTTGAAAAGAATTTCTGATTTTATTTTCGCGCTAATTGGGTTGATATTGCTAAGTCCTGTGATTGTTATTGCGACATTTGCTTTGATTCTTGCGAATAAAGGAACGCCTTTTTTCTTTCAAGCTCGTCCAGGAAAAGGTGAAAAGGTATTTAAGATTATTAAATTTAAAACCATGAACGATAAAACTGATGATAATGGACGTCTTCTACCGGATTCAGAAAGATTAACTCGAATTGGTGAGTTTTTAAGAAAGACATCTATAGATGAGTTGCCACAGTTGGTTAATGTTCTTATAGGTGATATGAGTTTTATAGGACCACGTCCTCTACTTGTTGAATACTTACCTTTTTATAGGGGAAAAGAAAAATTAAGGCATTCTGTAAGACCTGGTATTACAGGATTGGCTCAAGTAACAGGTCGAAATATACTATCATGGGATGAAAAGTTAGCATTAGATGTTAAATATGTAGAATCTTATTCTTTAATTAATGACATTCACTTGTATTGGAAAACATTCATGAAAGTTTTGAAGCAAGATGATATTGAAGTTATTCCTTCAAGGATCGGTACTAGATTAGATATTGAAAGAAAGGGAAACGTTGATTTAAAGTAAGGTATTATACTTGTAAGGTTTAAAAGTTGAAAAAATGAAAAATAAGGTTTTAGTATCGGCTATTGGAGGGCCAACGGGATTAGGAATAATAAAGGCTTTATGCTCAGACGATGACGTCTTTGTAATAGGATTAGATATGGATTCATTTTGTCCTGTTAAAAAATATGTAGATAAATTCATTACTTGTCCAGCTATTAATGATTCGAACTACATAGATTTTGTTAATAAACTTATAAGGGAAAATGGAGTAGATTTGTACTTTCCAACTCTTCAACCTGAGTTGATGCATATTGAAAAAATTTGCTGCTCAGTTGCATCTCCTCAAAAGTCCCTAATTGATTTAACTCTTGATAAAGTCAAACTTTACAAATATTTACAATCTGAAAATTTTGAGTCAATAATTCCAGATTACGTGGTGATTAATTGTTACGAGGATCTTAGAATGTTTTATGACAAATATAAGCTCCTTAAACGTCCAATATGTCTTAAAGAGGTTAATGGGCATGGAGGTGTCGGGTTTAAAATTATCGATACTCCTACAAATGTTGCTTCCAGCTTCTTAAAAGGTCAATCTAGCAATAGACATACACTAAAAGCTATAGAAGAAATATTTAATGGTTTGGGTTTGAGTAAGGATAGTCTTATGGGCTGCGAATATTTGGATGGAGAGGAGTTTAGTATTGATGTTGTTGCGCAGGAAGGAACTGTAAAAGCTATTGTAACTCGTAGAAGAAATAGGGTAAGTAATGGTATTGTTCTCGAGGGAGAAGTTATAGAAAATTTGGAACTCATCAGAATTGTTGAAAAAATCGCTTTAATGATTGGTTTGCATGGTTTTTCGAATATTCAATTTAGGTATCATGAAGGTAAACCGAAATTAATAGACTTTAACCCTAGGTTTTGTGGTAGTCAACTTATAAGTTTTGGAGCAGGTATAAACTTTCCACGCATGGTTATAGATCTATTGAAAGGTGTTGAATTGCCTAAGTTAGAAGTGAAGTGGGGGATGAGGTCTAAAAGATATTGGGAAATGGAATTTTGCTATGAAGATTAAAGCTATTGGGTTTGATTTAGATAATACTCTATATGATGAGCAACTGTATATTGATCAGGCTTATATGGCAATTGCATTAAAAATTGAAAATGATTTTAGATTAAATAGAGAAATTGTTTTTGAGGCCTTCAGTAATATTCGGAATAAGAAGGGAGATAAAAACCTTTTTCAAGATTTTTTTCACGAATTCGGAATTAATTGCACAAGGGAGTATATACTCGATGAACTTGTTCCGCTATATCATTCGGTTGATTTCAAAGTTGAACTTTATCCTAATGTAGTAAAGATCCTTTTACTGTTGAAAGAAGCGGGTATAAAGCTCGGAATGGTTACAAATGGTGGGAAAAAGACACAACAAAATAAGATTAATTTACTTAATATTGATCATTTGTTTGATACTATTATTATTACTGGAGAGTATTTTGCCAAGGAGAATTGGAAACCTTCTGAACTACCATTTAAAATGTTTTGTGATAATTTAAATGTAAAACCATCTGAAAGTTTATTTATTGGCGATAGTATAAAAAATGATATGCAGGGAGCATTAAATTCTGGTTTGCATTTCCTTTTAGTAAAGAAAGAATGTATAGATTACGATATGATTTATGAAAAAATCCTGGATAAATACTTGTAAAACAATAGTGAATAAGGAAATTAATGTTTTTCGAGATGATTTGTTTCCCTTTTTTGGAGGTGGAAATAAAGGTCGGAAAATGTTCTATATAGAAAAAGATATAGAGGAGAACGAATGTAACGCACTTGTAACTACTGGAGGTATACAATCAAATCATTGTAGAGCTACAGCTATGATGGCAGCAGCGAACTCATGGAAATGTACTATTATTTACCATGGAGATAAATCTCGGTTCTATACTGAAAAAGGGAATGCTCAAATAGTTCGCAACCTAGATGTAGATGTTAAGTTTGTAGAATCTACAGAAATAGGTTCTGCGATGGACGATGCTATGGAGAATTATCGTATTAATGGCTTTAATCCTTATTATATATATGGAGGAGGTCATAACATTGCTGGTGGATTAGCTTATGTTGATGCAATAAGAGAATTAAAGGAAGAGTGTGAAGATCTTAACTGGAAACCAAAGTATATATTCGTAGCTAGTGGAACAGGCTCTACACAAGGTGGAATACTAGCAGGTTTGGAGTTAATAGGCTGGCAGGATGTAAAAGTTATTGGCATTTCAGTTGCACGAAAAAATCCAAGAGGGAAGGTTGTTGTAGAGGAATTTTATCAAGTATTAAGAAAAAAATTAGACCTAAATTCAACAGAACTTGAGGTAGTTTTTGATGATAACTATCTACATGGAGGGTATGAAAGTACAGATGATTTATCAATGAAGATTGTAGATGATTTCTCCGCTAGAACTGGATTGTTATTTGATAATACATATTCTGGTAAAGCCATTATAGGAATGTTGGATTATTTGGAAAGAAATAATAAAATAAATGACATTTTGTTTTGGCACACAGGAGGGATTTTTAATTTAATGGCGTAAAATATGAATATTTTATTTACTTGTGCTGGTAGACGTAACTACCTAATTAATTACTTCAAAGAAGTAGTCGGAGAAAATGATGGAATTTTTGCTGCGGATATGCAAAAATCTGCCCCTGCAATGGTTGAAGCCAATAAATGCTTTATAGTTCCTTCAATTTATGATAATAATTACATTGAATGTTTAGCAAAAATTATTAGAGAAAATAAGATAGATGCGCTTATCTCTTTAAATGACTTAGAATTGCCAATATTAGCAAGTTCTAGAGAGTCACTAGAACAGCTGGGCGTAAAGTTGGTTGTTTCTAGTAATGAGGTTATTGATATTTGTTTTGATAAATGGAAGACGAATGATTTTCTTGGAAAAATTGGCTTAAACTATCCAAAAACTTATTTAAGTCTAGAAGACGCTTTATCTGCAATAGATATGGGTCAACTTAACTTCCCAGTTGTTGTAAAGCCAAGGTGGGGTAGTGCCTCTATAGGAATTGAATTTCCTAAAGACCGGGAGGAATTAAAGTTGTCTTATCAATTACAAAATCATAAATTATCCAAAACAATTTTAGCCGAAGCAAGTACTAGTGATATTAATCACGCTATTCTTATTCAGGAGAAAATAGAAGGGAAAGAATTTGGCGTGGATATTGTAAATGATTTTGAATGTAATAATGCTTGTGTGATAGTCAAAGAAAAGTTGGCGATGAGGGCAGGAGAAACAGATAAAGCAGTTACTAGAGATAATTCTACAATTCAAGCCATTGGACGAAAGATAGGTGCAGAACTCAAACATATTGGTAATGTTGATTGTGATATATTAGAAAGAGATGGGGAGTACTTTGTATTAGAATTTAATCCTCGATTTGGTGGAGGCTATCCTTTTTCACATGAAGCAGGTGCTAATATACCTAAAGCTTATATTGCATGGTTAAAGGGTAAGATAGCTGATCAATCTTGTTTCGAAGTTGAATTTGATAAAGCTTTTTCGAAATGTGATCGATTAATTGATATTGAGGCATAGAAGTAAAAAGTTAGTTACATCTGATAAGATTATAAAATTACTATTTAATAGGATATGAACTCAAAAATATGGCTCTCCTCTCCACACATGGGAGGAAACGAAATGAAGTACGTTCAGGAAGCGTACGATACGAATTGGGTAGCTCCATTAGGACCCAATGTAAATGGATTTGAAGAAGATCTTCAAGACTATACAGGAGTTGCTCATGCTTCTGCATTAAGTGCAGGAACTGCGGCAATTCACCTTTCCTTAATTTTATTGGGCGTAAAAGCAGGTGATGAAGTAATTGCTTCTTCTTTTACTTTTTCGGCAACAGTAAATCCAATTACCTATGTTGGAGCAACTCCAATTTTGGTAGATTCTGAGCAGGATACCTGGAACATGTGTCCGGAGCAGTTGGAAAAAGCCATTCAAGATCGTATTACAAAAGGGAATAAGCCTAAAGCTATCATTTCTGTATATCTTTATGGTATGCCTGCTAAAATTGAAGAAATTTTAGCGGTGGCAAACAAATATGATATTCCTTTGATTGAAGATGCTGCAGAGGCATTGGGGAGCAAGTACAAAGGGAAAGCTATGGGTACCTTTGGAAAATTTGGAATCCTTTCTTTCAATGGGAATAAAATTATCACCACTTCAGGTGGTGGAGCACTAATTTCTGATGATCAGGAAATGATTGCAAAATCACGTTTTTTGGCTACTCAGGCGAGAGACAATGCACCGCACTATCAGCACTCCCATGTGGGTTACAATTACCGTATGAGTAACATTGTTGCTGGTATTGGTCGAGGACAAATGGAGGTGTTGGATGAAAGAGTTGCTCAGCGTCGTGCAAACTTTACATTCTACAAAGAATTGTTTGCAAATATTGAGGGAGTAAATCTTTTGGAAGAACCCAATGAGGATTATTTCTCCAACTATTGGTTGACTTCGATTTTGGTAGATCCAGAGAAAACAAATGGTGTTACAAGAGAAGACATTCGTTTGGAATTGGAGAAGGATAATATTGAGTGTCGTCCTCTTTGGAAGCCAATGCATATGCAACCTGTATTTGCGGATTGTCCTTACTATGGAAATGGAACTTCAGAAAAATTGTTCGAAGACGGATTGTGCTTGCCTTCCGGATCTAACATGACAAATGAAGAACGAGAGAGAATCAAAAAAGCAATTTTAGCTATTTTTAAAAATAAAAAATAAAAACTTTTGGTGTACCATCCCACAATTAGATTTCTTTTTGTGGGACCAAAAGTAAAACGATAAAAAACCCAAAGAATTCACTTCTTTGGGTTTTTCATGTTTTGGATTTTAAGGCAGAAAACCAAATGTTGAATATCCTTGACTGTCATTGCGAGGAGGTACGACGAAGCAATCTCCTCCCATACGGCAGTGCAAAGCTAAAAAGGGAACCCTGCAAACCATCAACAGATTACTTCGTTCGCTATCGCTCCTTCGTAATGACATTCCATAGTAGGGGTTCTACTCCCATTCCAAGACACTAAGCATTTGGAAGCGGCTCAATTAATTAGTAGATTACCTTAGCTGTTTTAGCTTTTTAGTACTGACAAATTGTGGCTGTCATCACGAGCATAGCGAAGTGATTTGTTCGAATAAGGAGTAATAATGGAATATCACACTTACCAAGTTTACATTCTCACCAATAAGAATCATACGGTTCTATATACTGGTGGTTCTTCAAATTTGAAGATGCGCGTATGTCAGCACAAAGAAAAGGCAGATCCCAAATCTTTTACTGCTCGCTATAATGTAGATCATTTGGTGTATTACGAACAGTTTTTCGATATTGGAGAAGCCATTGCCAGGGAAAAGCAGATAAAGGCAGGTAACAGGCAAAAGAAAATTGATTTGATAAATAAGTTCAATCCGGAATGGAGGGATTTGTATTTTGAATTATGACAAGTCCAAATTCAAAGCTGTCATTGCGAGGAAGAAGAATGATGACGAAGCAATCTCCTCGTATACGGCAGTGCAAAGTCAAAAATGGAGCCACTGCAAACCATCAACAGATTACTTCGTACGCTATCGCTTCCTCGTAATGACATGCTATATTTGTCATTGCGAGGAGGTACAACGAAGCAATCTTTTCGAATAGGGTAGAGCCATCTAAATCCAAAAAAAAACAGAGCAAAGCACAAAAACCGCCCCCTTTCAATTCAATTAGTAAGCCGTAATCACTAATCTGCTATAACTTTCAAGCCTTTTACTCTTCTACTTTCTATTTTTGGACTCTTTGACCCTTCGACACTTTGACTTTTGGACTTTTCGACCTTTCGATTGTTGGACTTTTCCACCATTTTACTCTTCTACCATTCTACTTTCTATTTTTGGACTCTTTGTCCATTCGACTCTTCGACTCTTCGACTTTTGAACTTTTCTACCTTCTACTATTCAACTTTTCTACCATTCTACTTTCCATCTTGGACTTTTCGACTTTTGTACCCTTCGACTGTTGGACTTTATTGTTATAGAAGAAAAGAGACAAAAGCATGCCTCTTTTCATTCCTAATCTAGCCGTCACAATTCGTCATTCGCTTTCCATTTCCAGGTCCAGTACATTGGTTTCCCCATAGCGATGCACCAGCTCCATACTAATGGTTTTGTAGGTCACCGCTTGTATTTCGATTTGGTAGGTACCGGGCTCCAGATTTTTAATTCGGAAACCCCCTTTTTCACCCTGGCAGAGATGATCGATACCAGCCTCTTCGATAAGAATGTGCGCCTGAGGGACAGGAAGCTTACTTTCCTTGTCGAAAATACTACCACTAACCGCCGTTTTTCGGGTATAGGTTTTTTCCACATGAGTGGCTTCCAGATAGGCTTGATACAAATCTGGATTGGCATTGGCAAAGAAAGATTCCATTACGGCATCCAATCGGGTTTTATTGGTTTGGATGATTTCTGCAGCCACCTTTTTGATCTTCTTATTGGCAATTTTTACAGAACTTTGTATCTCTTTGGGTCGAGGAGATGCTGCAATATAGGAAGCGCAGAGGGTTTTTAAATCTGCTAGCTCTTCTGCTGTTACAGCCGTTTCTGCTAGCTGTTCCCCCAGATCATCTCCAAACTGACAGCTGTACTCCAGTCGGGTTATGAATTGTTCATCACCCATGTGGGTATAACTGGATACAGAGCCTTTTAGCTTGGAAATATCGGTAAGCTGATTGGTTTTCAGACAGTAGTTGTAGAACAACAAATTGACCTGGTTCAAGTTTTCGGCAGCACTTTTTTTGATGTTGTGTTTGGTTAGCGTGCTACCAGTGGTTTTCTTATTAATGATTTCCCACAACTGCTCGAAATTGGCGATATTCGCCACCTGTATGTCAAAAATTTCTTTGATTACAGGTATCACATCCAATGTACTTTCGTGATTGGTATGGAAATCTAGAAATGTTCTGTGCATTTCTCTTTGATTGATGAATTCTTTATTCATAACATTTAGTTTTAGACAGGACATAAAAAGTTCGGCTTTGCATGGCAGAATCATTTGGTAAGCACTACTAGAAGCTGCTTGTCTGGATCTGAACCTGCTTTGTCTCTTCCCAAGCAGGCGTTCTCCTGTTCAAAGACTTGGCAAAGCTGTTCGGAGCAATTTGTAAATCGATCTGAGAGAAGCTTGTCCTTCGCTAGAGCTAGTTTGTCCTTAAATAAGTACCAGCTAACTTATGCGGAGTAAAATGAAACCTCTCCCAAGCTCGAAGTAAATTGTGCCAGGCAATAAGAAAACCTTCCGAACAGTTTGTTCTTGTTCAATGGCATGTGAGAAACTTGGTTTGGAAAGGTTTTAAACGCTCCCAAACATAGGTTGTCTCGAATTTACAGCTGTTACTACCAATTGAGATAGAACATTCTGTTTGAAGGTCTTCTTGGATCTTATGGGTCCTGTGCGGTTTTAATAAAAAAGAAAAGCTGTTTTAATTGTCTCTAATTTTTGTAGAAATAAAATTTAGAAGTTAACGAGTAAAGTGATTTAAGTAGTAAAGATCTATCGCTTCCCTCTGTTTTTATCTAGTTTTCCCAGTACTAAAAACACAAGGAATGTAAATCTGTGAGATGATTGAGTTCTACCTATTGATTCGATTAAAAATCAACCGGCGAAGTTAGAATTAAAACAGCTGTATTGTAATTCTATATTAAATGTAGAAAAAAATCTTTATTCCCTCCAAGCAAAATGTTAAGTAAATTTAAAATAATCGACATATGTCGTTAAAAAGGAGCTGTTGGTCATGGAAATGTGTATGTTCATGTGTAGTGTTGAAGTCCAAAGTCCAAAGTCCAAAGTCCCAAGTATAAAGTACCAAGTATAAAGTTTCAAAGTAAAAAGTACCAAGTATAAAGGAGAAATCTCCAATATGCAAAGTTCCAAAATCCCAAATCTCAAAAAATAAAATCCAAAGTATAAAGTATCAAGTATAAAGTTTCAAAGTAAAAAGTACCAAGTATAAAGTATCAAGTATAAAGGAGAAAGTTTCAAAGTAAAAAGTACCAAGTATAAAGTATCAAGTATAAAGGAGAAAGTTTCAAAGTGAAAAGTACCAAGTATTAAGGAGAAATCTCCAATATGCAAAGTTCCAAATCCCAAAAAACAAAATCTAAAGTAGAAAGGAGAAAGTAGAAAGGAGAAAGTATAAAGTTTCAAAGTAAAAAGTACCAAGTATAAAGGAGAAATCTCCAATATGCAAAGTTCCAAAATCCAAATCCCAATCCCAATTGGTAAGATTAGTGTATGTTTTATTTTTTGACTATTCGACTATTCGACTATTCGACTATTTGACCGTTTGACCGTTTGACCGTTTGACATTTTTACAATTGGTAAGATCAGAGTATTCTTTATTTTTTTTCGACCATTGGACCGTTTGACCATTGGACTGATTGACTTTTGCCGCCTGCTTTACAAGTTCAAATACCAAGGTATCAAGTATAAAGTATAAAGTTTCAAAGTAAAAAGTACCAAGTATTAAGGAGAAATCTCCAATATGCAAAGTTCCAAAATCCAAATCCCAATTGGTAAGATTAGTGTATGTTTTATTTTTTGACTATTCGACTATTCGACTATTTGACCGTTTGACCGTTTGACCGTTTGACATTTTTACAATTGGTAAGATCTGAGTGTTCTTTTTTTTGACCATTCGACCATTTGACCATTTGACATTTTTACAATTGGTAAGATCAGAGTATTCTTTATTTTTTTTCGACCATTCGACCATTCGACCATTCGACCGTTTGACCATTGGACTGATTGACTTTTGCCGCCTGCTTTACAAGTTCAAATACCAAGGTATAAAGTATCAAGTATAAAGTTTCAAAGTAAAAAGTACCAAGTATAAAGTATAAAGTTTCAAAGTGAAAAGTACCAAGTATTAAGGAGAAATCTCCAATATGCAAAGTTCCAAAATCCCAAATCTCAATTGGTAAGATCAGAGTATTCTTTATTTTTCGACTTTTCTACTATTTTACTTTTTGACTATTCTACTATTCTATATTGAAGGGAAGGATCGGCATCAGCTGCGCAAGTGGGACCCCATAGGCAGAAGAAAGCGAAAAATAGAAATGCTGTTGAGTGAGGAACGAGCGAAACTATCTATTTCTATTCGCTTTTGAGCCGTTATGGGTCACTGAGCAGATGCGCCGTAGATTTTTGTTACTTTTCATCAATGGAAAAGTATGAAAGTATAAAAGTTCAAAGGTAGAAAGTTCCAAAGTCCCAAATCCCTAACCTCAATTGGTAAGATCAGAGTATTCTGTATTTTTCAACTCTTCGACTTTTTAACTTTCATCACTTGCTTTAGCTGACGGTTTTAAAATCTTTCTACAGGAGTTATCAGTTAAAATCATCAATTAAAGCTTATTATTTAGTTTTCTCCCTTTTTAGGGGAAACGAAGCGAAGCGCAGTTCGTGAACTCCACTGAAATGAGTGAATCAAATGTCGATAGACAGAGGGGTGACTGTAAAGTTTAAGTGATATTTGCTAAAAAAAACAAAAGCCAAAAGAAAGAATTTCTTTTGGCTTTTGTTTTTGTAAACTGGATTGGATCTTAGAAACAGAAATCCAAAACTTTTGCGGCATTTTCCTGGTCACCATGATCTAGTAGATCCTGAGCCATTTGAATCAATTGATTGTCTTCCAATCCGCTTTTGATAGCTTCAGCTACCTCTTTAGGTAAATTTTCCATTTTAAAAAATTGTAATAGTAGTGTGATGATCTTACAAATGTATTAAAATAATTTCTACTGTCAAGCTGTCAAGTTTGCCAATTTTATTTCTAAGTGTAAATATATCTATGTTTTACCATCGAAAACGATTGCTTAATCATTACGATCAATTTAACTTAGATTTGAAAGCACTTTGTAGCTCATTCTTTCAAAGCAGTTCTATTTTTCTTATTTGTGCCTTTATTTTCTATGATTTTGCTTCCATTTTGTAAGTCATAGTCGCATCAGCAGT
>Ga0209272_10000616_pt1 | contig 27639 bp, 12 predicted proteins | sample tdDd002_FD_187125 | JGI IMG/M metagenome (GOLD analysis project Ga0209272, IMG submission 187125) | Marine sediment microbial communities from the Atlantic coast under amendment with organic carbon and nitrate - tdDd00.2 (SPAdes)... | ecosystem: Environmental > Aquatic > Marine > Coastal >... | reverse complement strand
TCGACTATAAAATTCCATCGGTTGAGGATTTTAAAGTAGAAAATACAAACACCGCTATCGAAGTAAGTGTTGAGAACGAAAAGGCTTGTCCTCGTTACTCAGGGGTTTGCATCAGCGGTGTTAAAGTGGCTGAATCTCCAGAATGGTTACAAAACCGTTTAAAGGCTATTGGTCTTAAGCCGATCAATAATATTGTAGATATCACGAATTACGTTTTGTTTGAAACCGCTCAACCTTTACATGCTTTCGATTACGCTAATGTAAAAGGTGGAAAAGTTATCGTGAAAACATTACCTGCTGAGAGCAAGTTTACAACTCTTGACGAAGTAGAGCGTGAGTTACACGAGAACGATTTAATGATTTGCAACGCTGAAGAGCCAATGTGTATTGCAGGTGTGTTTGGTGGTTTAGAATCAGGTGTTAGCGAAACAACTACCGATATTTTCCTTGAGTCAGCTTATTTCGATTCAGTATTTGTTCGTAAAACAGCTCGTCGCCAAGGTTTAAATACTGATGCCTCTTTCCGTTTCGAACGTGGTACAGATCCAAACAATACGGTTTATGCTTTGAAAAGAGCAGCCCTATTAATTAAAGAAATTGCTGGTGGAACCATTTCATCAAATCTTATTGATATTTATCCAAACCCAATTGCAGACTTTAAGGTTGAAGCGAATGTTTCAAGAATTGAAGGCTTAATTGGTAAGAAAATAGGTAAAGAAACCATCATTAAAATTCTTGAAGCTTTAGAAATTAAAGTTGATAAAATTGACGGTGACCAGATGAGTCTTTTGGTACCTCCTTACCGTGTTGATGTAACACGCGAGGCTGATATCGTAGAGGAAGTTCTTCGTATTTATGGTTTCAACAATGTTGAAGTGCCTAATAAGGTCAATGCATCTTTAAGTTACGCACCAAAGCCAGATGAGCACAAGCTAAAGAATATGCTTTCAGATATGCTTAGCTATGGTGGTTTCAACGAGATTATGAACAACTCTCTTTCTAAGGCTAGCTATTACGAGGGCTTAGAGAGTATTCAGGAAGATCATACGGTACGTATTAAGAACCCATTGAGTTCAGATCTTAATGCGATGCGTCAAAGTTTGTTATTTGGTGGTTTAGAGGCTATCGCATACAACATCAACCGTAAGAATGCCGATCTTAAATTTTACGAGTTTGGTAAGTCTTATCATCATATCGTAAATGAAGAGAATGAGAATCCTGTTAAAAATTACTTCGAGAATCAGCATTTATCACTGTTTATGTGTGGTGCTAAAAACTCGACGAATTGGAATCTTAAGGAGGAACCGACATCTTTCTTCCACTTGAAAGCTTACACTGAGAATCTTCTTAAGCGTTTAGGTTTCAATATCGAGAAGCTAAGAATTAACGAAACCGAGAGCGATATTTTCACTGAAGGTTTAACTTACGGTGTTAAGAAAAAGGTATTGGTTGAAATGGGAATGGTTAGTGGTAAATTGCTTAAGAACTTTGGCATTGATGTTCCTGTTTATTATGCTGATTTCAAATGGGAAACGCTATTGGCTGAAGCATCTAAAAACAAGGTGAACTACGTGCCAATTGCTAAATATCCAGCTGTTAAGCGTGACTTGGCTCTACTGATTGACAAAAGCGTTAGCTTTGCAGAGATCAAGACCATTGCTTTTAACTGCGAGAAAAAGCTGTTAAAATCAGTTTCTTTATTCGATATTTATGAAGGCAAGCAATTGGCTGCTGATAAAAAATCATATGCTGTGAGTTTCATTATTCAGGACACTGAAAAAACTTTGACTGACAAGCAGATTGATAAAATTATGCAGAAGCTTATTAAGAGCTACGAAAAGCAATTGGGAGCTGAGCTTCGCTAATTGTTATTCGACTATAACACAAAAGCCGACTCCTTTAAGAGTCGGCTTTTTTTTTGCGATCTGTAATATAAATAGCCCAAACAATTCATTTCCATTTATCCCTCCTCCATCTTAAAGGCTTATTAAGAATGTGATTTTATTTTATCTGTGAAAATCAGCGCAATCAGCAGGAATGCTCATCGGTTAAACAATCTTTCCCGCAGATTAAAATGATTTCAGATGATATATTCGTAATAATCGCCTTACCAAATGGAGCCTTATTCGATATACTATGCAATACTAGTAAATCAGTTTGAGTTTATTTTATCTGCGAAAATCAGCACAATCAGCGCAATCAGCGGGCATATCAATTAATCAATCTTCCCCACAGATTAAAATGATTTCAGATGATCCGTTCGGAATAATTGCCTTACCAAATTGAGCCTTCTCCGCTTAATTTGTTTGCTTGAATTAAAAAGAGATCATCCGTTGGGGCGAATTGCAATTCTAAGAAAGCCTTATTTTAATTTATCCGCTTCCCATTTTAAAGGATTATTAAGAATATAATTTGAGATATTCTGATAGGCTCTTTCTGTTTTTATGATGTGTTCGTAATAATTGCGTTGCCATATGGAGCCTTCTCCTCTTAATTTGTTTGCTTGAATAAAAAAGAGATCAACCGTTGGGGCGAATTGCAATTCGCCCGTACTACGGGAATCCTCTTTTATATGCCTAATTAGATTATTAATTCGCTTAGTAGTCGCGCCTTTATATCCTCGAATAATAGCGCCTATGGTTTGGCTTGGCGAGTGAAATTCCCCCATATTTTCATTCGCCTTTGCATTTATTTTAAAATCGATGCTGATAATGCCATGCATGTGGTTTGGCATGATTATAAAATGGCCAAGTGATATATTCTTCCTAATTTCTGGTGTTTTCACCCATTCTTCAGCTGCTATTTTTCCAAAAGAGTTCAGCTCCATTCCTCCATTAATAATCTCTCCAAAAATATTTTTCCGATCCGCAATGCAGAGCGTTATAAAATACAAGCCTTCACTTGAATAATCGTAATCTTTCAAACGAATGCTTCTTCTTTTATGGATAATTGGATTATACATTTTCTAGTTTAATATTTAGACTTGCTTTTACTTACGACTATATAATCATAACATAATTCTAGATTAAGACGTGGGTAAATGAAGGTAATACAACTATTTAGAAAAATCAAACTTTCCTAAAATGGCAAAATTTCTACCTGCAGACTAAATTAGACGTATTCCTTTCACAGCAAAATATATTTAACAACATATTATATCAATTTATAGGATTAAACTAGATCGGGAAATTTAAATTGATACAATGAATAAACATAACAACACAAGCCACTGAATACAGGCAATACAAAAAACATAATCTCAAAATGAACTATAATAATCATAAGTTAAACATTCACACAATAGCACTCAAAATATCATCCTGCCACAAAAAACACTCTTTGTTAACCATCTATACAATTACAACTTAACATTCATCCTCTTTTTATTGCTAAATTTACAATACAAAACAAAACACTTTCATGTTGATTTTAATTGGATGAAAACTTAAGAACAAACCAATATATATTATAGTATTAACTAAAAAAAAGTAAACAATGAGAAAGTTTAGTTTATTAACATTAGTAGCCTTACTAATGCTCGTTTTTTCCTGCGATAAGGACAAAAACGATGATGCCATCAATTCGGATGAAATGGGTAAAGTCCTATTTAACTTTTCCTTCTACAATCAATTAGGTGATCTACAGAGTAGTAACAGATTGAAGTCGGTACCAAGCTTTGATGATGCTAGAGCAGTTGTATTAAGCATTCAAAAAGCAAATGGGGATGCAACAGCTTATAGCTCTACTAAAATTCCTCTTAATGAAATGACTCCTGATTTTTTCGACCGAAATTTATCGCCAGGAGAATACAAATTAGCAGAGTGTCTTATATTAGACATCGATGATAGTGCTATTTTTGCTACCCCATTAAAAGGATCTAGTCAAGCTCTAAATGTTGGAAACCCACTAACACTTGATTTCTCAGTAAAAAAAGATCAGCAGACAGACTTTCCTATAGATCTAATGCCAACATATGGATTAACTCCTGCAGATTTTGGAATGGAAAGATTTATCTTTAATCCACCAATTTATTTTTTTATTACTGTTAAAGAAAAAGGACAAGCCAATGAAATTTCTGCTTCACTAAATGTAAGCAAAGATACGTATTCGAGTAATATAGACATAGAAGCAGCGCCAATCAATATGGTCTCTGTTAAAGGTGGTTTTGCTGATTATACATTAACCATTACAAAACCTGGTTTTAAAACGTATACAACTAACATGCTTGCTGATGAATTTAAAAGCTATGAAAGAACCCCTTTAAGCATAGAGTTAGAACGTGAATTTACCTTTGGAACCGTAACCACAGCAACAGGCAGAATCTGGATGGACCGTAACTTAGGAGCTACACGGGTAGCAACACATAAAAATGATGAAGATGCATATGGCGATTTATACCAATGGGGAAGAGCTGCAGATGGTCACGAAAATAGAAACTCCCCAATTACTACAACTTTATCAAATACAGATGTACCTAACCATGCCAAATTTATAGTCGAAGTGAATTCTGGCGTGATAATTAAAGATTGGCGTCAACCACAAAGTGACGATTTATGGCAAGGAGTAAATGGCATAAATAATCCATGCCCTGCTGGTTTTAGATTACCGACCAAAGAAGAATGGGAGGACGAAATTAAAACTTGGGGCTATAAACAAGATTATTGTGACTTACCACTTAAGTTACCATTAGCAGCTAATCGCAGCATTATGCCCTTTGGTGAAGCGATTTATTTTGCATCCTATTGGACCAGTACAACTGGAAAAGATCCAAATTACACAGGTCACAGGTCATATAGCTTTGAAACCAGCCCAAACTCCGCCCCAAAACTTATGTTAATTGAGCGTATGAAGGGTGCTTCTGTTCGCTGTATTAAGGATTAAGGAAGAACTAAAGTTAATGCTTCGATTAGACTGATACAGTTTGACAGCAAGTAAATAAATAGAAAGTTTGTAAAGTAAGCGCTTTACAAACTTTTTATTCTTTTAAGTTTAAACACGTGCCTATCCTCTCACAATATAAATTCGATACACCACCAAAGCTTATGTCCTATATCAACATTAAAAATGGTCTTATTTTATTAACGCTTTTAAGCCTTTGTTTTTTATTATCGCTAAAGGCTTTTGCGAAACATGCTGTTAGGGGTACTTTCCCTTCGCTGGCGGGTCAGCAAGTTCGTCTGGTGGGTTTTAATGGTTTTAACTCTTATACCATAGATAGCACGAGAGTTTCAGATCAAGGTCTTTTTGAATTGAAATATACCGATAAAGACCAAGGCATGGGCTATTTGTCGGCTGAAAATAATAAGTCTTATTTTGTGGCACTTACCAATGAAAGTATTCAGTTGAAAGGCGAGATACTGAGTAAACCGGAAAGTGTTTCTATTTTATCGGGAAAAGAAAACAAATTATTTGAGCAATATGCCGTCGAACATTCTAAACGCGAACAAGCCTTAAGTGCCTGGACTTATTTACAAAACTTATATCTTACCGATTCGCTTTTTTCACAACAAAAAACCTCGCAACAAGCCATTGAAGCAGAAATGCGACGCATTAAACAAGAGGATTATAATTTCTTGGCAAACTTAAATAGCGAAAGCTATATGGCTTGGTATTTACCGACTCGTAAATTGGTCAGTTCTGCTTCAAAAATTGCTAAATACCAACCCAAAGAAATTCCTTCGACTATAGCCGCTTTCCGAAAACTAGACTATAGCGATAATCGACTTTACAAAAGTGGCTTACTTATAGATGCGATTGATGGGCATTTTTGGTTATTGAATAATATGGGACAATCTCGTGATATTGTTCTAGAAGAAATGATTAAATCCATTGATTTATTAATAGAAAGCTTAGTTGCAGATGAAACGAAATTGAACGAAATCACCAAATTTCTATTTAATTTATTTGAGCGCCACAGCCTGTTTGAAGCATCAGAGTATCTATCCGTAAAAGTGTTAACACAGAATAGTTGCACACTAAACGATGATTTATCCCGAAAATTAGAATCCTACCGTGCCATGAAAGAAGGAAATACGGCACCTGATATAGACTTTAGTGGAGATGTTTTAAAAGGTGGCTCAATTATAGAAACACAATCCCGTTTATCGGATATTAAAGCAGATTACAAACTTGTGATATTTGGTGCCAGTTGGTGTCCAAAATGTGTCGAGGAACTTCATCATTTGCTGCCTCTTTACAATAAATGGCAATCGAAAAGTATCGAAGTGGTCTTTGTTTCACTGGATACCGACCAAAGCCTATTTAAGGATTTCAGTAGCAGGTTCCCTTTCATTAGTATGTGCGATTATAAGAAATGGGACAGCTATCCCGTCTTAGATTATTATGTGTTTGCGACACCAACGATCTTTTTATTGGACAAGAATCAAAAAATTATTCTGCGACCCAATTCTGTTAATCAGATGGATGCATGGATAGATTATAATATAGTACAATAAAGAGAGAGACCATTTCCTAACTTTTTCAAGAGTAAATTTTTGTAGAATAATAAAGCTCTATTTTGAATATAGTGGGTGGAGTTGATATGTAAAAAAATTATCTTTTTTTAAACTGTAATTATTGAACATCAGGGTTTATTCAAAAAAAGTATCGAGTAGAAAAATGTACACGCTTTATGGTTTTCTATTGCAAATACACCCTTTCGTCTGTCGACACTTTCCCTAAAAGGGAAAGATTTATGACAAAACTTAGAATATTAATTCAAAGCTTGTTTTCTTTTCTCCACTTTTAGGGGAGATGTCCGGAGGACAGAGGGGTGTTAAATTTTTCTTTGTTTTATGAACAAGCTCTGTATGACTCTATAAACAAAACTCAAAAGCGATGAGTAGCCCCTACTCCACTATTGTATCAGTGAACATTGAAAAAAATAACTTTCACCCTACATACAATACTGTTAAGCCATAAGATATAACAAAATCTACAAGCTCAAATTATTACACAAAGCATAACAAACAGACAGAAAACACTTGAGCTCTCACATATGTTAACTTAATATTTACACAAGCTTAACTCAGCTGTTTTAAAAGGATTATTTTTTTGTTTACTTTAGCGTCGAAAATAACCATTTTTGAATCCCTCCTATCGAAATATTAATTTCAAACCATTTTTCAAACATTATGTTTAAACTTTACACGCGTAAGAGGTGGGGTATATTGACCTTACTGACACTTCTCATGTCTGTCCAAATGAGTTTTGGTCAGATTTTAGAAAATTTTGATACCTATCCCTATAAGTCATCCGGATATTCCGTTACAATACCCGATTGGACAGGAGTAAATGGAATTATCTGGAGCCTAGATGCCGGAGCAAATAATGGCAATATTATTGGAACAACACCTTTATTGGGCACGAACGGGAAAAGTGGTAAACCTAAAGGTGGTATTCTAAGTTCCTCAGTTATATCAAATGGTATTGGTCATCTAAATTTTAAATACCGTAAAGCCTTTAGTGCTAACTCAAAACTTTCCGTTTATATCAACAATGTTTTAATTGAAGAATTAGATGTCTCCTCAAAAACACCATCTGATTATAATCGTGATATTAATATTTCAGGCGATTTCACCTTTAAGTTTGTTACAACAGAACGGACACTTATCGATGAAATTGAGTGGGTCGAATATGCAGGCAGTAACAAGGAAATAACAGTAGATCTGAGCTTATCAGAAACTGTTGCCAGCGAAGCTAATCAAACAAGCATTACGCTAAGCGCAACAGCAAGTGAGCCGGTAAGTGCAGATGAAACGGTTGATTTAGTAATTTCAGGAACGGATATAAGCGTAGGAGATTACAGCTTATCGACAACTCAAATTACAATTCCTGCTGGGCAATCTTCTGCTACAGCAAGTCTAAGCATTCTTGATGACTCTGAAGTAGAAGGAACAGAAAATCTAGCCGTTTCCATAAGCAATCCATCTGCTGGAATCATTTTAGGTACAACTATTAGTGGTACAGTTGATATTACCGATAATGATAAAGCGGCAAACGATGGATCAGAGACAAATCCTTATACTATTGCAGAAGCTTTAGCCTTAAGCAAATCGAGTACAAAACACTTTGCATATGGCTACATTGTTAGTGTAGGGAATGATTTTGAAGCTCCTTTTACGAATGCTTACTATATCACTCTGGCTGATTCGAAAAATGAAATTGATTTTGCAAATTGTCTGAATTTAAAGCTAGAGGCAGGTGCTAACAGAGATACTTGGAATTTAAAAGATCATCCTGATCATATCGGAAAACAAGTTAAATTCAACGGTTTTAGAGATGAGTACAGTAGTCACTCTTCCTTTGAAGGTAATTCCATTATTGTAGAATTGTCAGGTGAGCCAGCAATTCCAAGTGTGGAATTCGCTTTATCAACAACAACAGGAAGCGAAGCCGATCAAACAAATATCACTCTAACGGCAACAACCAGTGAGGCGCTAAGTGCAGATCAAACAGTTGCTTTGGTAATATCAGGAACGGGTATAACTGCAGGTGATTACAGCTTATCGACAACTCAAATGACGATTCTTGCTGGGCAAAATTCAGCAACTGCGAGTCTAAGCATTCTTGATGACTCAAAAGTAGAAGGAACAGAAAATCTGACCGTTTCTTTAAGCAATCCATCTGCAGGAATCACTTTAGGTACGACTCTTAGTGGTACGATTAAGATTACCGATAATGATGCTGCTGCAAACGATGGATCAGAAGCCAATCCCTATACAATTTCTGAGGCATTAGCCTTACCAGAATCAGCAACAGTAAAGCATGCCTATGGCTATATTGTAAGTGTGGGAAACGATTTTGAAGCACCTTTTACAAATGGAAATTACGTAACTGTGGCCGATTCGAAAAACGAAGCCTCTTACGATAATTGTCTTAATTTAAAATTAGCTTCAGCTGAAAAAGCGAATTGGAATTTAATGGATCATCCTGAAAATATCGGGAAACAAATTAAATTTAACGGATATCGTGATAATTATTTCAGCCATTCTTCATTTGAAGGAAATACCATAGTCATTGACTTGTCAGGAGAACCATCAGTTCCAAGTGTCGAATTCGCTATATCAAGTACAACAGCTAGTGAGGCTAATCAAACAAGCATTACATTAACAGCAACAGCTAGTACAGCGGTAAATGCGGATCAAACGGTTGATTTGGCAATCTCAGGAACGGGTATAACTGCAGGTGATTACAGCTTATCAACAACTAAAATTACAATTCTTGCTGGTGAAACTTCTGCTACAGCAAGTCTAAGCATTCTTGATGACTCTGAAGAAGAGGCTACAGAAAATCTGACCGTTTCCATAAGCAATCCATCTGATGGAATCATTTTAGGTACAACTCTTAGTGGAACTATAAGCATTACTGATAATGATGCTGTTGGTGGCGGTGGAATTTTAGATGCTTACGTTTATCTCGCCCCAGAAACAACAGGAGAAGGGAAAATTGTCGTAAACATGACACCTAAAGAATATGTGCAAACCGTTTCGGCCAGTCAGCACATGAATAGTGTCAGAATACCAGAAAACTACTATAGCGAGGCAGTTGGTCTTACAAGTACTGGTTTACGTTCAAAAATCCAGAATATCATTAGCACAGGAGCTCAGGCACATTCTTACTCTACCGTTTGGACCATGTGTGAGAATGGTGATGAAAACCCTAAAAATTCATCGCAAGTTTGGCAAATGTATGTGGAAACAGGAATTGCTAAAAACTCACATGTTTCTGGTAGCACGGGTTGGAATCGCGAACACACCTGGGCAAAATCACATGGTGGTTTTGGAACATCTAATGGTCCAGGTACTGATGGTCACCACTTAAGAGCTACGGATGCCAGAGAGAACAGCATTAGAGGAAGTCGTGATTTTGGAAATGCATCACCAGGTTACACACCTCCAAAATCAGCAAGAGGTGATGTGGCTCGTATGATCTTTTATATGGCAACTCGTTGGGATATGACGGTAGATGATCAGTGTAAATCAAGCGAATCAGCTGCACGCCATGGTAAATTATCCGATCTTTTAAAATGGCACGAAGAAGATCCTGTTGATCCCTATGAAGTGAGACGAAACAATGTGATCTACGGATATCAGAACAATAGAAATCCTTTTGTAGATCATCCAGAACTGGTTCAGTACATCTTCGGAGAAGCTAAGGATAAAGCCTGGGATGGCGGAACAGGAACAAAAGCATCTAAGATTCAGATTCGCTCTTCGTTAAATGATTTTGGAATGATCAAATTTGGAGAAGAATCACCTGTTCAAACATTCTCTATTTCAGCAACAGATTTGACAGAAAATATAAACCTGAGCTCTCCTCAGCATTTTCTAATTTCTAAGGATGGAAGTACTTATGCTTCTTCATTAGTTTTATCGATTACTGATGGTGCACTTGCAGAAACAAATATCTCTGTAAAATTTGTACCAGAATCGGCTATTTCTGCCAATGTTACTGGAAAACTCAACATTACAAGTGGTGATGAATCAAAAATGCTAAGCGTTTCGGGTATCGAAGGCGATCCGGCACTCGTACCTCAATCATTTTTAAGCGAAGATTTTGAAACAAATACTCACAATAATTGGATTATAAAGTCTGAAAAGGGATCTAAAAATTGGAGCATTTCAGAATATGCAGGCACCAAGTACATGCAAATGTCGGCTTACAAAGCCACAGGCGATGAAGTTGCATGGTTAATTACGCCTGAATTGGATTTAGATCAGTATTCTAATGAGATTTTGACTTTCAAAACAAAAAATGGTTACTATAAAGGCACCACATTGGAGGTATTGATTTCGACAGATTTTGATGGAAGTGATGTAGCCTCAGCTAACTGGCAAACATTACCAGCAACTATTGATGAAAGAAATAATTCTGGTTTTGGGTCAGACTTTATCGAATCAGGTCAGGTTGATTTATCTGCTTATGAAGGAAGTGCTTATGTGGCTTTTAAATATTCAGGAAATGGCAGCGCCTTAACAACCACTTATCAGCTTGACGATGTCATGATTCAAGGACTGGAAGTTGAGCTGACAGGCGAATTAACGGATAACCTTGCTGGATTAGGTCTTGAATTTCCATATACTGAATCAGGAAATAATAGTCCTGTAAAAACATACGAATTGAGTTTTGCTAAACTGGAAGGTGATATCAATTTAAAAATCTCATCGAACTACGAAGTTTCTTTAGATGGAAGCACTTGGAATTCAGAAATAAGCATAGCTAAAACAGAGACATCACCTCAAACAATTCATGTTCGATATTCACCTCAGGTAGAAGCTTTGAGAGGTTCAGTGGGAACACTAAGTCAAAAAGCAAAAGGAGCAGCAAGTAGTACAATCAACCTATCATCATTGGCTTCTTCTGACATTGCTGATGCATCAACTTTAGATCATGATAAAACATTCGATGTTGTTTCTTGGAATGTGGAGTGGTTTGGATCACCTGCGAAATCGAAACATGCAAGCTCATTTTCTGAGCAACTGGAAGCCGTTTCTGCAAAAATTATTGAGCTTGATGCCGATATTTATGCTTTGCAAGAGTTGGTTTCTGATGATTTGAATGGCGATTTTCTACAGCCACTGATTAATAAGCTAAATGAATTCGCTGGTGATGCAGTCTACGCTGGCGTTATGGGGCCACGTTATTCTCATGACGATTCAGCCCCTTCTACCGAATATCCAGCTCAGCGTGTGTGCTATATTTATAACACAACAAGCGTTGCAAACTTGAACGACTATTCGATGTACTCGGATAAATATCAAGGCGCTTCAACTACAGCGATAGACGGCTACTCGGGCTTAGCAAGTAAATTTTGGGCTTCGGGACGTCTCCCTTATCTTTTCGATGCTGAAGTAACTGTTGATGGAATTACTGAAAATGTAAAACTCATCAATATACATGCAAAATGTTGTTACGACAGTCATGCCCGTAAATTGGCTGACGCCAAGTTTCTGATGAATGATTTAAACACAAATTACTCTGATGACAAACTCATTATTTTGGGTGATTACAATGATTATTTGGAGGGAAGTATGTCTAGCGGACAAGAATCACCATATGCCTCTTGGTTTACGACCAATGAATATTTCGATCATGCCTTAACATCGAGCACGAATATCGATCATATTTCCATTTCGAATGAATTGTATTATGAATCTGGAATTCTGACTAATAATACATTGGTCGAAAATGTCAATATATCAGATCATCATCCAATCATGCTTCGTTTGAAGTTGCACTCGTATTCATCTCAAATTTTATCTGAAGGTGCTGATAATGTTGTTTTTGATTATATCGATGTAGATCAATCAGAAGGTCCTTCATCAATAAAAAGTTATCAAATTAAAGCAACAGGCCTAAGCGAAGATTTAAGCGTTTCAATCGATCAGCCCTTTCAAATTTCTTTGGATGGGTCAGAGTGGTTATCTTCTCTACGTATCGCTAAGGCAGATGCTACAAATAAAGAAGTGAAAGTTCGTTTTAACCCAAGGGCTGCTTACACTGAGAAAATACATGGAAACATTAAACATCAGGCCAAAGGTGCTAAAACCTTAACCATTCCCGTAAAGGCTTTTGGTAAACCTGATTTTGCAGCACCTGAGTTTATAAGCACCTACCCTCTTATTAGTAATTTTGATTCATCATCATGCACAATGAAGGTGCAATTAAACGAAGCTGGAAAGGTTTACTATGTTGTGCTTAATGATAATGCCAATATCCCTACAATTGAAGAAGTTAAACAGGGAGCATCGGCAATCTCATCTGGATCTTTTAATATCTCGACCGAAGAAATAAGCGAAGAGATTACAGGCTTAAATCAGAATACCGATTATGATATTTATTTGATCGCTGAAGATGACAATGAACCGACTCCAAATACGGTTTCGGAAGCTGTTAAGTTAGAGGTGAAAACTACAGATCACACCTTGTTACCATTTGAATATGTTTCAACCGTTACAAGAGATCAGCATTTCGAAAGTACAAACATTCCTGTGAATTATTATCAGGAAGCTAGAGGAAATAAAGCTGATGCGCTTAAAACCAAATTGGCAAATATCATTAATCAAGGCTTTGTTTCTTATCCATACGAAGAAGCTGGACGTGGAGATGTTGCAGCAGCCACAAGACGTTTTGTTGCAGGTGATACGCCTTTAGATGTTTATGACATTATGGATGAAGCGGATAGAGATCCTAATAATCCTGACAAGGTCTACTTAATATATAAAGAACTTGTTTATGATACCGATTCCAAACACTTAGGACGAAACGGTTCTCAGGAAAAATGGAACAGAGAGCATGTTTATCCTCAATCAACTGGCGGTTTTAAGAATGCGCGTGCACCATGGGGTTCTGGCGAATATGCAAACGGGAACATCATTGAGAATGCAGGTAATGCTTTAGCCTTAGCTCAGTCTGATGCGCATCATTTACGAAGTTCCGATAAAAATGAGAATAGCAAACGAAATAATTTCCCTTTTGCTAATTCAACATCAGGAAGTCAATATGCACCACCCTTATCCGCTAAAGGTGATGTAGCTCGTATTATTTTCTATTTGAATTTACGTTACGGTTTAGACATTTCACAAGTAGGGTCATTAAATATGTTCTTAGAATGGAATGCAATTGATCCTGTCGATCCGTACGAAGTGAGACGTAATAATGTGGTTTACAAGTATCAAAAAAACAGAAACCCGTTTATTGATCATCCTGAGTTAACACAATATCTATATGGTGATAAAACCAATGAAACTTGGAAGGCTGGTGTAAAAGTTTCTCAAAGCATCAATTTTCCTGATTTAGAAAACAGAACCTTTGCTGATGCGCCTTTCAATTTAGTGGCTAGTGCAACATCAGAATTGCCTGTGAGTTTTGAAATCGTTTCGGGACCAGCAACAATAGCTGGCAGTAAACTAACACTAACAGGAGCTGGAACAATTACTGTAAAGGCTATTCAGGAAGGAAATGAAAACTTTACACCTGCCAAGGGAGTTAGTAGAACGTTTAAAGTAAGCAAAGCGGCTCAAATCATCAATATTGCAGAATTTAAGGATAAAACATTCGGTGATGCAGGCTTTATCTTGTCAGCAAGTTCAACATCAGGACTGGCAGTCAATTTCGAATTGGTTTCAGGACCGGCAACATTAGTTGGCAATAAACTGACACCGACGGGAACTGGAACTGTTACGGTAAAAGCGGTTCAGGAAGGCAATGAAAATTTCACTCCAGCTGGGGCAGTCATTAGAACGATTATTGTAAACAAAGCCGATCAGATGATCACTTTTGCTGAACTAAGCGATAAGGTATATGATGATAACGCTTTTGAACTGATAGCTAGTTCATCTTCAGACCTGGCAGTCAGTTTTGAGTTAGTTTCAGGACCTGCAAGCATTGAAGGAAACATGCTTACGATTACAGGCACAGGAACTGTTACGGTAAAAGCGGTTCAGGAAGGCAATGAAAACTACAATCCTGCTGAAGCTGTTATTAGGACGCTTACTGTAAGCAGAGCTGAGCAGATAATCCATTTTGCAGAATTAGCAGACAGAACTTTCGGTGATGAAAGCTTTGTATTAACGGCAAGTTCAACCTCTGAGTTGGCAGTGAGTTTCGAATTGGTTTCAGGACCTGCAAGCATAGAAGGCAGCACTTTAACCATTACAGGCGCTGGAACCGTTACCGTAAAAGCGGTACAAGAAGGCAATGGAAGTTTTGCAGCTGCAAAAGAAGTTAGCAGAACATTTACTGCTAGTAAAGCAGATCAAAACATCACTTTTAACGAACTCGAGAATAAGGTTTGTGATGATAAAAATTTTGACCTCATCGCCAGCTCATCATCAGACTTAGCAGTCATTTTCGAATTGGTTTCAGGACCTGCATCATTATCTGGTCATACAGTTACATTAACAGGTGCTGGTATTGTGACAGTTAAAGCAATTCAAGCTGGTAATAACCATTATAATGCAGCTGAAGAGGTGATCAGAACATTTACTGTAAACAAAGCGGATCAAAGCATCCTTTTTGCGAATTTATCTGATAAAAGCTTTGGTGATCCAGCAATGGAATTATCGGCAAGTGCAACATCAGGATTGGCAGTCAGTTTCGAATTGGTTACAGGACCTGCAAACTTAGAAGGCAATATTTTAAGTATTACAGGTGCTGGAACTGTTACGGTAAAAGCCGTTCAGTTAGGGAATGAGATCTTTGGAGTCGCTCAAGAGGTGAGTCGAAATTTCCTTGTAAATAAGGCGGAGCAAATTATCACATTCGATCCAATTGACACCTATCATATGGGAGATGATCCGATCCAATTAATTGCAAAATCGAATTCTGATTTAGATATTGAATTTGAGATTGTACAGGGTAAAGCTGAGATCGATGGTCATATCTTAACACCAACTTCTGTAGGCTCAGTTACGGTTCGTGCTCTTCAATTAGGAGATAACAATTATAATTATGCCGAAGCGGTTCAAGAGTTCATTGTAGATCAAACGACTGGAATAGAAGATAAGTTTATTAAAGAAGTTAAGCTCTACCCTAACCCGGCTGTAGATTATGTGAATCTCGAATTTCCTACATCTGACTTAAAGCAAATTAGGATTTTAAATATGAAAGGCCAGCTTGTAAAAACTGCTACTGCGTATGAAAATATCAGACTTAATATTCAATATTTAAAAATGGGTATGTATTTCATACATATTCAATCTGATAAAACAAGTGTTACCAAGCGACTTTTAAAAGTCAGTAACTAATTTAAAACAAAGCTCAAATTGAGTTTGTACTATAAAAAAGCTTGCAACGAGATATATTTGATATCATTTGTTGCAAGCTTTTTCTTTGAATAAATCACGATCGTATTTTTTTGACATCCTCTCATTTAAATCAGGTTTAAATTTATAATAACAGCCCCTTTCTCGTTAAATTCCAGTTTCATTATGAAACCAATCATCTTAAATAGAACTAATACAATCTATTTTAAATAAAAATACCATTCCACTTTTAAGAAAAATTTCTTTTCATTATTGACGTTTAAATCTTCAATACTACCTAAGGAATTCACTTCTATTATTTTCTAAAGACCCTTATTTTGCAGAGCTTACAAATAACAAACCAATCTATAACATGACCATTTCCAACATCTGGTAAACAAATCATAACATCTCTCAAAACCTCTAGTAAAAAAACAAAACAATCACTTATTAGCGACTATGGCCTGATCTCTGTTTCATAATGACTGAAGATAAAACCAGATACACTATGAAAAAGCAAAGAATTTTAAGTCCTAGCCTAAGCCTTATTTGTTGTTTCTTACTTTCAATGGCTTTAGCGCTCCCTTTTTATGGGAATAGTCAAAACATACAAATCTCTATCATTAATCCAGCTGGAGTGAATGTTTGCGATCAATCAGAAATTGTCGATTTTGAAGTGCTTAATAAATCAGGTTCGAGTTTAGAAGCCCTAAGCTTTACACTCGAACTACCAACAGGTATTAGCTATGAACCAAGTAGTTTAATCGACTTAAGTATTTACAATATTCAGGAACAAGATATCTCGAACTTGAATTCTGTTATTTTTAGTTCCAATAACTTTCATAATGACAGCACGCTTCGTTTTAGTGTGAGTGTTTCCGCGGGAATGGATGCGATTAACAATCAGCAATCCGGTTCCGTTTTCAGAAATAATTTAACCTTAAACTATACAGGGGGTAGTAAATCAAAGCAATCTAATGCTTATAATCTTTACTACCCAGTTCTTAGTATATTAAGTGTTAGCCCAACAAGTAAGACTCTTATTTCTGGTGAATCCTTTACACGAGAAATTACCATTGTAAATGCAGGAAATGGACGCGTAGCCAATTTTTCTCTAAGTGATATACACTTGGCGGGAATAGAACTTTCGTCGGTAGATGTAGGTAGTTTAAATGCCAGCAAAGATACCATCAACCTAAGTGGAACAGACTTTAATACTATTGGTAATGGGGATAATTACTTCGATAGTAATGAAAGTATAGTAATTACAGAAACCATACTCGCTTCTGGCTGTGAGGCGACAACCGTCAGTTCAGCCATAACCAATTTATGGGGATGTAGTCCTAAAATTGAAAGTTCAGTTTCAAATGCACACGTCAGTATCTCATTAAAAACTCCCAGTATTTCAGTCAGTACAAGTAGCGATCTGGATGCTTGTTTTGGAATGAATACCGCTTCCTCGCATAGTGTCACATTGGTTAATAATGGTTTGGGGCGAGCAGATAATCTCGTTCTCGATCTTTATAAATCAAGAGGATCAGGCTATCAGCAAGATATATTTTCCAGAATAGATGAAACAACAATCACCTATTCTATAGATCAAGCTAGCCCCATCAGCATCACACCAAGCACCACTTACGCTACAGATAATAGCGGAGCTTATGCATGCCTAGGTTCTGCACCTATTGGGCGCGTTCTTCTTAATTTACCCAATTTGGAAGCCGGACAAGAGATTCAAATTAATTTTGAAACCTACCATTGTAATATTAATGTTTGTATCGACGATTTCGTGAAAGGATGGAAATACGAGCTTGATTATACAGACGTTTGTCAAGTCAATTCCTACACAAAATCGGGAACAGGCCAGTCACCCAACAACACAAACATGTCGATTTTCCCTGAGAGTCCTACAGATATTAATGATGGAGAAACTAAACCCTTTAATTTTACAGTATCGTCGCATAATAATGATTTACCAGTAGGAAATGGCGCAAAATACCGTATGGTTTTTGATTTACCAGCTGGGCTACAATATTCTAGTTTAGAATTTTATAATAACATTCTTTGGACCCCTGAAACCATAGATTACAATACATCTACCAATCAGCTAACCGCTGAGTATTTGTTACCATTACCATCAGGTTTTAACATGACCAAAGCCGCCTTGAATCTTTATTTAACTGGCGATTGCAATATGGCCAATGCCCAAGATGGGACAATTAATGTGGTATTAAACACCTTTTATGTTACCGATGAATCCTGCAATTTTGAAATTCCTTTCGTTTGTGACGAAACCGTTTCGGTCGATTTGCACTGCCCATCGGGTGAAGTTTGTGAAGGGATGAGTTTTGATCATTTTTCTTTTGAACGGATCAGTTTCGGATCGCCAGATAATAATCAGGACGGTTTAGCAGATGCCAGTGGTTCTTTAGACTTTGATCGAATTAAAACCAATAGAGCCATGTATGGCGATACCATCAGAGCGAGCTTTACGGGGCTTGTTAACAGCTCCGTTACAAATACAAATTGGAATTATGCTTATGCCAATCAGTCCATTGAAAAAGGAACTTATTTAACGCCTGTTGCAGCTTCGGTCTTGGTATACGATGCCAGTTCTGCCACTTACCTTAACTGTTCAAACCTTAGTTTATCGAGCTCAATTACAGGAGAAGATAAAAGTTATACCTACGACATTAGTGTGGCGAGTTTAGCAGAAAGCTGTACTGATTTTATTGGTTTTCAATACAGCCAAGGCGACTCCGTATGGGTTTATGCTGACTATCGTGTCACAACGAATATTGGTGGCGATGTGCAACAATACAAATCTTCCAATGCCTACTACTTGAGCAATATTGAGAATCCAACAGGAAACGACAGATACCAGTGTGGTTATTACAACGACAATTACACACTTATAGGCTATTATTTTAAAAATGCTTCGCGCAATTATTTTAATGTGACCAAATGTAGCAAACGCGTCTCTCAAAATTTTTACTTGAGCATAGGCGATTGTTGTTCAAACTATAATGGGGGAAATCTTTTTCCATCGGAATACCGAAATTGGGGATACCTAAAAACAGCAACTGTTCAGGTTCCAGCCAATTACACAGTAAGTAATGTGTGGATGAGAGCTCGTCGTACGAAAAAAACCAATTCGTCAGCAACTCAAACGGTGAATAACATTCCTGTTTTATCGGTGGTAAACAACCTTTACACCTTCGATTTGGGTCAATATTACGAAAACAATGGTGGCTCAATAAAATTATCAGACGATGGCTTTTCGGGAACGCTCTTTATGGACCTTTCTCCCAATTGCGATGTGCCTATAAACAGCTATCAGGATCTGACATGGAAATTTAATTTTGCCAAAAGTGAGTATTTAGATGGTGGCGAAACGGGCTTTATCGAAGCAGGAAACCCTGATCGTGTTAAGTTTAATCCTCCAGAATTAAAACTATCGTCAGATGAACCAATAGTAGATGGTGTTTCGAAAACAGTAAGTTGGGATTTTAAAGTAAAAACCAATGCTTCGAGCATCGATGCTGATAATGCTTGGATACATATTAAGAACCCATCAGGTGATTTGGCAATACTTCATGTTATTGACGATGCCACGCAAGATACCTTATTGATGGATGGTGATATTTACCGCTTAGGACTGATTAATGGTAGTTCGACCACCGACCTGACCATTGTGGGAACTTATAGTGCTTGTGTTGCCGATTACATTACGGTTTATGCTGGTTACGAATGTACCTCCTACCCTGCAACATTCGGCGATTTCACTTGTAATTTTACAAGTTATGGCTTATTTGTTGAACCGAAACCTGCGCAAATGCAAGTCACACTAGCGGGTCAGAATATTGGCGACGATTGTAGTAATACGGTTGAAGTTGAAGTGGATATATCCAGCGTAAAATTTGCTGCTGTAGATAGTATTCAGGTGGCAATTAGTGCTGTGGGAAACAGCATGAGCTTCGAAACGGCTAGTGGTCAGTTACAATATCCTTTATCGTCAGACTATCAGTCGGTGGCCGACCCTGTTTTAAGTAATGCTATTTATACCTATCATTTGGTCGATTTAGATGAAAGCATTGCATCTGATGGCTTACCAGGTGTACATCAGCTCAATAAAAATCATGTCAAATTAAAATTTAACATGAATTTAAGTCCCGATTTTGTACCAGGACATTATGTAGCAGTCAGTGTTTCAGGCCAGTCCGTATGTGGCGAAACTGTGCCAACCATCAATTTAGCTTTCGATCCGAGCATTGGTTTCCAATTAGCCACCAATTCTGGATTAACAGCAGAATTAACCGACAGTTGGTCTTCTAGTTGGGGCGATTATAATAACGATGGTTACGACGATTTGTTTATAACTACCTACGATAAAACAAAAGCAAATATTCTATATCAAAACAATGGCGATAAAACCTTTAGCAAAGTCACAACAGGTACCATTGTAACAGATAAAGCAAATTCGGTAGCAGCCTCTTGGGGCGATTACGATAACGATGGCTATCTTGATCTTTTTGTAGCCAATAATACAGGTTCAAAAAACTTCCTGTATCACAATAATGGTAATGGAAGCTTTACTCGCATAATGAGTGGACCTATTGTAGAAGATGGAACCTACTGTCATTCTGCATCGTGGGCAGACTACGATAACGATGGTTATCTCGATCTTTTTGTGGCTGAATATTTCCCAACCAAAACCAATCACCTTTTCCACAACAGTGGAGATGGAACCTTTACAAGAGTAGAAAACAGTCCGGTTGTAACCGATGCAGGACATTCCATTGGCGCAGCTTGGGGCGATTATAATAACGATGGTTTAGTCGATTTATTTGTCCCAAACACCAATAATGAACCGAATTGGTTGTATAAAAATACGGGTAACGGTCAGTTTGTTAAAGTTAACGAAGAGGTCGTAAGTACCGCTTCAAACTCGGTAGGTTGTAGCTGGGGCGATTACAATAACGATGGTCATCTCGATTTATTTATTGCCAATTCGGGTAATTCAAGCAATTTCCTTTACACCAATAATGGAGATGGCAGCTTCAGCTCTGTAACAACGGGCAATATAGTTACCGATAAAAGCAATTCGCATGGCAGTACCTGGATCGATATCGATAACGATGGCGACCTGGATCTTTACGTAACCAACGATCAGGATCAGGATAACTACCTATACCGTAACGAAGGTAGTGGTAGTTTTACAAAAGTGGTAAACGACCTCACCAAATTGGGAGGCGAATCCTTTGGTACATCGATATCTGATTACGATAGAGATGGCGATTACGATTTATTTGTAGCCAACCATGGCAACACAAGCAACTTCTTTTTTGAAAATACAAAAGGTCAGTGTTCGCAGTACTTGTGCTTAAATCTGATTGGAACAAATTCTAACCGTTCGGCAGTCGGAACAAAAGTAAGAGTTAAAGCCAATATTTATGGCACCGATAAATGGCAAATGCACGAACTTAATGCACAATCGGGCGGCGGAGCCGGTAGCCAAAATAGTATGAATCTTATTTTTGGCCTTGGCGATGCCAATATGGTCGATAGTTTAATTATAGAATGGCCTTCAGGATATAGAGAAATTTATACCGATATAAATGCCAGCGAAGCAGGATGTCAGGTTTATACCGAAGCCAATGGTTCACTTATAAGTGGAAAAGCTTATGTCGATGATAATCTCAACTGTAGTTTTGACGAAGGGGAAATGTTGTTTAAAAACGTTCCCATTCTGATAGCTCCTAGTGGCAAAAAAACCTATACCGATGCAAACGGCGAGTATTCATTTTACATGAATACGGGAACCTATATCCTATCGGCGGAAGCACCTCTTTATTATTCACAGCGTTGCCCAATAAGTAATGGCGATCATACAGTAGTAGTTTCAGAAATTGGAACCACACACCCTAATAACGACTTTGCATTTAAACCTGAAAGCAGTGTAGCCGATTTAGCAGCCTGTTTTAGTACAACCAGTTTAAGAGTGAATTTTACAAACGACTACCATGTTACCTACGAGAACATAGGAACTGACGTGGCCTATAATGACACCTTAAAAATAAGTTTGGAACCAGGTATCGACATTATTTCAAGCACTTTAGAATGGGATTATAAAGATGGACAAAATGTATATTGGTATTTCGATGAGATTTTACCTCAAACCTCTGTTAGCTTTTTACTTACAGATTCGGTTACATCGAATGTTGTTTTGGGAGAGTACGCTACGAATACCATTCAGATAAGCTCGGAATCACCCGATGCCGATTATACCAATAACTCATGTCAGGATATGGGGCTCTTCGTAGGTGCCATCGACCCCAACGATAAGTTGGTGTATCCAGAAGCAAGTGTGCGTCCTAATGAGGAATTGACCTATCGCATCCGCTTTCAGAATGTGGGTAATTTCCCAGCAGAACACGTGGCTATTTACGATACCATTAGCAATAATTTGGATTTACAAACACTAAAAAATGTACAAACATCGCATGACGCAAACTTTTCGATACTAAATGGCAACGTGCTTTACTGGGAATTTAAGGATATCAATTTAATTGATAGCCTCCACAATGAACCCGAAAGTCACGGTTTTGTTCAATTTAATATTAAACCCAAAGAGAATTTAACCTATGGAGAGAATATTGAAAACACTGCACTAATTGTATTCGATTACTATCAAAAAACATTAACCAACACCACAGAAGTCAGGCTAGAACCAACAAATGTAGACTCAGACTATGCCAACAGCTTGATTCTTTATCCTACACCTGTAGTCAATCACATGACAGCACAGTATAAGTCCTTAGATAAGGAGGAAGTTCATATTCAGATTTACGATATAAATGGAAAAATAGTTCGTTCCGATAGAAAACAAATAGAAGAAGGATGGAACCGATTCGACTACTATTTAAGCAGCCTAAACAGAGGCATGTATTTTTTCAGCATATCGGGTTCCAAAGAAACCGTATCGAAGAAAATACTAGTAACAAAAGAGAAGTAGTCAAGTTAAATTACTCATGTTATTTAACTGGTCCCGATCTTAAAATAAAGACTCTTTTAGAATAAAAGTAGATGAAATAAAAAGACTAAATCATCTTTCCTAAAAAATGTGCTTATGTTTTGATCAAAACATAAGCACATTTTACTCAAAACATAGTGCAGTTTTTAAAAAACTACACTATGTTTTTTTTCTTCATAATTACATTTGATTATCAACATATTGCAGCACATCATGAATAAGAGTTTGATTTTACCTATTAGGGCTTTGTCGTAGCCTATTTCTCCCACAATTCGTCCAACATATTTTACTGTATTTACTAATAATGATAAACCTTAATTATCTTTTTTTGTTAACTTGTACAAACTAAAGGATAAAACACTTTTACGTTGTGCCAAATGAGAAAAAACCGTGTTAATAAATGAAAGAAATATATCAATATTTAGACAACGAAATTAAGAAGGCTTTACCTGAAAATTGGAGATTTATTCCGAATGATAAGTTATTAGGTAAAGATGATTACAAGATAAGTTATGCTTTTAATTCCTCAGGAACTAAAAACAAGAGTAAACTGATAAATATTCTTGTGCTTAATTCGGGAGTTGAATTAAATGAATATACAGAAAGTAGAATAATCAAGCTCCGTGATTATATTATTTCTAAAGATTGTCTATTTGTTGTTATCGTCGAGCAAGAAAACTCTAAATACTTAAATGATACTGGAATTTTTGAATCTGAAAACCTAAAACTAAATCATAAGAATTACATTTCATTCTATTGCTATCAAGACCAGAAACTGAAAACAACCGTTGACGGGATTAAATACGAAGATTTAAATCAGGTTATTCGTGACCTATGGAGTGGAAAATTGAATTATGATGGTATTTCGAAAGGTAGTCAATTTGTAAATTTAGAGCTTATGAATGACGAATGTTGGAAATGTAAAAGGAAAATTCGGACAGTGACAGGTATTGTCTTTCCTAATATTCAACTTGAGACATGGAGTAATAAGAATTGGTTGTACTTTAATCAGTTATATCCACTTTCAAAGATTAATTCAAAAAATGCAGAGAAAATAAAAAGCTATATTAAAGCGTTAAGGCAGAATGATGATTCTATTGGAATAGTTGATTATAAATATAGCAACTCAGTTAAATCAAAGTATTTTGCTTCGAGTTGTCCGATTTGTAATTCTCTGAGAGGCGATTTTCATGTTCAAGACGAAAGAATGAAATTCTTGCATGATTTAGATAACCGATTGAATGGCAATTTAAGTTATTATTCAATCGAATTGAATATTAATGAAATAATGATTGAAAATTTGGACAATGGGTTTGAAGGATGTCCTCACACCTGTATTATGGGATGGAATAAACAAAATTAATAACTGGGCACAATCGAATAGGTGGATGACGACCAAATGAGTACCACTTTATATTTATATTATTAAAATGAATCCAAAAAAAAACACAGACTTTCCCAATCGCCAATCAATCCGATTAAAAGGCTATGATTACTCGCAGGAAGCTTTGTATTTTATTACGATTTGTTGCCAGGATAGGCTCCATTTGTTTGGTGATATTATTCAGGGTGAAATGGTTTTGAATGATGCAGGCAAAATGATTAAAAAATGGTATAAGGAATTGGAAAATAAATATCCCGATAAAATTAGCCATCAAATGGTAATTATGCCCAATCATTTTCATTGTATTATTGAAAATGGTCCAAATAATAACAATAACAACGTATACGGGATGGAAAATAAAATATACGATGCTACAATTGGCGATGCCATTGGTTGGTTTAAAACCATGACAACCAATGCCTATATTCACGGGGTAAAAACGCAAAATTGGAAACGGTTCAATAAACGATTGTGGCAACGCAATTATTGGGAACACATTATCCGTGATGAACAAGCCTTCGGTAGAATTTCAGTATATATTGCAGATAATCCAAAAAATTGGAAGGCAGATAAATTAATGATGGATTGAATCAGGATTATTTAAACGATCTCTTTTATCACAAAAGTCCTCCCCTGAAAACTGACCTCATCGCCAAGCATTTTGTCTTTCAGCAAAGCTCCAATGGGTGAAGCCAGCGAAATGGCATAACAAATTTGATCATCTATCTGAATTTTGCCTATGCCGATAGATATAAAATAAGTGCCTTTATCGGTCACAACTAAACTACCAAAAGCAACTTTATTGAATTCTTCTGAAACATTGATACGAGCCAGTTCCTTCCGCTGCTTAGCTGTTTGGTTTAGGAGAACTTCATTTTTTTCGATCTCTATCTGCATCATCTCCCGACCCGTTTCGTACTTATCGCCCGCACTACTTTTGGTGTCGTTATTTCTAGAATCCTTTGCAGAAGCGATAGCCGCGCTAATCACCTCAATCTTACGGTCAAGTTCTTCTAATATCTTATGGTAAACCAGGCCTTTCAGCTCCTTTTTTGTATGCATCCTATTGTCTTTTCTTACTGATAAAACCTCATCAGTATCATTCTAGTGTCGAAGATAAGCTTTATCTGAACTTACATCTCAAAATTCCAGAAAAAAGAAATATCCCATTTGATTTTTAAAATAAAAGCCTACCTTCGTTTCGTATTTTTACGAAATGCGAAACATTATGACTGATAACACATTCTATTCCGACCAAGAAAAACAGTTGGCACGTTTTGCCAAAGCACTTTCGCATCCTGTAAGGGTTTATATTTGCAAACTCTTATCGAAGCAATCCTGCTGCTACAGTGGCGATTTAGCAGAGGAAGTTCCCATAGCCCGCTCTACCCTTTCACAACACCTGAAAGAGCTGAAAGCTGCAGGTTTAATTCAGGGAGAAATTGTGCCTCCAAAAATTAAGTACTGCCTGAACAAAGACAATTGGGCCAAAGCAAGTGAACTGTTTGACTCTCTTTTTGATTTAGAGCTTGTTCATAAAAACAAATAATAATTGAACACCCCTCTGTCCTTCGGACATCTCCCCTGAAAAGGGAGAAAATTCAACTATCTGTTGAATGAGTATTCAAAATTTATTTTAATAATCTTTCCCTTTTAGGGAAAGTGTCGACAGACGAAAGGGTGTATTTGAAATAGAAATAAAATAATAAACAAAACTTAAACAAGTAGACATGGATATTAAAGTATTAGGCCCAGGTTGTAAAAAATGCAACACCCTACACGATGCCACACAAAAAGCTCTTGAAGAATTATCTATTGAAGCTACAGTGACTAAAGTTGATGATATGATGAAAATTCTATCATATGGTGTTATGTCTACACCAGCACTTGTAGTAAACGAAAAGGTCTTATTTAGTGGTAAAGTACCTTCTGTATCAGAAATTAAAGAACTAATCCAATCTGTATAAACCCAATAAACAAATCTAAGATGAAAAATTATTTAGGTCTAGCTATTCTTGCCCTTACAATTAGTTTTGGCGCATGCCAGTCGAATACTAAAAAAACTGATACAGCAGGAGCAACTGCAAAAGTAGAAGAAGCTTCTTGCCAATCAGCATGCTCACAGTGTCCTTCAAAATGTGGTGATACTAAAGTAGCTGAGAAAACATCAGAAGCCGGTGTTTATTATTTCCATGGCGATAGAAAATGCAAAACATGTAAAGTTGTTGGATCTAAAGCAAAGGAACTAGCTGAGAAATTAAACGTGAAGTTCTATGATGTTAATATCGATCAGGAAGAAAACAAAACGCTTGCTAAAGAATTTCAAGCAACAGGTTCTAGCCTAATGGTTAAGCATCCAAAATCTGGTAAAATTGAAGATTTAACCAACTTTGCATTCCGCAATGCTATTAACAACACAGCAGCTTACCTTGAGAAATTGGAAACAACAATCAAGTCTGAAAGTTAGAAATTTAATTTTCTACTCTAAATCATAAAGATTTCTTGAACAGTTGCATTTCAAAAATGTAACTGTTCATACCATTTATCATTACAACTTATTGAGATTTAAATACCTCAAGACTTTTAGTCTTCGTGATTAGAAGTGAACAAGCTATTGTAAACTAAAAAGATCCATAAAATGGAATATTTAGATCAACTCCTCGCTCAAAGTAATTTGCCCATATTATCGGCTTTCCTTTTGGGAATAATGACAGCTATCAGCCCTTGTCCATTGGCTACAAATATTACAGCAACAGCCTATATCAGTAAAAGCTTGGGTGACAAAAGAAAAATATTTATAAGTGGTTTAGTTTATACACTCGGGCGTGCAATTAGTTACACTGTACTCGGTGTTATTCTTTATTTTGGAGCGAGCAAATTCGATGTTTCATCCTTTTTTCATTCTTATGGAGAACGTCTTTTAGGTCCTTTTCTTATTGTTATTGGGGTATTCATGCTCGATGTTATTTCATTTAACTTTCCTGGTGTAGGCCGTATTACAGACAAACTTGATGGAGAAAAAATAAAAGGGAGCTATTGGGGAGCTCTGTTATTGGGAGTCATTTTTGCACTCGCATTCTGTCCTTATAGTGGTATCCTATATTTTGGAATGCTAATACCCATAAGCATCTCACAGCCAGATGGATTATTCTTGCCATTTGTTTATGCCATTGCAACGGGGCTTCCTGTTATTATTATTGCTTATTTGCTAGCCTTCACATTATCAGGCGTTGGTGGTTTTTACAACAAAGTAAAAGCATTCGAATTTTGGTTTAGAAAAGTGGCTGCTGTCATTTTCATATTAGCTGGCCTTTATTTCACCTACATTTTCTTTATTGCGTAAACTGTACTATAATCATGATAAAATCAATCCAACTTACGAATAGAAAGCAACTGTTTACAGTGCTTCTCCTCATACCTATTTGGTATCTACTTTATATCAACCTACAGAATATATCCGACTATTTAATCGATTC
>Ga0209272_10000614_pt1 | contig 27707 bp, 17 predicted proteins | sample tdDd002_FD_187125 | JGI IMG/M metagenome (GOLD analysis project Ga0209272, IMG submission 187125) | Marine sediment microbial communities from the Atlantic coast under amendment with organic carbon and nitrate - tdDd00.2 (SPAdes)... | ecosystem: Environmental > Aquatic > Marine > Coastal >... | reverse complement strand
CCATCCCTGACCAAATTGTTTTTGAACATCAGGAAGACGACCTACTTTAGAAAGAGTAACCGAACCGCTGTATGATACTCTCATTTTACCGTCAGTATCTTTTCCTGATTTAGTTGTAATCATGATTACACCATTGGCAGCACGAGAACCATATAGAGCAGTTGCAGCAGCACCTTTCAATACAGTCATATCTTCGATATCATCCGGGTTAATCGCATTGATACCTGAACCGAAGTCAACTTGAGAGTTTAGAGCACTACCTGAGCTATTCTGCTCATTAGTGATAGGTACACCATCAACAATATAAAGAGGTTGGTTATTTCCGAAAGAGGAAGCACCACGAATCATAACATTCTGTGTTGATCCTGGTCCTGGAGCTGTTGAGATATCAACACCAGCAACCTTACCTTGAAGTGCGCTCATTGGGTTAATCGCCTGAGATTTTCCAATCTCGTCTCCTCCAACAGAAGTTGCAGCATAACCAAGAGCTTTCTTCTCACGTGTAACACCCATAGCTGTTACAACAATTTCATCCATACCAATTGATTCTGACTCCATCACTAAATTGATGACATCCGAGTTAATTGGCATTTCTGTAGTTTTCATACCTACAAAAGAAAATACCAGAATTTCCCCTAATTCTGGAACACTAATAGAATACTTACCATCAAAATCGGTAGTGGTACCAATAGTGGTTCCTTTGATAACAACAGAAACCCCAGGAATAGATAGTCCATCATCTGCTGATGTTACTACCCCTGAAACCTCTCGATCTTGAGCAAAGACGCTCTGCAATCCTATTAAGCATAGGATTAGCATCGAAACTAGATTTTTTTTCATGAATTTTTAGTTAGTGGTTAATTAAATGTCTTTAGACTTGCCTTAATAATTGTTAAAACAAATCACCCCAAATTTCTACACCTAGCAGCAAGTTAAATCATCAAACGTCTCAACATCCGACAAATGCAGGCCTCCAGGACTTTTTATCCTTTATTAAAAGCGAAGTCAAAAGTGTGAAAAAATCTTAAATAGACAAGAAATATTTGGCGTTTCAAAAACACCATTAACATAACTGGCTTGTTAATTTTACTTAAAAAACCACCAAGACATCTACAAAATCATGAAATTATGTATACACGTAAAACTCAGGCTTGTAGGAAAAGGCACAAAACAGATTCTACACGTAAACGATTGAATTTGTTTTCAATATCAAATCCGTATAAAACATTAATAAAAGTTAATTCATTAATTCGGAAAATTTCTTTAATAAAAGAAAGCAGACTTTTATGTACACCATGATTTCAAGCTTTATAAATAAGCAAACGCAAAGGACAAATAAGAGCTATCCCCTAATTTTATCATGAAAACAACTCCCCTCAACACAATAGAAAGTAAAAAAAAGGAACACTTACACCGAATAAAAGACCAAACCGCCTAGTTGGTTTTAACAAATTTTCATAATTCGCAGCATAAGAATTCTAAATAAAATCTCCCCTTAAACCTTTACTCAAAGAATAACAGTTCGCATCCAACCATCAGGTTCATATGCAAAAAAAAACCAGTTGGAATTACCCAACTGGTTTGAATTAAGTTCTATCCTATTTCAAGGATATTATAATTTTTTGATTTACTACAATACAGCAGCTGGATTAGCAACCATATTTGCATTAGCATTCAATTCTGCCTGCGGAATCTGGAATAACCAGTTATTATTAATAGATGGCTTATCCTGCTTATACCCTTTTAAGTAATATGAAGGATCGGCATCACTTCCAGCCAAATCCAATGCTTCATCATTACGTAACATATCAAACCAACGGTGTCCTTCACCAAATAGTTCGATTCGACGCATTAACAAAATTTCATCAATTAAGCTTAAACCTCTTGCAGCAACATCATATTCAGGAAGAGCAGGCTCCATTACACGTACTCTTGCATTTCCCAGTACCGAAATAACAGCTGTAGCTTCTGCATCTTTTCCCCCTTGTCTTGCTAAAGCCTCAGCTTCTATCAAATACATTTCTGAAACTCTCATAAACAATACATCCTCTGGCTCAATAGTTGCAGGATTTGCATTTAAAAATTTTGCAACTTGATAAGGATGTTTCTTAAAGCTAGTTTTATTATTAAAATATAAGGCATTAATAGAATCAACTGCTTTATCGAATTCAGCTTTGGTTGGATAGTTAGGATCAAAATCATTTGTAGAATCACCATCTTCCTGTTCCCAATCCCATGCAACAGTAGTATCCGGCATTTTATCTAAAAAGACATCTCTTCTGTAATCCGTAACAGCAATCTGATTAAATAAAGTAGAATTAATGATACGTGGTGTACCACGGTCAAATGAACCATTAAAGTTCATTCCAATATAATAGAACCATGATCTGTAATAGTTTGTTTGGTCAGCAACAACTTCTGCACCCCACATCCACTCAACATTTTCATAACTATTAAAACCCGACTTATAGCTGTCCTGTGACATCAAATTCAATCCACTTTTAGCTACGTTTGCATATGTTGCAGCAGCTACAAAATCACCTTTGGTTAATGCAATTCTTGCAGCAATACCATTGGCAGTTCTTGCGGTAATATGAGTTTTAGATTTTCTTCCACTTTTACCAGTCAATAAGGTAATTGCTTTTTGAATATCCGTCTCACACTGTGCATATACATTTGCAACCGTTTCACGCGCTTGTCCCTCATATGGAAATTTAGTAACAAGCATTACAGGTACACCTAACTCTGTAGTCTCATCGGAATACTGTGGATTCTTAGCAAATAAACAGACCAAACGATGGTGCGCCCAAGCTCTGTATGCATAAGCCTGACCTAATACCTCATCTAGAAGATCAGTTTCTACCATTCCTTCTGCAGAATTAATAATATTATTAGCACTACCAATTAAATGATAATACTGGTACCAAACCCACTCAACATTACTACTTGTTGCATCAGTATGACTTGTCCACTGACATGTTGACTTAAACCAACCTGTTCCTGGAAGTGCACGAAGGTAATCACCTGCACCATACTCCATCATAGGCATAATATAAGACTCACCACCATGCCATGTTGAATTAAGAGAAGATTGTCCATACATCTCACGATGCATTCCATCAAAGCCACTAGCATATTTTCTGGAGATGACAATGCACTCGAAGGAGTAAATGCATGTGTTGGCTGAGTAGAAAGATAGTCATCTGAACAACCAAGTGTTGAGACTACCAATACTAACAGGAATAATTTATTGAAATATTTTTTCATAATATATTTTTGTATTATATAGTTCTAATATGACTAGAATGAAACGTTTACACCAAATGAAACAACTCTAGATGGAAGGTATACATTACTTGTAGTACCTGAGAAAGCTTCCTGAGGATTCAGACCTTCACGCTTAGTTAGCATGAATAAATTCTCACCTGATGCAAAAACTTTCAATGAATTAATTCCCAAATCTTTAATTTTACTCTTAGGGAATGTGTAACTTAAGTTTACATTCTTAAGAGAAAGGTAAGATGCATCAGTCAACCATCTGTCTGAAGTTGGAGCAATGTGAGTATTACCACTCTGCAATCTAGGCGTGTTAGTGATATCACCTGCTTGCTTCCATGCTTTCTTTGCATCGACATGAAGTGCTTCACCATACTCACCTTCGTGCATTAAATCGCGGTAGTTATAATCAAGAATTTTACCACCTATTGCATAGGTAAACATGAAGCTTAATTGGAAATCTTTATATTTCAATGTATTCGAAATAGAACCAAACAAGTCAGGAATTGAAGAATCACCTGTATATCCTTTTTCAGAATCTTGTTCATTTGTTGTTAACACAGGGTCACCATTTTCATCGTACATCTTATGCGTATTTCCTTCAGCATCTTTTTCCCACTTGTGATACAAAGCATCACCTGTAGCAGCATCTACACCATAATAGTCATACAAGTAATAGTCATATACAGAATGGCCTTTAGCCCAACGCTTAGATCCTGAATCGAATGGATCTGGAATTGCAGTAATTTCATTCTTAACCGTTGAAGCTTGTAAATCGATATTCCATTTAAAATCCTCTGTATCAATAACAGTACCACCTAAAGAAATTTCGAATCCTTGATTATACAGAGTCGCAATATTACGTGGTTGAGAATTTAAACCCATAGAAGGTGATAAAGGCATATTATACAAAAGATCCTCTGAAATCTTGTGATAAAATTCTACAGCACCATGTAGTCTATTATTCAATACTGTATACTCAAGAGCAACATCAAAGGCATTATTCGACTCCCAAGTTAATTTATCATTACCAACTGAAGACCAACGAAGTCCAGACTCCAGAGCATTAGGATGCGGCTCATACAAGGCTTGGTAACCATAGTAGTTGCCTCTTGAAGTTCCGATTCTGTCATTACCAACTTCACCATATGATACTCTAAATTTAAGTTGATCGATCCAAGTTAAATTCTGGATAAAAGCTTCCTGATCCATTCTCCATGTAGCACCTACAGAGTAGAAATTACCCCAACGTACATCAGGATGGAATACAGAAGAACCATCACGTCGGAAAGAACCTTCGAAATAATACTTATTCTGGAAATTATATTTTAATCTGGCAAAATACCCTTCAGATTTCTTCTCATAAGTAGCACCATCTAAAGATGTAGGTGTTACAAAATTGTCAAATTCATTAATACCTGTTACAGTTGACTTAGATTTCATACCATACATATATGTATAGTTCAAATCGTATGATTCATGCCCAAGTAATACCTCAACAGAATGATCTTCACCAAACTTTGTATTATAATTAATCAGTTGATTCCAGTTTAAAGCAGTCTGTGTATAACGAGTCTCATTATAACGTCCATCAGGAGCTCCATCACCAATAATTTTATTTTCAAAATCTTTCTGATGATAGTTCTGAACATCAATACCAACATTGGTAGAAACCTTCAAACCTTCAATGATATTAAACTCCGCATAAGATCTATTACTAATGATATTAGTTTTAGTCTCGTTAAAGTTATAATCCAATTCAGCTACAATATGTCGGTCTACATTTGTTGGACGAGAACCAATACCATGCTCATCGTAACCACTACCATGATCGTATTGTTTCTTTCCAGCAGGATCTAAGATATATTCCCCTGTAGTTGGGTTTATTTGATATACTGGGTAAATAGGTCCCATATAACGAGCAAAACGAAATGGATTACCAAAACTAGAATTTCCATCAGTAGTAGAAGCAAGACCTTTCTTAGTAAAAGACCATGACATATTCGTTCCCAACTTTAACCATTTCTTTGGTGTTGCATTCACATTCATACGCGTATTAATACGCTCAAAATCTGAATTCGTCACATAACCAGTCTCATCAAGATATCCCATTGAAAAGAAATAGTCATGTTTCTCTCCACCACCTGAAGCTGACAAATTATAATTTTGACGATAACCTGTCTGCTCAATAGGATCATACCAATCTAAACCTTGAGCAATTACTTTTGCATCAGGGTTAATAACACCATTAGCATCCACTATTTGATCATTAGCAACATTAAATGGGTTATAACCTAGCTTACCGAAAATACCAGTAGCAGCAGTTTGAGCAGCAATGGTTGGGTCTACATCAGCACCATGGATTAAAGAATTTTTGTAAGACTGATACATCAACTCATAATAATCTTTAGCACCTACAGTTTCATAATGAGGAATAGCCTGTGAAACAACACCTGTTACAGCCTTGAAGTCAATTTTAACTTTACCCTGATTTTTCTTACCACGTTTTGTTGTAATCAAAATAACACCATTAGCAGCACGAGAACCATAAAGAGCCGTTGATGACGCATCTTTCAAAATAGTCATAGAGGCAATATCTTCAGGAGAAATATCAGCCAAAGAACCTTCATACTGAGAACCGTCAACAATGTAAAGTGGTGAAGCATCACCATTCAATGTACCAAAACCTCGAATACGAATAGCAGGAGCAGAACCTGGCTGACCCGAAGTTGAAGCCACCTGTACACCTGTTGTTGATCCTTCTAAAGCTTGTCCAACTGAAGACAATGTTCTTTCTTCAAGTTTTTCAGCCCCAACAACACCAGCAGAACCGGTAAAAGATTCTTTTTTTGCCGTACCAAAGGCAACTACCATTACCTCATCCATACCAATCGACTCAGATTCCATTACCAAGTCAATTGTATTTGAATTTACAGGCAATTCAGCTGTTTTCATTCCAACAAATGAGAATACAAGAATTTTACCATCTTCAGGAACACTAATCGTGTATTTTCCATCAAAATCAGTTGTCGTTCCAATTGTAGTACCTTTAATAATTACAGAAACCCCAGGAATTGAAAGTCCATCATCTGCTGATGTCACTACCCCTGAAACTTCTCGACTTTGCGCAAGAACGCTTTGTAATCCTATAAGGCATAGGATTAGCATCGAAAATAGATTTTTTTTCATGAATTTTTAGTTAGTCGTTAATTAATCAGCCCTAAATGAATGTTAACAATCGTTAATATTAGCATTCAGGTATTTTTGTCTTCATTAAATTCCAAAACCTTATATAACCGCATACGTGGCCATTACAACTCCAAAAGGTTTTATCTTAGTCAGTCAAAGACAGGCCAAAAATGTGAAAAATTCTTAAATCGACAAGTGAAATTTGGAAATTCAAAAACAACACTAACATAAATTCATTATTCATTTTACTTAAAAAAAAAACAAAAAAGATTAAGACATCCACATTATGTAACACCATACATATCAGCATATTACTTCAATGCCAAAGTTTTAACACATGATAAAACCCTGAATAAGTGATAGATAAAAAAAATCAATTTTACATTAATTAACATTTCAATGTCAATTAGCAATTATTGTCAAATGATTAGAAGTAAAATATTTTCACCATACTTATTTATAACCATTATAAATATGATAACGTTTCTTATTATTTTCCAATCGAAGAAAACTCAAAACCCTTAAATAAACAGGATTACAAAACATAACAAAAAAACCTCATTAATCTCTCATTATCAAACACCTTCAATTATCGGATGAGCTAATTACAAAAAAAGAGGGTATCCAAAAATGGATACCCTCTTTAAATTAAAATTTATAAGTTCAAATAATCAGAACTAAAATAATTACTTAGAAAAAAGTTTTGACTTAGAAATATATTTCACTTTTCCCATCTTCTTGAGTGCTTTTGTATCTACTTTTGATTTATTACCAACAATACAAATCGCAATTGGTTTACCAGCAACTTTCTCGTTGTAGAAACCTTCAATATTAGAAAAATCCAAAGTTTTGAATTTCTCGACCAACATGTGATTCAAATCTTCATTAACACCTAGTTCTTTCCATTTACTAACCGATGGTGTAATGCTTCTAAAACCAGGCTTACTTGTCATTGATGATAAACTCAAATATGTCTTAACATTATTAATTCGATCAGCTTTCAAAGGCATATTTTTAATAATATCCTTAAACACAGTTACTGCTTCTACTGTTTTATCAGCTTGCGTTTTAGTCGATCCCGCAAGGTATCCTTCTTTACCAGGTTCATCAAAACCATATGAAGCACCAGCTCCATAAGTTAATGATCTTTTCTCACGTATTTCTTGCGCTACAATACCACTAAAACCTCCTGAGAAATATTGATTAAAAGCCAGCATATTAGCAAAATCATCAATATTAAAGATCTCTCCATTTACGAATAAAAAGATACTACTTTGAACAGCATCAGAATCATGAACAAAGAATATATCCTCGTTAGCAACTTTTTGCTTTTCTTTTACAAAATGTGCAGATTTTGGTTTTAAATCTGACTTAAAGTTTAGATTTTCAACAATGGTAGATTTAACTTCCTCATAATTTTTAGCACCACAATAATGCATTTCAACAGCATAGTTAGTAGCATCCTGATAAACACCGACTAGCTTACTTACAACCAATTCATTTAAATCCTTTATTGGCTTTCTATCTAAATAGGACGATTTCTCACCATATATAACATACTGACGCAATGCAGAAGAGATAGCACTAATGTTTTCTTTTTCGTATCTTCTTCCACCTATTTTTGAATTAACTAACAACTCCAACTTATCCTCGTCTAGTTTCGGGATCAGTAATAATTCAGTAAATAATTTTAGAGCTTCGTCAAGGTATTTTTCATCACCATATATTGACACGACTAAATTATCATCGGTACTATATATGCTATAATTACAAGAAATCTTTGCAAACTCCTCTTTCAAACTCTTCATATCGCGTTTCAAAGTACCTGCATAATTCATTAGAACTGATGCGTACTCTAAATTAGGCATATCATGATTTCCTACACCATATTTAATATCCAAACTAAAGACATCGTTATGAGGATTGTTGGCAAAATAAAGCTCAACACCGTCCCTAATTGTTTCCTCTTTGAAATCTTTCTGAAAGTCAATATAATCAGCAACTGCCTCAGTCCCTTTTCTCTCAAATATAGCCTTAGCATATTCCGACACATTTCCTGTGGCTGATTCGATAGCACCGTAACTTGGCTTTTCAATTTTTCTTTGCTTAGGCTTACCTTCATATGCATACAATGACAAGTAGTTATCACCTAAATATTTTTTAGCAACTCGTAAAATCTCTTCACGGTTAATTGCCTCAACCTTTTCAGGATATCTTAGAAAATCTTCCAGTGATTGACCTTTTTGAAAAACATCACCGATCATAACTCCTCGGCTTGAATTATTTTCCATACGAAGCTTAAAAGATTTTATTAAATTTCTTTTAATCGCGTCAACTTTCCAATCTTCAAAATCACCATTCAAAATTTTATCCAATTGAGCAAACATCAATTTTTCTGTACTCTTAAATGACTCATAAACTGGCTCATACTTACCTGTATTCTTATAATTCTCTAACATAACCTCAGTTCTCATTTTTGGTGAATACGCTATCGTAAACACACCATGATCATTTCGGCTACTATTATAAGCATAAGCACTACCAACTTTTTTATTGAGTGTTAAATCATTCAACAAACCTGTATCTGTAGAGTTAGATAACAACTGAGAGATAAAATCTAAAGTAATCTCATCATCATTTTTGGCAGGGACTGTTCTATAAACAATTGAACCTGAACGTGAATACCCCATTTTAACTGTCAAGTCTTCATGACCTTTAAAATCAGCAACTGGTTTCACAACCTCTTTTGCTAGCTCTTTGGCTTCCCATCTTCCAAAATAGGATTTAATAAGAGGACGTGCTTTTTCTGAATCGAAATTACCTGTCAATACCAAACACATATTATTTGGCACGTAATACTTATCGTAGTATTTCTTCATAGATACCAACGATGGCTTTTTAATATGACTTACTCGACCAAGAACTGTACGAGCATATTCATGACCTTCATAAATTTTCGCATTGAAAGCCTCATACTTCATCGCATTTCTATTGTCTAAATCTTCGTTCTTTTCTTCGAAAACAACTTCCAATTCAGTCTGAAATCCTCTAAATACAGGATTAATAAAACGATCGCTATATATTTTCAACCAATTTTCCAGTTGAAAAGAAGGGAAACTGTTGTGATAAACAGTTCTGTCTTGAGACGTATTCGCATTAAGACCAGTAGAACCTATATCCTTAAGAATTTTATCTATTTCATTCTGGCAGGCATATTGAGTTGCTTCTTTTGTAATTTCATGAATCTTATTTTGAATCTTTAACTCCTCTTTCTTATCGGTAGTTGCCTTCAATTTCTCATATAAAGCATAAGTTTCATCAATAAGTACTTTTTCTTTTTCCCAATTGATTGTACCTATCTTCTGGTTACCTTTAAACATCATATGCTCCAAATAATGAGCAATACCTTCCTGGTCTACCGGATCATCTTTAGCCCCTGCTTTGGTAACTACGTAACCAAAAACATCAGAAGCTGATTTGTCCACACACAAATAGACTTTTAATCCATTATCCAGGGTATATTCCTGAATTTCCTCAGCATTTTGAGCTGAAATTAACGACACCCTAGTTAAAAATAGTAGGATGAATAATACTAGTCCTTTATTCATTATTCACAATTTAAATTAACATTACTAATTACACTTTATTTAAATCAAGCTATCACAACTCACAAATACAGGTGTATTTATAGGGTATTACAGCTCAATAAAAATACATAATATTACCCTACACATTTATCTTAATTATCATAAATTCGTTAAAAAATGTAAATAACACTATAAACAATTAAATAACACGATAAGTAAAGTCAAATGCAATATTATGTATAAAAAAAATCCAGTGAACTTTGTGTTCACTGGATTTAAGTATTAGTCTTTATATACATTTAATATAGACACATTAAACATATATAGTTTTACTCTTATTTATTGATATTAGCGTTAACATCAACTTCTGACTGAGGAACTGGCCATTGGAATTTAGGGTCTCCAGCAGGAAGATTAACTAATGCAGTATGATTACCACCTGTTCTAGTCAATCCTTTACCTAAACGAAGGATATCACGTAAACCATGACCTTCTCCAAATAACTCTTTTCTTCTTTCCACAAGAATTTCATCAATTAAATCCTGACCTGTGTTAGTAGACGTAACTGCAGATGCAACCATACGAGATTGAATCTCCAAAAGCGCAGCCTTAGCTTCAGCTTCACCAGAAGCACCTTCACGAGCTGCACACTCAGCAACAACAAGAACCATCTCAGAACCACGGATATAGTTGTACTCACCAAGTCCTAAACTTCCTTTAGCCTCACCAACTTTAGAGTCAATTCTTGGGAATTTACCATAAGTATAGTAACCTAAAGCTGTTTTAGAAACAGTTGCACCATAACCAGGATAAGCTAAATAATGCTTATGATACTCGTAACCTGAATCGTACTCATGATCAGATTCAGGAGAGAAAAAGTGTCTTCTTAAATCATCCGCAGCAAACAAAGCAAAAAGTGTCTCATTGGCACGGAAGTCATCACCCATTCCATCCCAGTTGTCATGGAAAGAAGTAAATGTTCTCCATTTTGAATATTTATCTTTATCACTTACAAAAGCCAAAAGACTTTCAGAATTAACACGTGATAAACCACCCAAATAATAAGTTTCCTGTCCCATTAAAGTAACACCGGTCAAAGCAGCATTTGCAGCATTTTTTGCTTCAGGATACATGTGCATATCCATATAGATACGTGCTAAAACCGCTTGAGCAGCATTCTGATTCATATATCTTGAATTACCAGCACCAACTACAGGTAGATCAGGAATAGCAGCCGTTAAGTCAGCAATTGCTTTGGCATAAATTTCGTTCATTGTATTACGCTCTGGTAAATCAACATCACCCGGTGTCGTACTATAACCAATCTTGTCGATATAAGGAACCGCCTTAGAAGCACCATTATCTAAATGATAAGCTTTTCCAAAAAAACGTGATAAATCAACATGAACCATTGCTCTTAAAGCCTTAGCTTCTGCAATATACTGTTTCGCCTTATCTTCACCGAAACCTTCAACAACCGAATAATCGATGTTGATCATGGTATTCATAATTTCAATACCATAATATGATTGAGACCAGATTTGGTATGGTCCACTACTAGTAGCTCTGGTGTTATATGAATATTCGTTTGACCAAACTGAATACCAAGTATCACCATATACCATATCATCACCAAGAATGTCACCTAAAATCGGGAACATTAGAGTATATAGAGAACCTTCACTACGATAAGCAAGCTGTGAGTACATCCCTACTCGAACAGCATCAATAGCATCTTCTGTTTCAAAAACATCTTCAGCTACAACCTGAGTCGTTGGTTTTACTTCAATTAGATCTTCACTACAAGAAGATAGAATTGATAATAAAACGAACAACAATAATATATTTTTTCTCATAATAATTTTATCTAAAATTAAAATTTAATATTGGCACCAATTCTAAAAGTAGTAGCTGGGTTAAAAGTATAACCATTACTTACACCAGAAAGACTAATTTCTGGATCACCAGACTTATAATCTGAGAATGAGTGAACATTATCAACAGTTACAAATACTCTCGCATATTTCAAATAAGCTTTCTCCAATACTCTTTCAGAGAATGTATAACCTAAAGTAATATTCTTGATTTTAACAAAATCACCATCAACTAACCAACGTGATGAAGTAGAATTACTACTTGAATTGTTAGCCCAACGATATTTTGGATTGCTTGCTGTTGTATTATCTGGTGTCCAAGAGTCTAAAGCATCTTTTGATAAGTTACCTGCTTTACCTGATCCATCATGCATAAATTGTGCATACTGTCCATCGTAAATTTTGTGACCAAAAGCACCTAGCATCTGGAAAGAGAAATCGAAACCTTTATAAGCAAAGTTATTTGTTAAACCGAAGAAAGCTTTAGGTGTAGACTGACCTAAATTGTAACGATCTGCTTCACTATAATCTTTAGTCTTAACTTTTTTCACAGAACCATCAGCCTGAGTTTCGTCCATATACCATTGAGCAGCACCGTCAGCCTCATCAACTCCAGCCCATTCTCTGATATAATAATCATACATAGAACCACCCTCGATCCAACGTTTTGTTCCTCTAATTACCTGATCAATTGGCAACTTCTTGATCTCATTCTTAACATGAGTAAACACTACAGAAGCATCCCAGTTGAACTCTCCAGTTAAGATTTTACCATTCAACTCTAATTCAACACCTGAATTTTGCATCTCACCAATGTTCATCAAAACTTGATTGAAACCAGTTGTTGTAGGAAGAGGTACACTATAAAGAAGTCCATCAGTATTCTTATAGAAATACTCAACAGTACCTGTTAATTTAGAATCCAATAAATCGAAGTCTACACCAACAGAAAAGTTCTTAGACTCTTCCCAACCTAGCTCATTATTTGGTAGGTTAGTATGAGAAAGACCTGTAGATCCACCATAATTAGCACCTAAGCTATAGTAATTTCCAAACTTATAATTACCAATCTCGTTATTACCCAAGATACCATATGATGCTCTTAGTTTCAAGTTATTGATCCAATCAGCCGTCATGAATGACTCTTCTGAGATTCTCCATGATCCACCTACAGACCAGAAATCACCCCAACGATTATCTTCTCCAAAGCGAGATGAACCATCCTTACGATAAGAAGCTGAGATATAATATTTCTCTAATAAATTGTACTTAAAATTAGAAATATAAGAGATTAAGCCAATTTCAGTTGTACCAGAACCAGCATAACGCGGGCTATTACCTGTAGATAATTCAGTCGAAATATCTCCTAATGAGTAACCATTCTTAGTTCCGTAGAAACTTTGGTATGTGTAATCAGCAGCTTCATATCCTAAGAATGCTTCAAAAGAGTGATCATCACCAATTTTGAATTTATAATTAGCAGAAGTATGCATTGTAAAGTCTCTTACATGGTAAGTTTCTTTTGTAGACAAACCACCTTCAGTAGCACCTGATCCATAATAAGGATTCTGAAATGAATCTTCTCTTTGAGTAGCAAAACGTGCAGTCACCTGTCCTTTTACATTCAAACCTTCAATCACTTCAATATTAATAGATGGAGCGAAAAATGCATTAAAACCGTAGTTTTTTTCAAAATCCATATCCATCAAACCAATTGGGTTATAGTTCTTGTAGTTTGGGTTATCCCAATCGTACATTTTCTTCCCAGACTTATCAAGTACATTCTTATAAGAATGTGTACCATCACCATTATCAACCTTCTCTAACTGGTACAAAGGAGCAGCAGGAGACAACACATATGATAAATATAAATGGTTATTTTCGTTACGATCACCAGTATAAGATCCAGCACCTTCGTAATAAGAAACACGAGAATTTAAACTTACTTTGATATTCTCTTTAAGATCTACTGAATAGTTAAATTGAGAGTTTCCACCTTTTGAGTTTGATGTTCTAACAAAACCATCGTAATCGTAAACACGAGTAGACCAGTGGTAATTAGACTTATCAGATCCACCACTCACTGAGAAATAGATTTCATCTTTAGATGCATCTTTTAAAGCTTCATCTTTCCAATTTGTATCATATAGCAACTCAGCACCTTCAACTAGAGATCCATCCATATTAAATGGCTGATCCATATTGTAAGGGTTGGTTCCGTTCATATAGTAATTAAAGTAAGGATACGCTCTTGACTCACCTACATAATTCACCATTCCTAAAAACTGATGCTTATAATACTCTTCAGCATTCATCAAGTCCCACTCTGGCTCAATCATTTTCTCCAATGAGTGTGTATACTTTAATTCAAAAGTAGGTTTCTTATCTTTCTTACCTTTTTTAGATGTAATAACAATTACACCATTGGCTCCACGAGAACCGTATAATGCCGTTGAGGCAGCATCCTTCAAAACTGTAAAGTTCTCAATATCCTCATCATTTGGTTTTGGAGCTCCTACAACACCATCGACAACATATAAAGGTGTAGATGAAGCAGAAAAAGATCCAAATCCACGAATACGAATATCGTCACCCATCACTGTTACACCGGCTACTTTACCTTGAAGAACTTTACCAATACCCCCAGAAACCTTAACAATATCTTCCTTCTTAACAACAGAAGCAGATCCCGTAAAAGATTCTTTTTTCGCAGTACCATAAGCAACAACCATAACTTCATCCATACCAATAGATTCAGCTTCCATTGCTACATTAATGGTGTTAGAACTCACAGGCACCTCAATTTTTTTCATTCCAACGAATGAAAACAGAAGAATTTCATCTCCCGCTGGTACACTAATAGTGTATTTTCCATCGAAATCTGTAGTAGTACCAATGGTTGTACCTTTAACAATTACTGAAACTCCAGGTATAGACGTGCCATCATCTGCTGATGTCACTACTCCTGAAACTTCTCGATTTTGAGCGAATACGCTCTGCAATCCTATTAAACACAGGATTAGCATCGAAAATAGATTTTTTTTCATAAATTTTTAGTTAGTGGTTAATTAACATTTATTGACATTCAGAAAATATTAGTAATCATTTACAACTATTAAGAAAACTATATCTCCATCATGCTAATGCCCTAACAATCTGCCACAATGTCTTTATCAATGGGGGTTATACCACTTTAAAAGACTAGCAAACTGCAATTAGCATCACCAAAAGTGTGAAAAAATATTAAATAATCAAAGCCTTTTTACGAACAAAAATCCAATATTATATTAACAATACAATCAATTTAAAATACATCATAACGGAAACCGCATGAAACAAAGTAAAACATAAGAATTCTACAAGTCAGATATCCAAGTTAATCTATGTTAAAAGACTCATAATTCAAGGCTAATATATCACGTCTTAAAACATGATTTTCATATCTATTTTTTATTTAAATTTGTATTTAAATTCAAACTAAATAAGAAAAATAAGTCATGGCTTATATTATAGATCTAAAAGGAAAATCTCCACTAATTGGGGAAAATTGTTTTCTCGCACCTAATGCAAGTGTTATTGGAGAAGTAGAAATGGGAGATGGATGTAGCATCTGGTTCGGGGCTGTCCTACGTGGCGATGTACATTATATCAAAATAGGTAATAATGTAAATATTCAAGATAATGCAACCATACATGCGACTTACAAAAAGTCACCAACAAACATTGGTAACAATGTCTCAATTGCCCATAATGCCGTTGTACACGGTTGCACCATTAAAGACAATGTTTTAATTGGAATGGGAGCAGTTGTACTTGATGATGCAATAATTGAATCCAATTCAATCGTTGCAGCAGGTTCAGTTGTAACCAAAGGGACTCATGTACAATCAGGAAGTGTTTATGCCGGTTCTCCAGCAAAAAAAATTAAAGAGTTAAGTCCTGAGTTACTTGAGGGAGAAATTAATCGCATAGCTAACTCATACGCCATGTATGCAAGTTGGTATGAGGAGGAATAATAATGGATTAGTCATGTACATTTAAATGTTTTTAATTGTACATGACTAACTTAATGTGATATGTTGAGCTTTTAAATCTCTTTTTAAGAACACACCTGCCTTTTCCTCAAAATCAGCAATGAATTCCGTCGTAAAAAATTGAAGCGTTCCTTTTTTCGAACAAACTTCATCAATCTCAGGGTGGCGATTCAAATAGTCCATTAAACTTCTGGCAACAATTTGCCCTTGCGAAATTAATTGGATGTGACTGGGTAAAAAAGATTCAATAAGCTTACTTAAAATTGGGTAATGCGTACATGCCAATATTATGGTATCTATATATTGATTTTTTGACATTAGAGAATCAACATGCTTTTTAATAAAGTACTTACCCCCTTCATTATCATATTCCCTATTCTCAACCAAGGGCACCCAAGTAGGACAAGCTTCCTGAAATACGCTAAAATCAGGATACAATTTAGCCATTTCCATCAAGTATGACTCTGACCTAACTGTTCCGAGTGTTCCCATCACGCCTACATGCTTTGATTGACTTAGAACACCTAATTCCTCAACACTAGGTCGAATAACTCCTAAAACTCTTCTATTGGGTGCAATACGAGGCAAATCTCTTTGCTGAATTGTCCTCAAAGCTTTAGCGGATGCTGTATTACAAGCCAGAATAACCAACTGACAGCCCATAGAGAAAAGCTTTTCCACCGCCTGCAGAGTATATTGGTAGATAACATCGAAAGATCGCGTACCATAAGGTGCACGTGCATTGTCTCCCAAATAAATGAAATCATTTTCGGGCATTTGCCTAATCAGTTCGTCAAGAATAGTTAATCCCCCATAACCAGAGTCAAAAACGCCTATAGGTTGTTTTGTAGAAGAAAGATCGTTCAAGATATGATTCATCAGATTATAAATACTTAAAATAAAACATACTTAATGATACAAAAAAAGGTAGAACTTATCGCTAAGCCTACCTTTTAATATTTTCATTTGTCAAAGTGAATTTGACTATTGAATACCCAATTTAGTTTTCACCAATGGCATAATATCAACACTTGATGCTGAGTTAAACAAAACAACACCAGTACTAAGATCTAAAACATAAGTAAATCCATTCTCCTCACCAACTTCTTTGATCGCCTTTGAAGCTTTATCAAAAATAGGCTTTAACAACTCTTGTCTTGTTGTTTGGATCTTATTTTGTGCAAATTGATCAAAAGTTTGCATACGGTTCTGCAAATCCTGAATTGCTTTTTCTCTGTCCGCACGGATAGCGTCAGATAAAGTCTCTCTTTCAGCTACATAAGCTTCAACAAGCTTTTGGTATTCTGCTTGCATTGCTTTAATTTGCGTATCGAATTCTTTAGCTTTTGTTTCAATTTGCTTTTGTGCCGCATCTTTCTCAGGCATGATAGCTAAAAGCTTTGAAGAATCAATATGACCTAACTTAAGAGTCTGAGCAAAAGTATTTGCGCTTGTCAAAAGCACTACGGCTAATAAAGTAACTTTTAAAATTCTTTTCATTTGGTTTCTTTTTTAGATATGAATATGAGCAAGCAAATAATTGACTCAAATCACATTCATCGTTTTATTGTTTATTTACTCTTATTCCTAATTTATAAAGAACCTTATCACTAAGGTCGAACTTATTATTACTGTAAATGATAGTTGGTCCATTAGCTTTATCAATAATCATTCCATAATTACCAGCTTTGGCTATTTCTTTTATAGCATCATATATATCATCCTGAATTGGACGAACTAAATCTTGTCTTTTTTTATAAAGAGCTCCATTCTGCCCAAAGTACTGATTTTGCAATTTTTGAGCCAAAGCTTCTTTTTGAAGAATTTCTTTTTCTTTTTTCGATCTTAACTCTGGTGATAAGAACACTTGATCTTTACGCAATTTAGCATGCAAATTCTTAATCTCGAGATAAACACTTTCAATTTCAGACTGCCATTTAGCAGAAATTTCGTTCAATTGATCTTGTGCAGACTTATAATCCGGAACATGATCGAGTATATAAGATGTATCAACGAACCCATATCGCTGCTGTTGCGCATTTAAACTTAAAGTACCAAACAGGAAGAAACTTAAAATACATACCAAATACTTCATCATAATATTAGTTTGAATAATTAGTCTTATGATTAGAAATTAATGATGTTTGCTCTTATTTTTTTTGAAAGTATCGAATATACTAATTATAAATGTAATTGAAATAAAGACTGTCTCAATTTATAAATAATCAAAATATGCTAGAACTGCTGCCCAATCACGAAATGGAATTGACTACCATTCTCACCTGGTCTGGCCGCTTCATCGAAGCCATAAGCCCAATCAATTCCTAATAAACCAAACATTGGCAGGAATATTCTCATACCAACACCTGCTGAACGTTTAATATTGAATGGTTGGAAATCTTCGAACTCATACCACGCATTTCCTGCCTCAGCAAAAGCTAGTGCATAAATCGTTGCAGATTGGCTTAAAGATAAAGGATAACGAACTTCAGCGGTAAATTTAGAATAGATATTACCACCCAAACGCTGACCATTATCAGCAATAGGTGTTAACGTACCATTACCATACCCACGTAAACCAATATTATCGCTACCATACATAGAATATCCTGACATTCCATCACCACCAACTTCGAAACCTTCGAAAGGCGAACGCTTGTCTTTATTATAATGACCTAAGTAACCGAATTCCGCTCCTGTATATAAAACCAACTTATCAGTCTTATTCAATATAGGCGAATACATTTTACCCTTAAATACCCACTTGTGATATTCAATCCATTTGTACCTCTCCTGCTGATCTCTATCACTATTTGTCAATCGAGAATAGTCAACATTATCAAATAAAGAATAGGGAGGCGTAATTTTCATACTTAATGAAAATGAAGAACCTCTTCTTGTATACAATGGATTGTCAATAGAACTTCTCGATAAGGTTGTTGTAAAACTAAAGTTATTCGAAGTTCCATCGTGAATTAGATAGTACTGCCAATCTTTTAATCGATAATTCTGATAACTTACCTCATTGTATAGAGAGAAATAATCATCTGGCCATTTCAATCGTCTAGCCAAACCAACACTCATACCCAGCACTTCTTGCTGCTGATCAGTATTGGGCATATTATTATTATAATACTGACTATATGATCGGCTATATCCTGATTGTTTCGAATAGTAGAAAGATGTACTCAGAGATGTCGGTTTCTTACCACCCAACCATGGTTCTACAAATGAAAGACTATATGAACTATAATACGAACCATTCGTTTGAGCACGAATACTCAAGGTTTGACCATCGCCAGTTGGTAGCGGACTCCAGGCTTCTTTATTAAAGATATTACGGATAGAGAAATTCGAGAATTTCAAACCTACCGTACCAATAATCATTCCTGCACCCCAACCTCCTGAGAGTTCAATTTGATCATTTGCTTTCTCTTCTAACTCATAATTAATATCAACCTTACCACTTTCTGGTTTAGGTTGAATATCAGGATTAATGGCCTCTGGATCAAAATGTCCAAGCTGAGCTAATTCACGAACTGAACGAATAATATCCTTTTTACTAAATAGTTCGCCGGGATATGTATAAAGCTCTCTTCGAGCAACATGTTCGTGTGTTTTTGAATTACCAACAATATTTACTCGATCAATATAAGCCTGCTTTCCTTCAACGATACGCATTTCAATATTAATCGAATCGGTACCAACAACTGTTTCTACAGGGTTTACGTTAAAGAATAAATAACCATTGTCTAAATAAAGATTACTTACCGCATCGTCATCAATCGTTAGTCTCTCATCCAATAAAGTTTTATTATAGGTATCACCTTGTTTTAGGTTTAAAACCTGATCAAGGACAAATGAATTATAAACCGTATTACCTACCCAGCTAACATCATTAAAATAGTATTGATTTCCCTCTTTATATTTAAGGTAAATATCAACTCGGTCCTCTTCAACCTTTACAACACTGTCTGAGATAATTAAAGCATCACGAAAACCTTTTTCATTAAACTTATTTATCAGTGTAATTTTATCTTCTTCCCATTTTTCTTCAATATACTTCGAAGATTTTAAGAAGTTTTTAAATCGTTTTTCCTTCGTATTCTTAATATATTTCTTAATCTTTTTTGTTGTAAAGGCATCATTTCCTTCAACAAAAATATTTCGAACTTTTATCTTATTACTTCTATCTACAAGAATATCCAGAATAACACTATTCTCCTCATCCGAAGCATCTCGTTGTACAATGTTAACATCCGTATTATAATATCCTTTTTCTTTAAAGTAGTCCTTAACTACAATCTCAGCATTATTGATCAAGAAATCAGTCACCTGAATTCCTTTCATCAACTTCAACTTTTCTTTAAGCTTTGTTGTCTCACTTTTGGATAAACCACCATAATTTACGCTCGATAAACGAGGACGTTCCTGAAGATGAATATTCAAGAATATTTTCTTACCAATAAGTTTAGTAGCTGTAATATCGATATCAGAAAACAAACCTTGTTTGTAAAGTTTCTTAATACTTTTGGTGATTTTTTCTCCAGGTATTTCGATTTGATCACCAGCTTTTAACCCTGCTATTCTTATCAACACATCACTTTCGAGATGTTTAATACCAGAAACAGTGACAGCACCAATTTCATATTTTTTGGGTAACGAGTAGTTCACCGTAGGATTGTAAATAGTATCGGCTTCTTGTGCTAAAGTATTCAAACTTATAAGAAGAGAAAAGAGGAATATTAATCGCTTAATCATTATCTAATTAAATAGTTAATTCTTACTTATTATTTACTTGCTCACTAATTTTACCAAAACGTCTTTCTCTATTTTGATAGTCTAAAATTGCTTTACACAGTTCTTCTTTATTAAAGTCAGGCCAAAACAATTTTGCAAAATAGAATTCGGAATAGGCTATTTGCCACAACAAAAAATTACTAATTCGGTGTTCTCCACTAGTTCGAATTACTAATTCAGGATCAGGTATTCCTTTTGTTGTGAGGTGGTTTTCAAACAAAGATGAATCAATATCATCAATTGAAAGATCTCCATTTTTTGCTTTAAGGGCTATTTGCTTCACTGCATCAACAATTTCCCATCGTGCACTATAGCTTAATGCTAATACCAAAGTTAAACCTGTATTACCTTCAGTTTTTTCAATTGTACCATCCAATTTCGACTTTACTTCTTCGGGTAAAGTACTCAAATCTCCAATGGCTTTTAATCTCACATTATTCTTCATCAGAGTTGGAGTCTCATGATCGATGGCATCAACAAGCAATGACATCAAACTTAAAACCTCATCTTTGGGACGGTTCCAATTCTCCGTAGAAAAAGCATAAAGCGTCAAATAAGATATCCCAAGTTCAGCAGCTCCTTCAACAGTCTGTCGAACAGCTTCCACACCATTCTGATGACCAACAATTCGATGCTCGCCTCTTTCCTTCGCCCATCGACCATTACCATCCATGATAATAGCAATATGCTTGGGTAATCTATCTTTTATGATCTTATCTGTAATCAACATATATTATTTTACTATTCTATCATATGCATGACATTGCAGGTCATTAAAGAGTTGCAATGTTAAGGTTACACCTAAAAATGATATCCAATCATCATTGTGCAACTTATTGGCAATATTTAATTTATTTGGATCATTTAATCCATCCAAATCATCGGTAAATGTTTTTTTAAACGACCACTCAACAGCAGCTGTCCAACGCTTACCTATAATGTATTTACAACCTACCCCCATTGGGATAGCTAATGATGAAGTCGTACTACTGGATGACAAATACGACAGGCCACTGGTGATATAGGGTGAAAAACGTTTCGCTCTACTTGACAATGGCACTAAGAAAGGTTGAAAATTAAATTCCAATTGAAGAGAAAAATCAACCAATTCCGTTTCAAAGGATGCGCCTCTTGACTGTTGATATTTATTGTCAAAATCAAGATCACTCCCTTTTAAATTCCCAAAACTTAAACTCGTTCTCAAAGCATATCTTGGTCCCATATTATAACGGTACATGAAACCTAAAGTTGGTGAACTTGAATAAATCTGCTTATTAGGGTTAATATCTCCCAGATAATAATTAGCTCCCACAATAATTCCCACATCAGATGAATTCTGAGCAAAAACGGAGTGACTAAGCAAGAAGAATAATATCCCTAAAATAAATTTATACATGAAAAACTCGTTTATATAACTTAATTCTTCTTATTCGAACATAAGATGCGCTAAGTATCGAATATTATTCAATCATAAGCTACAAAAGTAGCATATAATCTGAAAAAACCTCGGGTCTTAACAAAAATTAACCGCGGTTTACAAATGTTTTCATTAGCCTTTAAATACTAGCTAATTACGCTTATCAACTCCCCACATTAGTTTATTACGGAGTGTACTATAAAAGGAATGGGTTTTTAATTTCAAGACCTTTATTTTAAAATCGGCTTTACTTATTTTTAATTCACTTAAGGCTTCAAAACTCACCGATCTGGAATCCAGTGATGCTAAATAGCTATCACTTCTCCCCTCTACTTTTAGTGTAATTTCCTGGTGATTTGGTACGACAATAGGACGTACAGTTAAGTTATGTGGTGAGATTGGAGAAATCACAAAATTTTGGGTATTGGGAATCAAAATTGGGCCACCAACACTCAAAGAATAGGCTGTTGAGCCTGTAGGCGTTGATATGATTAATCCATCTGCCCAATAAGAATTCAGATATTCACCATCGATATAAGTGTGAATTGTAATCATCGACGCTGAATCTTTCTTATGGACTGTAAACTCGTTTAAAGCATAATTAAAATCGTCAAATAAGCCATTATCCTTTGTTTGCACTTTAAGCAAAGTACGTTCTTCAAGCGAAAAATTACCTTTAAAAATATCAGAGATCGCAGTGGGAATTTCTTCGCGTGCAATATCTGCCATAAAACCCAATCGTCCGCTATTAACACCCACAATAGGAATTCCAGAATCCTGCACCACTGTAACCGCATCAAGAAAAGTACCATCACCACCTATACTAAAAAAATAGTCTGTTTTTTTATCCAAATCCGAATGTTGAGAAAAGAACTTGGTCACGTCTGGCGTGAAATTCAGATCATTTACGATAAAATCATATAATGGACGATATATACAAAGTTCAATTTTATGAGAATTAAACTCATCTAAAATTAATTTAAAGCTATCTAGAAAATCTTCACTAAACTGCTTCCCAAACAGGGCTACCTTCATATTGTTTTTTAATATAGTAAGCATTCAAAATAAAAGACCAGAGTCGAAACTCAGCATCATTTTTTTATTACAATAACTTGTATTATAATTTATTCACAAATATAAGGGAATAGAGAAGCTAAACAAGATTATAAGACGTTTGAATCACATAATTTATGTGTTCAAAAATTTCATAAAAGAATTATAACGATCAAAAAGTAAATCTTGCATATCATCATCTCTTAAGTAAGAGGATTTAATGACATAATCGTAACGGTGTAGGGTCTGAATAATAGAGGTTAAATTCGTTTTATTAATTTTCAGTGTTAACTCAATTTTACGAGAAGTTTCTGATGACTTAACGTAAAGACTTAATATTTTAGCATCGTTTCCTTCTACAATTTGAGCAATTTCACTCAAAGAATAATCAATAGAGTTTAATTCTAGAACAATTACCCCGCCGGGCTCACTTACAGCAAAAATATTATCGACATATTGCATTAAATCACTTAAGGTGATCAAACCAAGATATGTTTCATCTTCTAGCAGAACAGGAATCACCGTTAATTTAAGATGTGACACTTTTTCAATCACATCATATATATGCTGATCTTGAGTAACGAAAGGACTAAACAAAGATAATTTTTGCTTTCCTATAGGTTCTTCAACCTGATTTAAATCATAGATATCATTATCAGATAAAAGCCCAATAAACTCATCGCCTCTCACAATAGGTAGGTGAGAAACCTTAAATATTTCCATCCAATTAAGAGCTTGAAGTCCCGTATCAGACTCTCGTAAAACCGGAACAACATCAGAAATTAAATCTTTTGCAATCATATTAGGTTTTTTTTCAAGGAAATACTTCTATTTTTGCCTGTAAACAAAACAACTAAATAGTACAAATTTTGAGTTCTAAGTTTAACAACTCAATTATTCTTCATAAAAATGACTAGACTTAGTGTAAATATAAACAAAATTGCAACATTAAGAAACGCCCGAGGTGGCAATACGCCCAATGTTTGCAAAATGGCTACAGACTGTGAAAGATTTGGTGCAGAAGGCATCACTGTTCACCCTCGACCAGATGAACGTCACATTCGTTATCAAGATGTATTAGATCTTAAAAAGATTGTTACGACTGAATTTAATATTGAAGGATACCCTAACAAGGAGTTTATTGATTTGGTATTACTCGTAAAACCAGAACAAGTAACTTTAGTTCCAGATCCACCTGAAGCCATCACATCTAATGCAGGATGGGACACAGTAAGCAACAAAGAATTCCTTGTTGAAGTGATCTCAACCTTTAAAGCTGCTGGTATTCGCACATCAATTTTTGTTGATACAAATCTTAAGAACATTGAGGGGGCTAAAGAAACTGGCACTGACAGAATCGAACTCTACACTGAACCCTTCGCAACAGACTACCCTAAGGATCCTAAAGAATCTGTTCGCCTATTCACCATTGCAGCTGAAAAAGCTCATGAATTAGGCTTAGGTATAAATGCTGGTCACGATTTAAGTTTGGAGAACCTGAAGTTCTTCAACGAGAATGTACCTAACTTGTCTGAAGTTTCAATAGGACACGCCTTAGTTGCTGATGCTTTATATTTTGGTATGGAGAATACCGTTCAAATGTATAAGCGACAATTGAAATAATACTGAATTGTTTGGTGTGAAGGCATTAATCTTCACATCAAACATTTTTCTTACCAACAAACTCCCATGAAACTTAATTACAAGAAACTTGGCGAGGGGCCGGCTCTGATAATCGTTCATGGCTTATATGGCAGCCTGGATAATTGGTTAACGATTGCCAAGGAATTATCTCAAAATTTCGAAGTCTTTTTAATCGACCAGCGAAATCATGGTCACTCACCTCATGCTGAATCGCACTCCTATACCGATCTAAAAGAAGATCTTCTTGAGTTTATGGACGATCAGCAAATAGATAAAGCCGTTCTATTGGGGCATTCTATGGGGGGTAAAACAGTTATGTTTTTTGCTATCGATCATCCGGAACGAGTCAATAGTTTATTAGTCGTTGATATTGCACCTAAGAACTATAGCAAAATTTCTGACTACACACCTCAGACCATCAACCACGAACATCTTGTTTCTGTTATTCTGAATATTGACTTAAAACCGTTTGCTTCTCGAACTGAAATCAATTTAGAGCTCGCGAAACAAATAAAAAGCGAAAAAGTAAGACAATTTCTTTTGAAGAACCTTAAACGAAATGAGGACAAAAGCTTTGGGTGGAAATTGAATATTAAAACAATCAGTGACTACCTACCACAAATAATGGATGGCATTGATGAAAGCTCTTTCATGAAAGGAAAAGGAATCACAGGATTTCCTGTTTTATTCATTAAAGGTGAGGAATCTAATTACATCTGCGATAACGATCACAAGCTGATTCGTACCATTTTCCCCTACGCTGAAATTACCAGCATTCCCAGAGCCGGACATTGGGTACATGCCGAACAAGCAGATCTGCTTGTAAAAACAGTCAACTACTTTATTTTGGAATAAACTTGTGTGTAGATTCTAAAATGAAACAGCCGAATAGAATTATAATTCTATTCGGCTATTTTTGTGAAAAGTAAAAAACCGCTCTTACCAAATAATTTTGTACGTCAGTATCGTTTTAGCTTGAATGTTCACATCCTTATTACCTGAATTAATAGGATCAATTCCTGTTTCATATTTAATACCTGTAATGCGAACAAGGTACTCTTCATCTATTTTAAGTTCATCTAACTGATCAATCTCTGCGGCAATCCCACTTGATATTTCTAAACTCTTTGCCTCATTAGCATCTGCAGGTTGACGGTTAGATCTAAACAATGGAACTCCTGTAGCAGAATTTGCATCTAAAATCTCAATAAAATAATAAATATCCTCTTCACCAATTGCTTTCCAATTTACAGTTATCGACAAACCATCTCGAGAATAGTCACGATCGGCTGATGAAAGTGAAGCAATATCATTATTATAAATATTCTCATCTAATTTTACTTCCTCTCCCCCATCAAGTTTAAGGTAAAAACGCACCAACTGCTCTCCTTCAAAATCAGAAATATAATCATCCATATCCTCATCAGAGAGAGTGAAGATTTTATCCCCATAAACATCTTGTCGTTCTACCAAATTATTACGAGTTTCACTATCGAACAATGCAGAAACCTTAGATATACTATTGCCGGAAACAGAATAATCAAATCTATAGGCTGACACATATTCATTATTTACTAGTCTTAATTCGTTAACTAAATAAGCGTCAGCTTTAACATCATCGAGACCTAAAATCTCAGTATAAAAATCCCGACTTCCAGCTGAACTATTCAACTTCAGATGCTCTTTTGTTGATTTTGATTGAATAAACCATTTCTGTAAATTATCTTCTGAAATGGATTTATCACGAATCTCCAATACATTATCGTTTAAATCCCAAGAACCAACTGGTACATCGATACGTCCACTATATTGTTGACGTTTTAATACGTTTCCTCCTTCAAACTTGTATACAATAACTGCATCATCATTAGCATAAGCTGATGACAAATATGGATTTGCATACCAATATTTATTCATCAAATCTCTCGACTCAAATTCAAAATCAGTTTCTCCTCCTCCACTACTTCCTCCACAAGAAGTAAGAGCCATTGAGAATGCAGTCACTGCAAAAATACTTAAACGTTTAAGTCCTATTTTTTTCATCCTTTTTTATATGTTTTAGCTTTTAAACTAAGATTGATTTCAACATTATTATTTTAAACACGAAACTAAGCAAAATATTGCACAGGTTATGATACTAAATCGATACCCGCTCGAAATTCACTTCCGGAATAAGATCTTCACCTTTGTACCTTAGAAACAACTGAGCGGTTGCTAAAATATCCTTTTCACAATAAATAGCAATACGCTCCAAATCATCTTCCTCCCAATAGACCTGACCAACCATTGATCCATCAATATCATCTTTAGGTGTTGGGATATTGAAAATCTCGCACAACAAAGCCAGTGAGGTATAATGCTTATAATCGCCAAATTTCCACAACTCCATGGTATCAATAAACTTGATCTCCCAGGGTTTCTTTCCAGCTATATTTAAAGCTTTGGGCAATTTTAAACCATTTATCAACATTCTGCGTGCGATATAAGGAAAATCAAACTCCTTTCCATTATGCGCACAAAGATTCTTAGTTGGCTTTGAACAAAAACGATCGAGCATCTCACCAAAATCGGCCAATAATTGTTTTTCATCATGGCCGAAATAAGACTTAACCTTAAAATGTTTTTCTCCTGCCTGCCTAACAATTACACCAGTTGAAATACACACGACTTTGCCAAACTCCGAATAGATTCCAGCTCTGGCGTATACATCAGAGGCTGTTTGCTCATCAGTCCTAAAATAGTTAGATTTTTTCTCCCATAAATCTTGCAACTTAGAACTTACCTTATCAAAATTGGCTTCACCCGAAACCGTTTCTATATCGATAAAAAGCAA
>Ga0209272_10000613_pt1 | contig 27737 bp, 25 predicted proteins | sample tdDd002_FD_187125 | JGI IMG/M metagenome (GOLD analysis project Ga0209272, IMG submission 187125) | Marine sediment microbial communities from the Atlantic coast under amendment with organic carbon and nitrate - tdDd00.2 (SPAdes)... | ecosystem: Environmental > Aquatic > Marine > Coastal >... | reverse complement strand
TGATGCGCGTGTATAGCTCTGAGCTATCTTCAGCAGGACCCGAGATAATTAGCGGTGTACGCGCCTCATCGATTAAGATGGAATCGACTTCATCGACTACCGCAAAGAAACGTTCGCGTTGCACGCGGTCTTCATTGCGAAATGCCATGTTGTCACGTAGGTAGTCAAAACCAAATTCGTTATTAGTGCCGTATAAGATATCGGCTAAGTAGGCTTCTTTTTTCTCTTGCGGTGGCATGTTTGGAACGTTAACGCCAACACTCATGCCTAGGAACTCAAACAGTGGACGGTTGGTTTCGGCATCACGCTTCGCTAGGTAGTCATTCACGGTTACGATGTGAACGCCTTTGCCCGTTAGTGCGTTTAAGTACGCTGGCAATGTCGCTGTTAAGGTTTTACCTTCACCAGTACGCATCTCAGCAATTTGGCTACCGTTTAGTACCATACCACCGATAAGCTGTACGTCGAAATGACGCATGCCGTAAACACGTTTCGATGCTTCACGAACTGTCGCAAACGCTTCAGGTAGCAAGCTATCTAGATCAGCCCCATCTTCTAGGCGCTGACGAAATTCAATCGTTTTTGCTTTTAGCTCGTCGTCAGATAACGCTTCAAACGTAGGCTCGTAATTATTGATCTCTTTTACTATTTTTCTTAAACGGCGCAACGTTCGGTCGTTACGACTGCCAATTACTTTTGTCAGTAGCTTACTTATCATTATCTATGAATCTCTCTGTTCAGATCGCGCTCGACCCATCCTAATTACATTCAGTCTGTACTAGTTCAACACTAAGAATACTGTGTTAAATCATATCCAATGGATATTGTGCCACACTGAGCGAATTTCAAGCGTCAATCACATATTTCAATTTTGCAAAGTATATTAAGGGATAATCCCGCTAACGACCATGGCTATTGCCATTTGTTTGAGTTGAGTAGAGAAAAATTCCTGTTATTTGGCTAGTTCTTCAGCACAGCTTGGCAAACTAGCCATCAATTCGGCTTCGAAAGGCTTGGTTCCAGCGCCGCGCTCGACTAAAATTAACCCATACAATCTCATTAAGAGCTGCTCATGCGCGACCATCGCCCAACATTAACTCAAGATTTAATTGCTTCTAGCCGCCTAGGGCAACTGCAAGAGCACGCCAAACTCATCGGCGACATTAACCAGCAATTGCAGGCCATTTTACCCATTGGGCTTCGAGCACATTGCCGCGCGGCAAACATCAGCGACAATCACTTAGTGGTTGAAGTGGCGAGTGCCTCAATTCAAATGAAGCTCAACTACGACCGAATCCAGATCTTGAACCAACTTCGAAGCCAAGGTTATGCCGGCTTAATGGGCATTCAAATAAAAATTAACCCGAGCTTATATGCAGAACATCGTATTGCGGAGCCAGAAGCGCCGCGCAAGCCGCCTGTGTCTGAGCAAGCGGCCGAGTTCATTTTAATGGCAGCCAGCGGCGCGCCGCCGAAGATAAAGCAAAGGCTGGAAAACATTGCTCGTTTGGCAGAGAAGAATAAACAAGAGGATGGGTGATAGGTTACGGGTTACAGGTTACGGGTTACGGGTTACGGGATTAGAAACGAAAAAACCAGGCCTTGGCCTGGTTTTTATTAAATGCTTGCTGTTATTACGCGATAACCATGTTCGGTTCTGCAAACGCAACCGGAGAGCCGGCTTCTTGTTCGAAGGTGGCCCATTCCCATGCTTCTTGATCCGCTAATACCGCGCGAAGCAATTGGTTGTTAAGGGCATGGCCTGTTTTATACGCGCGCAACTCACCAACAATGCTGTGGCCACACATGTATAGGTCACCGATAGCATCCAATACTTTATGGGTGACAAACTCATTGGCAAAGCGCAACCCTTCTTCATTCAAAATTCGGTATTCATCTAATACGATGGCGCAATCAAAGCTGCCACCTAGACACAAATTTTGTGATTGAAGGTATTCAATATCGCGCATGAAACCAAAGGTACGTGCTCGCGAAATACTTTTAACAAATGCTTGAGTTGAAAAGTCAAAAAGAAGGTGCTGCTCATCGGCATCAATAGCCGGATGATCAAACTCAATAGCAAAGTCCATGCGAAAGCCGTCGTGTGGCACTAATTCTGCCCACTTATCGCCATCTTCAATTCGCACTTTTTTCTTAATTCGTACAAATCGCTTCGGTGCATTGAGGGTTTCGATGCCCGCAGACTGAAGCAAATAGACGAATGGACTCGCACTGCCATCCATAATTGGAATTTCTGGCGCGTCAACTTCGATAATGACGTTATCTATTCCCATTCCCGCCAGAGCCGCATTTAAGTGCTCAACAGTAGAAATACGAATACCTTGGTCATTAACCAATGCCGTACACAGCATAGTGTCACGAACTGAAGCGGGATCTGCCGGAAAATCGACAGGTGGCTCCATATCGGTACGACGGTAGATAATCCCAGTATTTGCTGGTGCAGGACGAATCGTAAGCGTGACTTTACGACCAGAGTGTAAGCCCACTCCAGTTGTTTTCACCATCTCTTTAAGCGTACGTTGCCTGATCATTACCTTGCCCCTACTACTAGTGCCAGCTGTGCGGTCGATTTGTTACGGCCGCACATGCTAACACGTTTTTGACGAATATCAATCAAATAAAAGGTCAATTATCAGTCAGCTTGACGACGTAAAAACGCCGGGATGTCTAAATATCCGCTCTCTTTGTCCTGCTTCGGAGCCGCATTGCTGCTAGCTGGCGCAGAAGAAGTTGCCGGTTTAGACGCTGGCTGAGGTTTCACCTCACTCTCTTTATGCAAGTTATTTGCATGCAAAGGTTGTGCCTGCTTTTCTTCTTGTTTTGCTGCTGTCGCCGGTTGTGCTGTTGGTGTGACAGGCTGAGCCGGTGTCGCTTTTTGAGTGTTGCCAGTCACTAAAGTGATTTCTGGTTTCTTCTCAGTGCCGATACCCGTTGCAACCACAGTGACACGAATTTCATCTGTCATATCAGGGTCTAACGAAGTACCAATCACCACTGTCGCATTATCAGAAGCAAAGGCTTTTACAGTATTGCCCACAGTCTCAAATTCATCAAGGCGCATATCAAGACCGGCAGTGATGTTAACAAGAACACCACGTGCGCCCGCCAGATCGATGTCTTCAAGCAATGGGCTAGAAATTGCCGTTTCTGCGGCTTCTTCTGCGCGGTCTTCGCCACGAGAAACCCCACTGCCCATCATCGCGTGACCCATTTCCGACATCACAGTGCGTACATCCGCGAAATCGACGTTGATCATGCCAGGACGAGTAATAAGCTCGGCAATACCTTGTACGGCATTTTTCAGCACGTCATTTGCACTGGCAAATGCTTCTAACAGCGTGACACCACGGCCAAGTACTTTAAGCAATTTTTCGTTTGGAATGGTGATCAGTGAATCGACGTGCTTCGAAAGCTCTTCGATACCTTGCTCAGCAAACGCCAAACGTTTTTTACCTTCAAAACCAAATGGCTTAGTTACAACCGCGACAGTAAGAATGCCAAGTTCTTTGGCAACTTCTGCAATCACTGGCGCCGCACCGGTACCCGTACCGCCACCCATGCCCGCTGCTATAAATACCATATCGGCACCTGTCAGCGATTCTTTAAGCTGATCTCGATCTTCTAGTGCCGCTTCACGGCCAACTTGTGGGTTTGCACCCGCACCCAAGCCTTTCGTGATGTCGCCACCAATTTGGATCACACTGTTTACGGTCGTTTTGCGAAGTGCTTGAGCATCCGTGTTGACACTGATGAATTCCACGCCTTCAATAGACTCACGTACCATGTGCTCTACGGCGTTACCGCCACCGCCACCAACTCCAACGACTTTGATTACCGCATCGTCAGACATTTCCATCATCGGTTCAAACATTTGTTATCTCCGTTTTCCCTGCTGCTTCAGGTTAAAACTCTTTCTGTATCCAATTACGCATTTTTTGCAATAAACCAGGGACGTTGCCGCCACGTTTCGGTTCATTATAATCACCATCTTCATTGAAGTGGCTATCTTTTGCGTAATGGAGTAATCCAACCGCCGTAGAATGATACGGCGCCTTAACATAATCAGTCAAGCCACTGACTTCCAGAGGCTTGCCAACGCGTACTTGATTGCGGAACACACGCTCCGCACATTCAACTATCCCTTCGATTTGCGCAGCGCCGCCGGTTAGGACGACACCTGCCGCTAAGTGATGTTTTATCCCTTCAGCGCGCAACTTCTCTTGAACAGTGTCAATAGTTTGATTCACTAAGCCCATAAGCTCAGTATATCTTGGTTCTATCACTTCCGATAACGTCTGTCTTTGCAGACTACGAGACGGCCTGCCACCAACACTTGGTACGTTAACGGTATCATCTTTACTTACCAGCTCGCTCAGCGCACAACCATATTTGACTTTTATCTCTTCTGCATCACTCACTGGTGTACCAAAAGCAAAAGCAATATCACTGGTTACTGCGTTGCCAGCATAAGAGAAGACTTCGGTATGCCTAAGCGCGCCGCCAGTCCAGATGGAAACATCCATCGTACCTGCGCCGATATCGACCACACACACGCCGAGCTCTCTCTCGTCTTCGGTGAGCACCGAGTTACTTGATGCTAGCCCAGAGAAGACCAGTTGTTCAACTTTTAAACCACAACGTTCCACGGCTTTAATGATGTTACGCGCCATGTCGTTGTGACAAGAAATCAAATGAACGCTGACTTCCATTCGAACCCCCGACAGCCCAAGTGGGTTTTTGATCCCTTCTTGATAGTCGATGGTAAATTCTTGTGGTATCACATGCAGGATACGCTGTTCATCGCCGATTTTTATCGATTTCGCGGTATGAATAGCTCGATCCATGTCGTCTTGAGATACCTCTTCATCAGAGATAGTTCCCATGCCTTTTTCAATTCGGCTCGCGATATGACTACCAGAAAGCGAAATAAACACTCGGCTAATTCGGCATTCTGCCATCAATTCAGCTTGATCAACCGCACGTTGCACCGACTTAACCACGGACTCTAAGTCGTTAACACCACCTTTATCCATGCCCCTTGAAGGACTAGTACCGGCACCAATTATGTTGATCTGACCATCAGGTAAGCATTCACCAACCAAGGCAGAAACGGTTGCGGTACCAATATCAAGACCAACGATTATGTTGTCATCTGCGGTCTTAGTCATCTGTTCTCTCTTGTACTAAATCCTGTTCTGGAAACCACCCAATCGCAGCACCAGTGTCATACCTGAGGTCTATATGGCTGATCTTGTCAGCTTTACTTCCCAACTTTTTATAAAGTAAAACAAAGCGTTCTACTCTTTCTTCAAGCGCCTCTTTGCCTAATTCTAGGCGAATGCCGCTTGATAAAATTACTTGCCATGCTCGTCTGTCGTTTAATACTAAAGAGGAGACGTTTAATCCTAGCGGTAGCAACATCGCATCGATTTCTCGCCACGCTTCAACGACTTGATGATTGCTCCCTTGGGGGCCATAAAGCTTTACTTTTTCATCATTTAAGCTGGCGACATCGGCTTGAAAGATATCACCTTGCTGATTGAGCAGCTCCATTCCATTCCAGATGGCCAAGGCTTTATGCTCAACTAGGTATACTTTTATCGTCTCTGGCCACTGTTTGCGTATTGATACATAAGCGACCCAAGGCAACTGCCCTAGTGCTTGCTGTAGCTGATCGACGTCTTGCGACATAAAGGTGCCGATATGCTCAATGGAACCTAAAGCCGATTGAACATCGTCAACTTTAACGTAATGTAGATCGCCTTTTACCACTAGCTTCGACAAAGGTAAACGCTGATCGTCTAGCATCCAGTTAAAAGTGGAGGCTAACCCCCAAACGATACTCAACGTCACCAGCAGCAAAAATATCAGACCGACGATCTGTTTTCTGACTATCACGCCAAAAGTCGTTTGCTCTAGCGTTATCGAATTACTCATCCAGTATCATACCAATAATCGAGAGCTAATTTTATAGCTTATGACGACAAAGCTCGCGTTTTTGGTTGCCAAACCATCAAAAAAAATACCAATTTCGCTTAACCTACCGATTATACTGGCCAACTAGCCAGTGTCCATTGGTGAGAAGCAGAAATATGACCTATCCAGACTTATGGGCGATTTATTAACCAACCCACTAGTTTCTAAGCTTGTTTTAGCTTGTCGATATCCAGCGCTAAGCTTTCTAACTGCTTAGCCACCTTGCCAACATCACCTGCACCTTGGGTTAAAACCAAATCACCATCTTGCAACACATTCGCCAACACAGCTGGCAATTGGCTTGATTCTGGAACAAAGATCGGGTCAAGTTTACCTCGACTACGGATGGTGCGGCACAACGCACGACTGTCTGCTCCCGCGATGGGTGTTTCTCCTGCGGAATACACATCGAGCATCAGCAGCACATCAACTTTCTCTAGTACGTTGGCAAAGTCATCGTACAAGTCACGCGTGCGGCTATAGCGGTGCGGCTGGAAAATCATCACCAAACGTTTGTCTTCCCAACCCGCTCGAGCGGCTTGAATGGTCACGTCAACTTCGCTTGGGTGGTGCCCATAATCGTCCACCAACATCGCGCTACCATTACCAGTTTGGTATTCACCTAAATGGTCAAAGCGGCGACCTGTACCTTGTGTACCTGCCATCGCTGCAAGGATAGCCTCATCACTCACGTCATCTTCCGTCGCTACAGCAATCGCGGCAGAGGCGTTAAGTGCATTATGGCGACCTGGAATATTCAGCGTGATGTCCAAGTTCGCTTTCCCTTGGCGCACCACGGTAAACTTGCCTTGCTGGCCTTCTTGGCGATAGTTTTCCAAACGCACATCAGCATCTTCCGAAAAACCGTACGTGATCACTTGGCGGCTAACGCGTGGGATCAGTTCACGAACAACCGGATCATCGATGCACATAATCGCTTGACCGTAAAATGGCAAGTTGTGTAAGAAATCGATAAACGTTTGTTTTAGGGTTTCAAAGTCGCCGCCATAAGTATCCATATGATCGGCTTCAATGTTAGTAACAATGCTAACCATTGGTTGCAAGTGAAGGAAAGATGCATCACTTTCATCCGCTTCGGCAATAAGGATACGGCTAGAGCCAAGACGGGCGTTTGTCCCTGCGCTTTTCACCAAACCGCCATTCACAAACGTAGGATCAAGTCCCGCCTCTGAGTAAATCTGGGTGACGAGAGCCGTTGTGGTCGTTTTACCATGAGTCCCCGCGACAGCAATGCCGTGGCGAAAACGCATTAACTCTGCCAACATTTCGGCGCGGCGCACCACTGGGATGCGTTTTTCTTTTGCAGCCACCAGCTCTGGGTTTTCAGCATTGATGGCCGTCGACACCACCACCACACTCGCCTGTTCCACATTCTCTGCGCTATGGCCAAAGAACACATGAGCCCCTTTACTCGTTAACCTTTCCGTCACAGGGTTCGCCGCAAGATCGGAACCGGTAATATGGTAGCCTTCGTTCAGTAACACTTCGGCAATGCCGCTCATGCCAGCACCACCAATCCCGACAAAGTGAATCGTTTTAACTCGACGCATTTCTGGGATCAGAGCGCGAATTTTGGAAATATCTTGATTATGTTCGATCGTCATCACTTGGTACTCATTGTTCGGTTAACTGACTGATGGCTAAGGCCACCGTTTTATCTGCGTCGAGCTGCGCGGCGCGGCGCGCATTATTTGACATGCTCATCAACTTACTGCGATCAAGCTCTGCTATCTGCTTGGCCAACACGCTCGCGGTTAAGTCTGGCTGCTCTATCATCTTCGCGGCCTCCGCCACGACCAAGTGATCGGCGTTTAACGCTTGCTGCCTATCTTTATGCATAAATGGAACAAAAATAGCTGCAACGCCAGCGGCAGATAACTCAGATACGGTCAGCGCGCCAGAGCGGCATACCACAAGATCGGCCCACTCATAGGCACTTGCAACATCATCGATAAACTCAGTCACTCGAACGTTCTCTACGCCCCGCTGCTGGTAATCTTGCTCTACTTGCTGCTGGTTGTTCTTACCCGATTGATGCCATACCTGATAACCTAAGCCAAGCTCAGCTAAAGATTGGGGTAAGGTGGTATTTAAAATTCTTGCCCCTTGGCTGCCACCCATCACCAATATGCGAATATCTCCGCTGCGGCCATCCAAGCGTTGGCTCGGCGCCGGGAGCGCCACCACATCTTCACGGACGGGGTTACCAACCACAGGTGCGTTCGGAAAAGCTCCCGCAAAGGCTTGAAAGACGCGTCGAGCAATTTTTGATAGCCACTGGTTGGTTAAACCCGCAACGGCATTTTGCTCATGCAGTACGACTGGAACCCCACTCAACCAAGCGGCGATACCACCTGGCCCACTCACGTAGCCTCCCATGCCGAGAACCACATCCGGCTGCCAGCGTTGGATATGTTTACGGGCCTGCAGTATGGCTTGGAAGATCTGCCATGGCGCTTGTAGCAATTTCGTGACTCCTTGCCCTCGCAACCCTTTCACTTTAATAAAATCGATGTCGATACCATGCTTGGGTACCAACTCAGCTTCCATTCTATCGGCTGTTCCCAACCAACGAACTTCCCAACCTTGTTGCTGTAATTGTTTGGCTACCGCCAGCCCCGGAAATACATGACCTCCGGTACCACCAGCCATCACCAGCAAGCGTTTATTTTTGTTCATTGTCTATCTTTTTACTTTCAGTTTGTATCGTTTGAGCAGCCATTCGGCTCTCATGATCAATTCTCAATAAAATGGCGACCGCAATACTCATAATAATGAGGCTGGAGCCACCATAACTAATTAGGGGCAAGGTTAAGCCTTTCGTTGGCACCATGCCAGCGGCGGCACCCACATTGACTAAGGTTTGAAAAGCAAACCAAATACCAATACCAAAGGCTAAGTAACCACCAAATAGCTGCCTCGCTTCAAAGGCCCTTTTGCCGATGAAGATCGCCTTAATCACTAAGGCAAAAATAAGCATCAGTACTAAACTCACGCCGATAAAGCCAAGCTCTTCGGCCATCACCGCGAAGACAAAATCGGTATGCGCTTCGGGGAGGTACTCCAACTTTTGAATCGAATTACCAAGCCCCTGACCAAACCAACTGCCACGACCAAACGCCATCAGCGATTGAGTTAACTGATAGCCACTGCCAAATGGGTCTTCCCACGGGTCCCAAAACGAGGTCACGCGGCGTACGCGGTAAGGTTCAACCAATATCAGCACCACCACGCCAGCGACGCCGACAATCACCAAAGCCAAAAACTGCCATAGCTTAGCGCCCGCGATGAATAGCATACCGAACATGGTCACCAGCATCACGATAACGGTGCCTAAGTCGGGCTGGCCGAGCAGCAGTAGCGCCAATAAGCCGAACACCAAAATAGGCTTAAAAAAGCCACCAAAAAACGTCTGTCGAACCTCATCTTGTTTACGCACTAAATAGCCAGACATAAACATGAACAACGAGAGCTTTGCCAGTTCAGCGGGCTGAAGGTTAAATAACCCCAGCGGTATCCAACGGGAGGCACCATTTACCGACTTTCCCGCCACCAGCACCACAATGAGCAGAATAAAAGAGAGTGTCAGTAAGTAGTGGCTGTACTTAAACCATTTTTCCAACGGAATTTGGATCACCACACTGGCAGCACACAGCGATAAAAACAAAAAAGCACAGTGGCGATACATAAAGTGAAACGGCCCATCGGTCAAACGCGCACTGATCGGGAAGGACGCCGAGGTCACCATGACCAAGCCCGTCAGCATCAGGCCAAACGCGATCCACACCAACTGCCTATCGTACCAAGCGTGAGGCGCGGGTTTAAATAACCAGCGATAACTGTCCGCTATGTTTTGCTTCAAATTCGCCACTAGATCACCACCATGGCGCTACGCATCTTGCTGGCTGTAACGAAGCGCTAAAGCGGTAAAGGCGTCACCGCGAGCCATGAAGTTAGGGTACTGATCAAAGCTCGCACACGCTGGCGACAGCATAACAATATCGTTCGCTTTTGCCTCCTGGGCAATAAAGGCGAGCGCCTGATCCATGTTATCCCAACGACGCGCCGATGGATGCAGTGGCATAAAGGCATCGCCATCTTCACCAAAGCAGTGTAAAGATACCGGTAGGTTCGCTAACACCGGACGCAGCGCGCTAAACTCGGCGCCTTTGCCATCGCCACCGACTAATAGGTGTAATTGACCTTGGCACTCTAAGCCAGAAAGCGCAGCTAGAGTGCTGGCTAAGTTAGTGGCTTTCGAATCGTTGACCCATTTGATGCCATTAGCATACGCCACCACTTGGCAACGGTGCGTCAAGCCAGTGTAAGACTTGAGTGACTCTAAACAGTTGCGGTAGTTCACCCCCACCGCTTTTAGCAGCGCCATCGCCACTAAGGCATTGGTCGCATTATGCTGACCGACCAAGCTTATCTCGGCGGCTGGCATGATGGTTTGCTGCTGCTCTGCCAAGTAACAGATGCCAGCGCGCGACACCAAACCAAAATCGCCTGGATCATCACCAAAGCTCACCACTTGACCTTTAAAGCTCTCATTTGGCCAAGTTGCTTTATCGGCGCGATTGACCACGGCCACTTGGCAATGGGTGAAAATGCGCTGCTTAGCTAGGCCGTAATCGGCCATGCCACGGTAGCGATCCATATGATCTTCAGACAAATTAAGGTAGGCTGCCGCCGCTAGGCGCAAACTTGAGGTGGTTTCGAGTTGAAAGCTCGATAGCTCTAACACATATAGGTCGGCATCGAGTAACAGCAAGTCTAGTGCGGGCACGCCAATGTTTCCGCCAACCCCCACTTTAAGACCGCTGGCCTTGGCCATAACGCCGGTAAGATCGGTAACGGTGCTCTTGCCGTTTGAGCCGGTGATCGCGATAACGGGTTTATCGACCGCCCACGCAAATAGCTCAATATCCCCCACGACAGGAATGTTGTGGGCAATAGCTTGCTGGATCTCAGGTGTGCTCAGCGCAATCCCTGGATTGGCGACGATAAGATCGGCGTCGAGTAACCACTCACACTGCCAACCGCCACAATAAAGCGCCACACAATCAGGCAGCTTATCTTTCCCAGGTGGTACGGGCCGCGTATCGATGACTTGAATCGCGACTTGCGGCTGTGTTTTTCGCAAATGATTAACGACAGAGAGCCCGGTAATACCGAGCCCTACAACCACGACTTTATTGATCCCTTGCCAAGACCTCATTTATCCTTCCTTCTTGGATTAACGCACTTTCAGTGTCGCCAAACCAATCAATACTAATACAATAGAAATGATCCAAAAACGCACGATAACACGTGGCTCTGGCCAGCCTTTCAGCTCGTAGTGGTGATGGATTGGTGCCATACGGAAAATACGTTGACCACGCAATTTATAAGAGCCCACCTGCAAAATGACCGACACGGTTTCCATCACAAATACGCCCCCCATGATCACCAACAGTAATTCTTGGCGAACCAATACCGCGATGGTGCCCAAGGCACCACCTAGGGCTAGAGAGCCCACATCGCCCATAAAGACTTGAGCAGGGTAAGTGTTAAACCATAAGAAGCCCAGTCCAGCGCCAACGATCGCGGTACACACCACCACCAATTCACTGGCGTGAGGCAAATAAGGGATATGCAGATACTCGGCAAAGTTGACATTACCCGTTGCCCACGCGATAACCGCAAACCCGGCGGCAACCAATACAGTCGGCATAATCGCCAGGCCATCCAAGCCGTCGGTTAGGTTAACCGCGTTACTGGTGCCCACGATGACAAAGTAAGTCAGCAGGATATACAACACACCCAGTTGTGGCATGATGTCTTTGAAAAATGGCACCACTAATTGCGTTGCAGCGGTATCTTTACCATACGCGTACAAGCCAAACGCCACCACAAAGGCAATCGCAGATTGCCAAAAATACTTCCAGCGAGCAATCAGACCATCGGTATTTTTGCGTACCACTTTACGATAATCATCCACAAAGCCTACGGCGCCATAACCGAGCGTGACGAGCATCACCGCCCACACATACGGGTTAGATAGGTCAGCCCACAAGAAAACTGTTATCGCGATAGCCGCCAAGATCATCAAGCCGCCCATCGTCGGTGTACCGCGCTTGCTGAAATGAGACTCGGGGCCATCATTACGCACAACTTGGCCAATTTGTAGCATTTGTAAACGTTCGATAAGGCGAGGCCCCATCCACAACGACAAACCTAATGCGGTCAAGATGCTTAGGATCGCTCGAAATGACAAGTAGTCGATCAAACGAAAGAAAGAAAAGTATGGCTGAAGTATCTCTGCAAGCCAAATAAACATTATAAATTCTCCTTTAAAGCAGCAACCACTTGGCTCATCCCTGCGCTATTGGCGCCTTTTACCAGTAAGGTATGGGTTGAGGCCTGGTTTTGCGCTAATTGCTGCTTAATATAAGCGATCATCGCTTGGTGGCTGTCAAAATGATGCCCACCACAAACTTCACTGATCACTTTTGTATCCTCACCAAAGCTAAGGACGTGTTCAAAACTAAATGGGGCAGCATGTTGTCCGACTTGTCGATGAAGTTCAAGACTTTCCTGCCCTAATTCGGCCATAAAGCCCAAAATTAACCAACGTTGTCCTGAGTAATTTGCCAATAGGTCGATCGCCGCTTTCATTGCGGGAACACTGGCGTTATAGCTGTCGTCGATTAAACGGATCTTATCGCTCAGCTGAATCACTTCAACTCGCCCAGAAACATTACTCATGCTAGCCAAGCCATGTTGGATTTCTGTCAGGCTCGCGCCAGAGTTCTGTGCAATTGCCGCCGCCGCAACCGCATTGGCCACATTGTGTGCCCCCACTAAGGTTAAACTGGCAACGATTTCGCCATCTGGGGTATGCAAACGAAAACTCGCCAAACCGGCTTCGTCTAAACGGATGTCACTGGCGTAAAAGTCCGCTTGTGAGTTTTGCATCGAAAACGTCACCACCGTTTTATCACTCAGAACCGATTGCCATAACGCCCCGCCTTGGCTATCTAGATTCACAATGGCGATGTCACCCTTTGCCAATCCTTGATAAATCTCACCTTTCGCCTGCTTAACACCGTCAATAGAACCAAAGCCCTCAAGGTGGGCAGCCGCAACGTTATTCACTAAGGCGATGCTTGGCTTTACCAGTTGAGTGGTGTAGGCGATTTCGCCGATATGATTCGCGCCCAACTCAACCACAGCGTAATCATGCTGAGCTTCACTACGCAGCAGCGTAAGCGGCACACCAATCTCATTATTAAAATTGCCTGCCGTCGCGAGCACCGAGCCGCGTTGTTGCAAAATTTCCGCCAGCATCTCTTTGACGGTGGTTTTGCCACAGCTGCCCGTTAGGGCAATAGTTTTGCTCGCCGATTGCTGATGAACCCAAGCACCGATTTGGCCTAAGGCCCGAGTGGTATCTTCAACGATCAGTTGTGGCACAGGCAGCGCCAATTGACGCTCGACCACCAGCGCGGTCGCGCCATTATCGATAGCTTGTTGGCAAAATTGATGGCCATCAAATCGCTCGCCAACTAACGCGACAAACAAGGCGCCAGACTCAATGGTACGGGTATCCGTTGACACCATAGAGATCGTTGCGTCACTTCCGAATAGCGTCGCATTCAGTACCGGAGTAATTTGCTGTAGTGAAAAATCGATCATTTATTTAGCCCTAGTAATTCCATTACCGACTCACGGTCCGAATAATGCACCGTCTCCTCTGCGAGCACTTGGTAGTCCTCATGGCCTTTACCCGCGAGCAGAATAATGTCTTGGTCTGTCGCATGGGTCAGCGCGTACAAGCAGGCTTGATAGCGGTCGTGTTCGACCACTGCTTTTTCTGGCAACGCCATCCCCGCTAACATATCGGCAACGATTAACGCCGGGTCTTCGCTGCGCGGGTTATCGTCGGTTAAAATGGAGTGATCCGCCAAGCGTTCAGCAATGTCGGCCATCATCGGCCTTTTACCAGTATCGCGATCGCCACCACAACCAAATATCGCCCAAAGCTTACCTTGGCAATGCACACGCAAGGCCATTAAGGCTTTTTCCAGCGCGTCAGGGGTGTGAGCATAATCCACCACCACTTTTGCCTTGCCCTGAGTTTGGAACAGCTCCATGCGGCCAATGACAGGCTTTAGCTGCGGCGCCGTATCAAGCAAGCGTTGCTTATCAATACCTAACGCGAGCAAACTGACAAAAGCCAACATCAAGTTACTGGCATTAAACGCGCCGATCAGCGGAGCGTGCAGCTTGCCTTTGGCCCAGCTACCATCAAACTCAATATCAATACCTTGCTCTGAGTAGTCCACCTTAGTGGCAAAAAGCACTTGCTCGGCTTCTGGTTGGTAAGTCAGTGAGACACCAATACTATTAGGAAGAGAAGCGAGCCAACTACGACCAATGTCATCGTCGGCGTTGATCACTGACTGCAAACACTGGTGCTCACTAAATAGCGAAAGCTTCGCCGCCGCGTACTCTTCCATGCTGCCATGATAATCAAGGTGATCGCGGCTTAAGTTAGTAAAGACCCCCAACTGAAAGGGCAGCGCCTTAACTCGGCCCTGAACCAAACCATGTGAAGAGACCTCTAACGCCGCGTACTTTGCCCCTTGCTGCTCGAGTTGACTCAAGGTATCGACAATGTCGATTGCGCTACCTGTGGTGTTAGCGGCGGTTTGTAAATTGGCTAAAAATCCGTTCCCCGTGGTGCCCATCACAGCGGCTTTGTCACCAACTAACTCTAGCCATTGGGCAATCAATTGAGTGATGGTGGTTTTGCCATTGGTGCCCGTTACGCCAATTAGGCTCATGCTCGGACAACCGTAGAAGTTCACCGCTAAATCTGACAACTTGCTATTTAATTTCTCTAGATAAACCACAGGAACATCACCTGAGAAGCTCACTTCACCGTGTGGCTTTTGCTCACAAGCCTCGGCGATAACCGCGTTTGCCCCTAGCTCAATGGCTTTTTGAATGTACTGCCTGCCATCCACAGTATGGCCACAAACCGCGACAAAGGTATCGCCTGGCTGAATGTTGCGACTATCTAAACGCAATTGTGTCACCGACACATCTTGCGCGGCAGATAAGGAGAGCGAAACCCAAGGTTTAAGTAATAACGTAAGCTTATGCAAGAGACTAACCTCTGTTGCTAGATTTAAATTGATTCTCATCGGGAGCGACGTTGAGAATTTGCAGCGCGCCTTTCATGACTTCGGCAAAAACAGGCGCGGCCACCGCGCCGCCATAGTATTGGTCGCCCTGTGGCTCATTGATCACCACGACCAAGGCAACGCGTGGATCGCTCACTGGCGCAATCCCTGCGGTATAAGCAAAGTATTCGTCACTATATCCGCCAGCCGTTGCCTTACGAGAAGTTCCCGTTTTAGCCGCAATACGATAGCCAGGAACGGCCGCTCGCGTTGCAGAGCCGCCTTTTTGGGTTACCTGCTCCATCATTTCTAACACCACTTTGGCGTTGTGCTTGTCGACCACTTGCTTGGATAAGTCTTGGCCATTGTCTTTAACAATATGCAGCGGTCGGTACATCCCATAGCTACCTAGCGTCGCGTAGGCGTGAGCAAGTTGAATGGGCGATACCGCCAAACCATAGCCAAATGATAACGTCGCGATTTCAAACTTTGACCAACGGCGACGACTCGGGAAAATACCTGAGGTTTCGCCGACCAAGTTGAGGCCACTGGTTTCCCCAAAACCCACCGAACTATACATGCCTAGCAAGGCTTCAAGCGGCATATCTAAGGCCAATTTCGCCACCCCGATATTGCTCGATTTTTTCAAAATAGTGGTTAAGTCTGCTTTACCCACTTTCGAAACGTCACGCACTCGGCTACCACCGAGCTGCATAATACCGTTACCCGTGTCGATAATGGTTTGCTCGTTGGCCGTGCCATTTTCAAGCGCAGCCAGCACCACAAAAGGTTTGACGGTAGAGCCGGGCTCAAACGCATCGGTAATGGCGCGGTTACGCATTCGGTAACTTTGTAATTGAGAGCGGTTGTTGGGGTTATACGAGGGCGCATTGACCATGCTCAGTACTTCACCCGTTTTTACATCGAGCATCACCACCGATGCAGAAGTGGCATTATAATCCGCAACGGCTTGTTTTACGGCTCGGTAGGCGATGGCTTGGATGCGTTGATCAACCGTCAACTGCAGTGGCTCACCTTGTTCACGCTCTTCTAGAGAAATATTTTCAACCACCCGGCCAAATCTATCTTTGCGAATGGTTTGCTTACCGGCTTCACCGGTTAGCCATTGGTCGTAGGTACGCTCCACCCCTTCAAGGCCATGACCATCGATACCCGTCACCCCGATCAAATGGGCGCTCACTTCCCCAGCTGGATAATAACGACGAGATTCTTGTTTTAACCCAACCCCATCCAGCTTTAACTCACGAATGTAGTTCGCCATCGCCGGGCTAACTTGCCGCTGCAGATAGATAAAGCGACGCGTTCGATTTTTCTCAATGCGATTGAGCAGCTTTTGCCTATCGATACCCAGTACATCAGCGAGCGCATGCCACGGTTCAACGGGCTCTAAACCGCCCTCTTTAAAAATCGTTTTAGGATCGGCCCAAACGGCATCAACGGGCACACTCACCGCAAGCGGTTCATTATTGCGCTCAGAAATGATCCCCCGCGCCGAAGGCAAAGCTTTAACCCGCACCGAGCGCATGTCCCCTTGACGGATCAAGTTATCGGGTTCGATCACTTGAATATACGCAAGCCTAGCCACCAATGCCGACAAAGCTAAAAACACAAACGCCAGCAAAGTCACAAAACGCCACCGGATCAAAGTCGGTGCCGCTTGCTTATCCGAGCCGTTACTGTTTTTTGTCTTTGCGCGTGGTTTCTTGGTCATTTGAGGGAAATAATCACTTCTTTGTCCGCATCCGGGCGTTTCATTTGCAACTCTTTTGCAGCTAACTCTTGGACGCGGCTATGTTCAGAAAGGGCGTTCTCTTCCAGGATCAGATTACGCCATTCATTATCTAGCCGATCGCGTTCAGTCAGCGCGCGATCTCGCTGATGGATGGCTTGACGGGTATCATGAGTGGTATGCACAACCCACATCGCAGAAGCGAAGGCAATAACCAGCATCAGCAGCGGCCACCGTCCAACCGTGAGCAGGTCTTGGCCGATGTGCTTAGCGAGATTAACTTGTGGGAAATTGGCACTCATGGCAACTGATAACTACAGCTTTTCACCAATACGCAGTACTGAACTGCGTGAGCGAGTATTCACATCGACTTCTTGCTCACTTGGTTTAATCGCTTTACCAACGGTTTTCATCGCTGCGCTACCAAGCTCTGCAATTTGCGCTTCGGTCAAAGGAATGCCGTGAGGCACTTGAGGCCCTTTGCTCTCTTTACGCATAAAGTGCTTCACCATACGGTCTTCTAGTGAGTGGAAGCTGATCACCGATAAACGGCCTTGTGGCGCCAAGATAGACAGCGCCCCTTTTAGCGCGGTGTCAATTTCGTCTAACTCACTGTTGATGTAGATCCGAAACGCTTGGAAGCTGCGCGTTGCTGGGTGTTTTTTCTCTTTAAAACTCTTTGGTGCCGCTTCCGAGATAAGTTTTGCCAACTGACCTGTACGGGTCAAAGGTTGGTTTTCTTCATTTTCTCGGTAAGCCACGATGGCTTTGGCGATGCGTCTTGCGTGCTTATCTTCACCAAACTCTCGGATAACCCAAGTGATATCGTCTAAGTCGGCTTCTTGTAGCCACTGAGAAACTGGCATGCCAGAGGTTGGGTCCATACGCATATCAAGCGGGCCATCTTTCATAAAACTGAAACCGCGTTCAGCGTCATCCAGCTGTGGCGACGAAACCCCGAGGTCAAGCAATACGCCATCAACCTGACCGACCAAGTCATAACGCTTCGCATACTCAGCCATACCCGAGAACGGGCCATGAATGATGGTAAAACGGGGATCATCAATTTTTTGCGCTTCTGCGATAGCAGTAGGATCGCGGTCGATACTGAACAGGCGACCATTTTCTCCAAGCTTAGACAAGATCGTACGGCTGTGACCGCCACGACCAAATGTTCCGTCAATGTAGGTGCCGTCAGGTTTGATGGCAAGACCATCAATGGATTCATTGAGCAAAACTGAAATGTGTTTAAATGATTCGGTCATGGCTTTCTCGTTAGGTCTACTAAGCTTCAATTCGGCAATACTTCTAGTGTACTGATTTAAGGCCTTCTCGCCACTCCCAAATCAGGGAGAACTGGTGATTTTGCGCCAAGTTTACCGGATTAATAATTAACTGCGTCAATATAACGCAAAAAACCCATCACCGCGGTTAAGCGATGATGGGTCTAGAATAGGTGGAGTTGACACATACGCCGGGTTCTGTCTCCGCTTGCGCGGCGGTAACCATTCGTCTAGGCCTGCAATCGCTCACAGGCTCAAGCAATCTACCCGCCCCCATACGCGAGCAGCGCAATGCGAGGGCCTATTTGATCTTGCTCCGGGTGGAGTTTACCTTGCTACGCACTGTTACCAGACGTACGGTGCGCTCTTACCGCACCCTTTCACCCTTACCTGTGCTTACTTCCCTACTCCGAAGAATAAAAAGAAGATTAAGCCATCGGCGGTTTTCTCTCTGCTGCACTTGTCGTGAGCTCACGCTCCCCAGGCGTTACCTGGCACCCTGCTCTATGGAGCCCGGACGTTCCTCCCCTCCATCAGTCTCCCAAAGGACATCAATGAAGCAGCGATTACCCAGTCAACTCCGATGGCGGATTGTATAGAGAAAGGGAGAGCGTGTCTAGTAAAGAGCACGCTTTCCACTCAGAACGCGCGTGAGTGGTGAGATTGTGAGCAAAGAAAGAGAATACAGAGACGGGCTGCGCCCTGAGATGACAGAATACAGAAAGAGCGAACCACGCTTTCGCTCTTATAGTCTCTCGTTTCTAGTTTCTAGTGAGCAACGCGAATTCTGTAATCTATAATCTGTAATCTGTAATCTGTAATCTTCTTTTACTCTAAATTTTCCAATCCCCACTTATAGAGCGCATTTTTCTTCAGATTGTAGATTTCTGCCGTCATGGCCGCGGCTTTTTTAAGTGGCAGCTCTTTGGTTAAAATTCCAAGGGTGCGGGTGGCGTCATCGGGTAGCGCTTCTGACACTTCTTCGCGATAGCCGTGAATAAGCAGCACCATTTCGCCGCGCTTGCGGTTGTCGTCTTCTTCAATCCAAGCGATTAGCTCACCCAATGGCATGCCTTGAATGGTTTCAAAGGTCTTGGTGATTTCACGCGCAAGCACCACTTCACGTTCCGGGCCAAGGATCGCCAACATATCTTGTAGTGAGTCCATAATACGGTGTGGAGACTCATAGAAAATACACGTTCGTTCAGCTTTCGCAATTTCTAAGAACTTATCTTTGCGGCCTTTGCTTTTCGCTGGCAAAAAGCCTTCAAAGCTAAAGCGGTCAGAAGGCAAGCCGGAAGCACTCAAGGCCGTGATCACCGCGCAGGCTCCTGGTAATGGCACAACCTTGACACCCGCTTGACGACACTGAGTCACCAAGTGGTAACCTGGGTCACTGATCAGTGGTGTGCCAGCGTCAGATACCAAGGCAATCGAGTTTCCTTGCTGTAATTTTTCGACTAACACTTGCGCTTTTTGCTGCTCATTGTGATCATGTAGTGCAAAGGTTTTGGTTTGAATGCCAAAATGAGACAATAAGCGCCCAGTATGTCGGGTGTCTTCAGCGGCGATAAGATCAACGCTACCTAACACATCCAGCGATCGTTGGGTGATGTCGCCTAAATTCCCGATTGGGGTTGGCACAATATAGAGAGTTGGGATCTCTGACGGGCAAGTTTTTGTATCTGTCATTTGTTTACCATCACTTCAACGATTAATATAGAGACTATTTTGTACTTTGTTAAACAAGAACTCACGGCTATGAAGAACCATAAAAGAATCAGTGTACCACGTCTTCTTACACCCATTGCATTGGCGATTACTTTAGCGGCGTGTTCTTCCAAACCGCAGGCGCCAACCGCAATCGATATTACTGCAGCGCCCACTCAGAGCGCGCAAGAATACCTGATGCAGGCGGATAGTCTACAAGGCAGCATTCAAAACGACCTGCTCATCATGGCCTTAAAGGCTGCGGTACAAAATCAGCAGTGGGATCAAGCGACGCTTCTAGTTAAGCGCTTAGCCAAGCAGCAACTGGCACCGAGCCAAATGGCGGAGTGGCAGCTCGCGCGGGCCGCGATCCTAACGCATGAACACTCACCACAACAAGCGCTAAAGCAACTTAACTTTCAGCCATGGTGGCCACTTAGCCAGAGTCAGTGGCAAAACTACCACCAAACTCGCGCGGCTCTTTTCGAGCAACTTGAAGACTATTTCAATGCCAGTCGCGAGTACGTATTACTAAGCAACTACTTAGGCGAAGAACAACAAGCCGACATGGCGACTCGCATTTGGCACAACCTTGCAAAGTATTCCGAGTATGAAATCACCGCCCAAGTAGCAGAGCAAGACGAAGCGGTACTCGATGGCTGGTTGCAACTGTCGGTCTACATGAAAACCCTAGCAGCAAGCCCAGCGCAGCTGAAAAACACCTTAGAGAAATGGTTAGCAGAAAACCCAACGCATCCGGCGAACCTCTACACACCAGCAGAGATCCAAGCGATCTTAGCGCTCGAGATCATCAAACCACAAAACACCGCGCTGTTATTACCGCTCAGTGGTAAGTACGCCGCACAAGGCCAGTTAGTGCGAGATGGTTTTGTCCACGCCATGATGGATGACTTTAACCGCGAAGAAAGCGCCACCTTAACCATCCTAGACTCTGAAGCGTTAACCAAAGAGCAGCTTCATAGCGAACTCACCAAGCGTAATGTCGACTTTGTGGTTGGCCCATTGCAAAAAGATGAAGTGGAACAACTGCAAGCGAGCACTGAACTGCCTATGCTGGCGCTCAATATCCCAGATCAACCGCTGACGGATCATCGCGTTTGCTACTTAACCCTCTCTCCCGAGCAAGAAGTCGCGCAAGCCGCCAAACACTTGTTCAGTAATGGATATCAATACCCGCTTATCCTCGCGCCCAAAGGCCGCCTTGGTGAGCGCGTCGCGATTGCTTTCCAAAAAGAGTGGCAGAAGTACAGCAAGAACCACGCCGCAGTCAGCTATTTTGGCAACAAAACCCAATTGCAAAACAATGTCAACGCCGTGTTCGGTCTCAACAGTAGCCAAGCTCGTATTGCGCAATTAAACCAGTTAATCGGCATGGAGACAGAGTCTCAGGCGCGTAGCCGTAAAGATGTCGACGCGGTTTACATTGTGGCGAAAAGTGATGAACTAACCTTGATTAAGCCATTTATTGAAGTGGCAATTAACCCAGACAGCAAACCACCAAAGCTGTTCTCTAACTCTCGCAGTAATGGCGGCAGCAATCACCGTCAATACGAGGACTTAACTGGCGTTGTTTACAGTGATATTCCACTGCTGCTTGATCAAAACTCGTCACTGAACAAAAAAATTGACGCTTTATGGCCAAAAAGCAGCAACGCCGAAAAACGTCTTCATGCCCTTGGGATGGACGCCTATCGCTTAATCATTGAACTGCCACAGATGAAAGTGATCCCAGATTATCAAGTTAAAGGCCAAACCGGTCTGCTTTCTATTGATGACAACTGTGTCGTGCAGCGCGAAATTGATTGGGCGGAGCATGGCAGCCGCTGATCGACGTAAGCTCGGTCAACACTATGAATCCATGGCGAAAGATTATTTAACTCGCCATGGGCTCAACTTTGTTGCGGCCAACTTTAATTGCAAATGTGGTGAATTAGATCTCATCATGCGGGAACACCAAACGCTGGTGTTTGTCGAAGTAAAGTATCGCAACCAACAACACTATGGCCACGCGGCCGAAGCGGTCACCTACCGTAAGCAGCAAAAGCTGATCAAAACCGCGCAGTGGTGGCTACAGCAGCAAGGGCTCTCCCCTTACAGCACAGATTTTCGCTTTGATGTTGTTGCCATCCATCAGCATGGCTCCGATATCAACTGGATAAAAAACGCTATAACCCAAGGATAATCAATGCTCGATAGCATTAGAGAAAGCTTCACTGAAAGCATTCAAATTCAAATTGCAGCTGCAGACGCGCTGCCAGACGCCATTACCCATGCCGCGCAGGCGATGGTTACCAGCCTACTCAACGGCAATAAAATCTTATGCTGTGGTAACGGGGGCTCCTCTTCCAATGCTCAGCAGTTCGTTTCTTGCTTATTAAACCGCTTTGAAACCGAGCGACCAAGCCTGCCAGCAATGGCGCTTACCGCTGATAACACCACGCTTACCGCGGTGGCGAACGACTACCACTATCAAGAGATCTTTTCCAAGCAGGTTCGTGCGTTCGGTCAGCCCGGCGATATCTTATTGGCCATCTCCACCAGCGGTAACAGCAAAAATATCATCAAAGCGATGGAAGCGGCGGTAACCCGCGACATGACCATCATTGCGTTTACCGGTAAAGACGGTGGCGAAATGGCTGGGCTACTGGGTGAATCGGACGTCGAAATTCGTATTCCTTCTCAGCGTACTGCTCGTATTCATGAAGTGCACATGGTGACACTGCACTGCTTGTGTGAATTGATCGATCAAGTGCTTTTCCCTTCACACGAAGAGTAAGCCCTCCCGTCATTGCCTATGAGACGGGATTCGTTAGCTTGGTATTAAGGAGAATAAATCATGCTTAAACGTTGGATGTTGGTATCCGCTTGCGTTATGAGCCTATCGGGTTGTGCTGGGGTGTTTATCGCAGGCGCGGCAACCACGGCTAACTTAGTGACAGATACTCGCTCGGCAGACCAAATGTGGCAAGACAGCCAGCTTGAATTTGAAGTCGCGGGTCTTGGCAATAAAGCGCCGTATAGCGGCAATGTGAAAGCCAGCGCAACCGTGTTTAATGGCAAGGTGATTTTAATTGGCCAAGCCGTAACACAGGAGTATAAACAGCAATTTGGCGCTCAAGTGCGCGAAGTGGCAGGGGTTAAGTCGGTTTCAAACCAACTTAGGGTCAAGCCGCTGCTTGATTTAAAAACCATCAGTCACGACAGTTGGTTAACCACCAAGATAAAGTCTTCGCTGCTCACGGAAAGTGCCTTGAACGGGGTAAAAATCAAAGTGATCACCGAAGACAGCGAAGTGTTTTTACTTGGCTATGTCACACCAGAGCAAGCGGACATCGCCGTGGACATTACGCGTAATATTTCCGGTGTAAAGCAGGTGATCAAAGCATTTGAAATCAACCATGCTCCTCAGCAGACCGAGCCACAAGCCGAGTAACTGGCTAAGTTTTAAATACAAAAAAGCAGCGTTTCCGCTGCTTTTTTATTACTTACGTCACGTGTTGCCTGCGAGTGTTACTTAATAACTCGTAAGCTTGGTCGACCTTTAGGACGTGGAGCTTCCGCCTCTGGTGCTTCATCTGTGGTCGCGATGGTTTCATCGACCTCAACTACACCAAGAGCACTCGGCTCTTCAAACGACTCCTCTGCGTCATCCGCGATGTCCATGTACGCTTCTTCTGGCTCAAACATAGTGCCAGCGCCATTTTCACGCGCATAAATCGCGTGGACGGCATACATAGGAACGATCACTGAATGAGGACGGCCACTGAAACGAGCATTAAAAGTAATGGCTTCATTACCTAGCTCTAAGTTACCCACCGCTCTTGGAGCGATATTCAAAATGATCTGACCATCTTGAACAAACTCTTCAGGCACACGAACACCGGCCAGCGTTGCGTCCACCACCAAGTGCGGGGTGAGATCGTTATCCACTAACCATTCATAAAACGCGCGCACCAAATAAGGGCGGCGCGCTGTCATGTTTTCAATATCCATTAGTGAGTCAGACGCATCTCACGTTCTGCTTCAGTTAATGAAGCTAGGAATGAATCACGCTCAAATACGCGGTTCATGTAGATTTTTAGCTCTTTAGAACCAGGGCCTACTAGCTCGATACCTAGCTCAGGCAGACGCCAAAGTAGTGGCGATAGGTAACAGTCAATTAGGCTAAATTCTTCGCTCATGAAGTACTCATACTCAGCAAAGATAGGTGCAAGAGTTAGCAAGTCGTTACGTAGTTTAATACGCGCCGCTTCTGCTTCTTCTACATTACCCTTAACAATTTTTTCCGCTAGTGAGTACCAGTTGTTCTCGATGCGGAACATCATTAAGCGGCTGTTACCACGTGCAACAGGGTAAACCGGCATTAGCGGTGGATGAGGAAAACGCTCATCTAAGTACTCCATGATGATCTTAGAGTTGTATAGAGCCAACTCACGGTCAACCAAAGTCGGTACTGTCTTATAAGGGTTAAGCTCGATTAGTTCACTTGGTAGATTATTATCATCAACCAATTCAACCTCAACACTAACACCTTTTTCGGCTAGAACAATACGCACCTGATGGCTGTACATATCAGAGGCACTTGAGAATAGAGTCATCACAGAACGTTTATTGGCAGCAACAGCCATTGAGCCCTCCAGCACACTTAAAATTAAAAAAACAATGGAGGCTAACTGCCCCCATTGTATACAAATTAGCGAAGCATTATAGCACGATTAGTGAACATCGCGCCAATACTCTTTCTTGAGTAGCACCACCACAATGGTAAAGATCACCAAGAAGGCCATCACCCACCAGCCGAGCGCATGACGCTCTAACTTGACAGGGTCGCCAGAGTATTCCAAAAAGTTCACCAAATCACGCACCGCATTGTCGTATTCCGTCGAGCTCATTTCGCCCCGACCATTCGACTGAGTGCCAACCACCACTTGAACCTCTTCGCCATTCACAACGTGAGTTTCAAACACTGGCTCAGGGATCCCTTGCAGCTCTTCGAGCACATGGGGCATGCCCACACTTGGGAACACGATATTGTTTACCCCAAACGGACGAGCAGGATCGGCATAAAAGGTTCGCAGATAGGTATATAACCAGTCAGCACCACGTACGCGAGCCACCAAGGTGAGATCTGGCGGCGGCGCCCCAAACCAATCGCCAGCTTGCTTATCTGGAATGGCATTTTGCATTAATGAACCCACTTTGATTTCTGGGTCGAAAATCAAATTCTCTTTCATTAAATCCAATGGAATACCGATATCATTCGCCACACGCTCATAGCGTTGGTACTGCGTCGAGTGGCAACCAAAACAGTAGTTCATAAACAACTTGGCACCGTTTTGCAGCGACGCCTGATCGGTTAAATCATTGTTGGCTTTATCCAGTGCGACATTGCCACCGGCGGCGATTGCCAAAGATGGCAACAACGCAAAAAGTATTACAATCCACTTTTTCATTATAGTGTTAACCTCTCTGGTAATGGCTTAGTCGCTTCGTTCTTGCTATAGAAGAACAGCAAAACAAAGAACATGAAATAACCCAAACTAAAGATACGCGCAAATAGGGTGTACAACTCCGTTGCCGGTAGCGCCCCTAAGATGCCTAGCGCAATAAAGCTGATGGTGAATTGAGCAATATTGGCTAAGTGCAGCTTGCTACGGTAACGGTAAGAGCGCACTTTACAACGGTCAAGCCAAGGCAGCAGGAACAACACCACGATAGACGCGCCCATAGCGATAACCCCAAGAAGCTTGTCTGGCACCGCACGCAAAATCGCGTAGAACGGGGTGAAGTACCACACTGGCGCAATGTGCTCTGGCGTTTTCAGTGGGTTGGCCGCTTCAAAGTTCGGTGGCTCAAGGAAATAGCCGCCCATTTCAGGGTTAAAGAACAACACATAACAGAATAAAAATAGGAAACCGGCAATACCGACAAAGTCTTTCACCGTGCCATAAGGATGGAAGGGGATAGAGTCGATGATGTCGTATTTCTTGGTATAAGATTCATGGAATTTAAACTGGGACTGATAATCATCCCCCATGCTTCCTTTTGGCAGTTTGGTCTCGATACCGTCTGGGTTATTTGAACCCACTTCGTGCAGGGCAATAATGTGCAGCACCACCAGCAGCAGCAATACGATAGGTAAGGCGATAACGTGCAAGGCAAAGAAACGGTTGAGCGTTGCGCCTGATATCACGTAGTCACCACGGATCCATAAGGTTAAGTCATCACCAATAACCGGGATGGCCCCAAACAAGGAGATGATCACCTGAGCTCCCCAGAAGGACATTTGCCCCCAAGGTAGCAAGTAGCCCATAAAGGCCTCGGCCATCAGCACTAAGAAAATCAACATGCCAAATAACCACAGAAGTTCACGAGGTTTTTGGTAAGAGCCATAAATTAGGCCGCGGAACATGTGCAGATAAACCACAATAAAGAATGCCGAGGCGCCGGTAGAGTGCATATAACGCAACAGCCAACCGTACTCGACGTCTCGCATGATGTACTCAACAGAAGCAAAAGCCCCTTCCCCTGTTGGAACATAGTTCATGGTTAACCAGATACCCGTAACGATCTGATTCACTAGCACTAACATTGCCAACGAACCAAAGAAATACCAAAAGTTGAACGTTTTTGGCATCGGGTATTCAGACAGATGTTTCTTGTACGCATTCATTGCGGGTAAGCGTTTTTCTACCCAATCCAATAATGCTTGCATTAGGCTTCCCCTTCTTCATCAACACCAATAATCACTTTGGTATCACTAAGATAAGTGTGTGGTGGGATCACTAAGTTAAGTGGTGCGGGCACCCCTTGGAAAACACGCCCTGCCATGTCAAATTTCGAGCCGTGACACGGACAGAAGAATCCAGATTTAACCCCTTCAACTTGCTCGCTAAATGTGTCGGGTAAATGGGTAGGAGAGCAACCTAAATGAGTACAGATACCAACGGCAATAAAAAATTCAGGCTTAATTGAACGGTATTCGTTTTGAGCATACTCGGGTTGCTGCTCTTCTTGTGAGGAAGGATCTCGAAGTTGATCTTCGGTTTTCTTTAGATCGTCCAGTGCAGTTTGAGTTCGGCGAACAATCCAAACCGGTTTACCACGCCACTCGACGCGTAGTAAGCCTCCCTCTTGGATCTTGCCAATATCGACTTCCACTGGCGCCCCCGCGGCCTTCGCTTTGGCACTGGGGTTCCATGATTTAATAAAAGGCACGGCAACACCTACGGTTCCTATTCCGCCGACCACTGCAGTGGTTGCGGTAAGAAAACGCCGACGTCCGTTATTTATAGGCGCATTGCTCATCCAACATTCTCCCATTTGCTCCCTTTGGCTTATTTAATTTCCTATTAAGAGCGCGGCTGACAAATTTACTGATTATTTGTATTTATTTAATGAGAAATGATAAAGAAAAGCCTACTTTTTGACAAGATAAAGCTACTTTTTTGTAACAATTATGAGGGGAGTCACCAGTTTTGTCACAAAAGGAAAGAAATCAAAACAAGCGGAGTTAGGTTGACGAGAAGGTTACAGTTTTTAGTGTCCATAAAAACAAAAAGCCCGGCATAAGCCGAGCTTTGATTCCACATTTCCAGCAATAAGCTGAAGCGTGCTCTTTTCGAAAAAAGATTAACGCTTAGAGAATTGTGGTTTACGACGTGCTTTACGTAGACCAACTTTCTTACGTTCAACGCAACGAGCGTCACGAGTAACGTAACCAGCTGCACGTAGCGCAGGACGTAGAGACTCATCGTACTCCATAAGAGCGCGAGTGATGCC
>Ga0209272_10000611_pt1 | contig 27790 bp, 16 predicted proteins | sample tdDd002_FD_187125 | JGI IMG/M metagenome (GOLD analysis project Ga0209272, IMG submission 187125) | Marine sediment microbial communities from the Atlantic coast under amendment with organic carbon and nitrate - tdDd00.2 (SPAdes)... | ecosystem: Environmental > Aquatic > Marine > Coastal >... | reverse complement strand
AATATTCCAATAATTGTTATTGCTCCAAGACTAATCAATTCATTTATTTCCATAATGTAATGTTTAAATATTTTTACTATATGACAAATGTACTTTACATTTCGGAAAATACAAGTAGCAATACATTTTTTTTATATGATAAGTCATTCGATGAGTTAATAAACAATTCTATATATTCATCGAATGACCGGAAAATTGTTTATTTATTCAATTTGATTTTGGCAGCCTCAACGATTTTCTTAGAATTACCAACAAAAGCTTCACCATCTATAAGAATAAAGGGGCGCTTTAGGAAAGTATACTCATCAAGCATCAATTGCTTATAATCTTCTTCGGAAAGGTTCTTTTCTTTCAAATCCATCGATTTATACTTCATGGCTCTTTTACTGAATAGAGCTTCATAAGAACCAGCTTGTTTGGCAAAAGTGTTTAAATCAACTTCATTGATTTTTTCAGCTTTTATATCCTGTTTATCGAAGCTGTCATCAATGCCAAGTTCTTTCATAATTCGTTGGCAGGTGGTGCAAGTGGATAGGTAATAGATTTTATTTGTCATGATTGAATTTATTTTAAAACTCAAAGCTAACACATTTTAATATTTAGCATTCAAATTTCAGGATATAAAAAAAACGACCCATGAGGGTCGTTTAATACTATTCATGAGATAAGAAGATTTTATTTTTTTTTCATATACTCATTAAAAGAAGGTGCTTTCTTATTGCTTTTGCTTGTTATTTCAACTACACCATGCTTCGCTTTCTTACCATATTTTTCAATGGCCGATTTATCTTTTAGTACAGTCATAGATTCAATTTCATCCGGTGCTATTATATCATCAAGAGAATTTTTATATGATACGACTACACCATCTATAACACAGAGTGGGGGATTCTTCGTTTTCCCATTAAACTTAATGGCTTTATTCTTGGGAGCATCATTTCTTGCAGTACCCTTAGTTCTTATTAGAATGATACCATCTTTGGCTTTAGGACCATATGCTTTCTTGCTAGCTTCATCTTTTAATACGGTAATCGAATCTATTGAATCAGGATCAAGCTTTTCCATGTCTTTCTTACTGATTTCAACGCCATTGAGGAGGCATAGAGGCGTTTCATTGGAATCAAATTTGATCTTAGTCTTCTTATTAGATTTCTTAATCTTTTCTTTTAATTCTTTCTGAAATTCAGGAGACTCTATTTCTTTTAAACGTTCCTTAATATGCTCACGGCTTTTCTCCAGGTTTTCCTTTAGATTCTTCTGAAATTCAGGAGAATCAAATTTCTCGATCATCTCTTTGATCTTTTCTTTTTGAATATCAATATTCTTTTGAAATTCACCAGATTTGATTTTCTCCATTTGTCGCTTTAAGCTTTCTCTGCTACGTTCTAAGCTTTCACGAACCTGTTGACGAAACTCTTCAGAATTAACTTTCTCTAAAGAAGCTTTAATCTTAGCTTTTAATTCTTTTTTTTCCTTTTTGCTTAAATCAGTATTGTCATCAATTTCTTTGAAAGAATCATATTCATTAATTTTTTCCAACTCTTTGAGTTCAATTTCCATCTCAGCTTCAGCCTCAATTAGCTCTTTTTCAATATTAATGTCAACCGATTCCAATTCCTCCAAACTCTCTTTAAGCTCTTTTATGGTTTCTTCATTTATTTCGATATTAACTTCTTCTAATTCTTTAAGAGCTTCCTCTAAAGCTTCTTTCTGAATTTCTAATACCTCTTCAACTTCCTTAATTGTGTCAGATAAAACAATAGGCAATTCAGGAAGTGCTGGCACTTCTGGAGCAGCTGCTTCAACAGGTTTAACAGGCTCTACAACTTTAGGAGGTGCAAGAGCTGTTTTATTCTTCTTTACCTTCTTTTTCTTTTGGGCTTCATCAATGAATGGTAAAGCAAAGGATGCCTGATTACCATAGGTAGAACCAATTGATGAGTTTATTGAGCTGTTTTGTTCATGATGAACTTGATTCTTGGAATTTGCCAGGTTTGAAAACAAAATCATTCCAGATAGTGCAAATACAAATAGGGCACTCATTAAACCCCGTTCCAGTTTCGGGTGTTTTACCGACACTGGATTTAGTATTCGACGAACTCTATGCAAAAGATTCGCTTTCTTTCCCGAAAAACTCAAAACCAATTCCGGTTTCTTTTTTCTTAAACTTTCCATATTATTTAAGGCTTTAATAAGGGTTAAGGATTCACCACAAACCTTCACCGCCAGATCATCACAAATGTGTTCTCTTTCGGTGTTAACCACAGAAGATAGCCACCAAACCATAGGATGGTAGAAAAATAGTATCTCGATGATGCCCTGTATAAACTGAACCAAATAGTCGTGACGACTAATGTGAGCCAATTCATGAGCAATAATTATTTCTAATTGATTGTCTGGTATTCCACTCATCAAACTGATGGGAAGAAGAATCACAGGTTTAAAATAGCCTATTAAAGAGGGAGAATCGATTGATCTTGACTCTTTAAACAACACCTGCTTTTTAATTTCAAAACGCTTCAACACATTATGTGCTAAGGCTAGATGCTTCTCGTCAAGGGGAAAAGCCTTATGTTTTTTTAATCGTATGGCACTCGTGTAATTAATCACCATTCTAAGTGAAAGTAAACAAATACCAATGATCCATGTTTTTAGGAGAATAGGGAATAAGATTTGAGTGGGCAAGAGGCTTTTAAGCCAATCCCATGAGAAAGCTTGACTGCTTGTATCAGTTATTACGAGCATATTTATACCGCTTTGCCCAAAACTAATTGGCAGTGATTGTGCCGGTAAGGCCAAAACAAATGTAAAAACTGCCAAAACAAATATCAATAGCATGCTCAAACTCGCCATTGTATATCGTAATCTCGCGTTATTTTTATTAATGATTCGGAAAGCTAAGGCTAAAAGTCCAGCGATTAATGCTGCTTGCCAAATAGAATGGAATATTGTCCATGCCAAAGCTTCTGACAAGCTATGTATGCTTATACTACTTAGGTTCATGATCTGATTGTTTTTCTATGCTTTCTATTAATTTCTTTATTTCTTCTAATTCTTCTGTACTACACTTGTGATTACCAAGAGCTTGAAGAACCATTCCAGAGGCTGATCCACCAAAAAGAGTGGTCACAAATTTATCTAGAAGCTGACTTTTGGTCGCTTTTTCTTCTACTAATGCTGTGTAAATATGCGTTCTAGAGTCTTTATAGCGATCTAACATGCCTTTTTCAGTCATAATTTGCATCACTTTCAGACTAGTGGTATAACCCACATTACGTTCGCTTTTAAGCTTTTCATTAACGAAACGAACGGTTGAAGGACCATAGGTCCATAAGACTTGTAATATTTCTAATTCGGCTTCAGTTGGCTTAATCTTCTGTGGCATCATATTGTGGTGAATCTGTACTACGATTTATTTCGTATCAAATATATACGATAGCTTTCGTATTTCAAAATTTAATTACGATTATTGTCGTAATTGGAGGTGATGAATTCAATTAAAGCTAATTATATCAGGAAAATGAATCTTCATATTAATTAATATACATTGAATAAATCAGAGTGACATAACTGCTTTTTATAAAACGCTAAATTTTCAGGTGATATGCTTTAAGGCAATAAAATAGGACTTATTAATGAATAGGATATGCAGATGCTTCTACAAAAGACTTACGCCGATTGTAATAGCATTTTCCTGAAAAAACACTCTATTTAACCTAATATGAATTATAAGACTTTTATTAATGATGCCTTATAACTAAGATTTATTGAGAATCATTAAATAATTCAACTATTAGCTTGGTAAAACCTTGCTGAGAATTGAATATTTACGAGAACATTAGTAATTGTTCATGGAATTCAAAAAGATTATTCTCAAGCTTTATGAATTTTCTTGATATTATTTAGATCAAAGCTTATTGTAGTTTTAATTATTACTTATGCGTGATCAATAATATTGGATGGTCAAAAGCTTGCTGAGAATTCAAAATACAGATTAACTAGTACAAGTCTTGATAAAAATGTGACGTACGTTAGCACATTGTTTAAAATCGTAATTCTCGAAAATTTCAATTTTAAATAAAACTTCAACAATTCTGTTTTTCAGAATATCGCATAAAGATGCAACTACAGTTGAGTTATTTATTTCTACTACAATCAATCTTTTATAATGATTGAGGAAAATCTCTTCGTGTTGATCCGGCTCATATGACCGAACGTACGAATTATTAAAAATGTAAAGTGACTATTTTGTAGAAATTAATCGATTATGATATTGTTGATATTAATTTCAAAATATCGTTTAAAATGATGCTCTTATTTCAACACTAAATCAATGCTTAAGCACTGAATATTAGTTTATTGAAAACCTTAATACTAATGGCAAACTAATTAATTATTCGATGTTTAAGTTTAAAACCAAGTGGTCAACTTGAAAATACAAGCTCACTATCTCCGCTCCTTCCTTGTATTGTAACTGTCTAAATAGCAACTGAATACAGTTGTCTTGTAATTCATATTAGGTTAAATAATATTAACATAAATTATTAACATGTAAAGTAAATACAGACCTTGTTATAAAAAGAAAGCCTCCAAGATCATATCTTGGAGGCTTTAAAATATAGTGATTAGATGGCTTACATATTATCCATCATAGCTTTATATTCTTCGTACTTTTTCATGTACTCAGGCTTCTCGTTTCTAAGCTTAAAATAAAGTTCTTTAAGAGTAGAAATTGAGTTTTCCTCATCAGGCTTGATCTCAATAACCTTAGTGAAATATGGAAGAGCTTCTTCGTATAACTTAAATAAGTTCTTAAGAGCTGCATCATACTTCTTTTGGTCCATAATATCGTTAGCAACCTTACGAGCTTCCTCAGCTACATTTAGTTGAAGCACGCCTAAATTATACTGAGAAATATAATCCTTAGGATCTTTAGAGAAAGCAACTTCGTACATCTCTTTAGCCTTAGCAGGATCATTTGTCTTCTCATATAAAGTACCTTTTGCTCTATAATATGAACCATTCTCTGGATCTAATGCAATTGCTTTATCTAAGTATTCAGCTGCTTTATTGGGTTCACCACCTAATAAATAGTAGTTGATTAGCTCAACTAACATATAAGCATCGTTAGGATACAATTCAAAACCTTTATGAAGATAAGTTAGTGACTCTTCTCCTTTATCACTATCAGCTAATACCTTAGAAAGGTAAGCATATGCTTTAGCCCCGCCATAGTTGTAATCAATAGTTTGCTTATAATACTTAATAGCTGCGTCAGGCAAGTTTGCTTTTTGAGCAGAAAGAGCAGCATTAAAAATAATAGCAGTATCAACTGGTAATGCATCTTTTTTAAACATTTCCATGTTCTCAATTTCCAGAACTCTCTCAAAAGCATTAAATGCTCCGTTATAGTCTTCACTATTGTAGAATTTAACAGCTTTGTTTGTGTAGTCAGGAATTAAGTTTGTCATCTGAGCTTTAATAGCCTTTGCGTACTTATTCTTAACATCAAGTTCCATACACTTTAAATAAGCTTCGTAAGCTACTTTTAAAGGTGTTTCAGATAAGCTTGTATACGCTGGAAGTGGACTTTCGAAAATAGCTTGGTATACTTTACCTTTAACTAAATATGCCTTAGGCCAAGCTACACACTTTTCGTGTCCCATACCTGCGTCAATTGCTTCTTTAGCTTTATCAAGTTTACCAGAATTTAGATAATTACTAGCTCCTGTTACTTTACTCTTTTGCGCGTTTACCATTGAAACACACAAAAGAAGAACCATAAAAAATGATAATTTTTTCATCAGTAAATAGTTTTTGTTTTGCTTATGAAGCTTTCCCAAATTAATAATTGGACAACGAGAAAGCTTCATTCTATAGTTTGTTAGTATAAGAATCTTGACAAATTTAATCCATAAATCGACAAATTAAACAAGATCATTTTCTTTATAATTAATCTAAGTATTAAAAAAGACTAGTTTGCTCCGCATCCAGGTTATTATCTGGCTGATCATCATCTTTCTTTGAGCTTAGATCATCTGTTTGATTTTCAACAGGCTTTGTCAATTCTGTCTCAACCGATTTTTCAGTTTGATCAGCTACAAGCTCCGTTGCATTTTCATCAACGATTAATTCTTCTTCACCAGCAGCATTCACTTTAGCTACTGCAGCTATTGAATCTCCTTTTTTACTCAAATTAATTAGACGAACACCTTGGGTTGCACGCCCCATAACACGCAGACCAGAAACGGCTAAACGAATTGTAATACCTGATTTGTTGATAATCATCAAATCATCTTTATCACAAACAGATTTTAGAGCGATCAACTCACCTGTTTTATCAGTAATATTAATGGTTTTAACACCTTTACCTCCACGATTTGTGATACGGTAGTCGTCAATATTGGAACGTTTCCCATAACCATTCTCAGAAACAACCATGATGTCCTGATCACCATTCTCAACACAAACCATGCCAACTACCTCGTCAGCCTCGTCACGTAAGGTAATTCCACGTACACCAGAAGCCGTTCTACCCATCGCTCTAACCTGATCTTCAGCAAAACGAATCGCTTTCCCTGATCGTGCAGCAATTAGGATTTCTTTCTTACCATTGGTCAAGCGAGCTTCCAATAATTGATCACCTTCACGCACTGTAATAGCGTTAACACCATTCACACGAGGACGAGAATAGGCTTCAAGAGAAGTTTTCTTAACAACACCCTTCTTAGTACATAGAACAATGTTATTATTATTGATGTACTCTTCTTCTTTAAGTGTTAAGACATTGATATAAGCTTTCACTTTATCATCTGGCTCAATATTTAATAGATTTTGAATTGCACGGCCTTTCGACTGCTTAGATCCTTCTGGAATTTCATATACTTTCAACCAGAAACATTTCCCTTTTTCAGTAAAGAAAAGCATGGTATTGTGCATGGTAGCCATAATCATATGCTCAAGGAAGTCTTCATCTCTTGTTTGAGACCCCTTCGCTCCTACACCTCCTCTATTTTGTGTCTTAAACTCAGTTAAAGGTGTGCGTTTGATGTAGCCCATATGCGAAATAGTGATTACCATTTCTTCATCTGCATAAAAATCTTCAGGATTAAAATCTTCTGAAGCATATACAATTTCAGTTCTTCTTTCATCTCCGTACTTTGCTCTAACCTGAAGTAACTCTTCTTTGATGATTCCCATACGAACGTCAAGATTATTCAAGATCGTTTTCAGGTGCTCAATCAACTTCATGATTTCATCGTACTCACCTCTTAATTTATCTTGCTCAAGACCTGTTAACTGACGAAGACGCATTTCAACAATTGCACGAGCCTGAATTTCAGTCAATTCAAATCTTTCTATCAAGGATGCACGTGCAATATCAGGGCTCTTAGAACCTCTAATAATCTTGATTACTTCATCAATATTATCAGAAGCAATGATTAAACCTTCAAGAATGTGTGCTCTTGCTTCAGCTTGCTTTAATTCATACTGAGTACGACGAACAACCACATCATGACGATGTTCAACAAAGTAATGGATCAAATCTTTAAGATTCAACAACTTTGGTCTTCCGTTTACTAAGGCAATATTATTCACCGAGAATGAAGATTGCATTTGTGTGTATTTGAACAATTTGTTCAATACAACATTGGCAATTGCATCACGCTTTAAATCGAATACGATTCGCATACCTTTTCTATCCGATTCGTCGTTGACATTGGAAATACCTTCGATTTTCTTATCATTGATTAAATCAGCTGCCTTCATAATAAGTTCAGCCTTATTAACCATATATGGGATTTCTGATACGATGATTTTCTCACGACCAGAATCTGTAACCTCAATATTCGTTTTAGCACGAACAACAACGCGACCTCTACCCGTTTCGTATGACTCCTTTACGCCTTGATAACCATAAATGATTCCACCAGTAGGGAAATCAGGAGCCTTAATAATATCTACTAATTCATCAATAGAAACATCATTATTTTCGATATAAGTAATTGTAGCATCAATCGTATCGGTTAGGTTATGTGGAGGCATATTAGTTGCCATACCTACAGCAATACCCGATGCACCATTAACCAATAGATTAGGGATTCGTGTTGGAAGTACAGTTGGCTCCTTTAATGTTTCATCAAAGTTAAAAGCCATATCTACTGTATCCTTATCAAGATCAGCAAGTGTTTCTTCTGCTATCTTTTTCATTCTTGCTTCGGTATAACGCATAGCTGCTGGGCTATCACCATCAACCGAACCAAAGTTACCTTGTCCATCAACCAAAGGATAACGCAAAGACCATTCCTGAGCCATTCTAACCATGGCCATATAAACTGAACTGTCACCGTGTGGGTGATACTTACCCAGCACCTCACCAACAATTCTTGCTGATTTTTTATGAGGCTTATTTGCTGCTATACCTAATTCATTCATTCCGAATAATACTCGGCGGTGAACAGGCTTAAGTCCATCTCTAACATCTGGTAAAGCTCGGGAAACAATTACAGACATCGAATAATCGATGTAAGCGGATTTCATTTCCTCTTCAATATTAATGCGTATGATTCTTTCTCCCGTGGTCATATATTTTGTCTTTTAGATTCTATTCTTAAATAGGAAATATAATTCTTATGAATTGATCAAATGAAGCATTCTCTTCATAGTTCAAATCACAGAAAGACAAAAGTAAAAAAATATGTGCAATTTTGATAATAAATAAGGTGGAATTACAAGCCAATTAAGATAAATATTTTAGCTATCTTGAGATTGATGTGCTTAACAGCTTTAATCATCGTTCATTAGTCTTAATGACCGTTAAAATCACTATATTTTGACTTAAGTTTAGTTTAAATAAAAATATTCTTATTAAATTCACCAAAGACGAATACCATTAAATACACATCTAAAACAGACATATATATGGACTCAAAATTTTCACCCCGTGTAAAGGATGTCCTCTCTTTTAGCAAAGATGAAGCAGAAAGATTAGGTAACAGTTCAATAGGTACTGAACATCTTTTTTTAGGAATACTACGTGAAGGTGAAGGTGTTGCTATCAATATCCTTAATTCACTTGGGATCAACCTACTTGATATTAAACATGATTTAGAATTCAAACTTCAGAACACAAATTTAGACCAATTGGATCAGGAAGACATTCCCTTACAAAAGTCTGCAGAACGTGTTTTGAAACTCATATACCTTGAAGCCAAAGCTTTAAAGGATCAAACTATTGACACCAGCCATCTTTTGCTGGCTATCCTTAAGGATGAAAAATGTTTGGTGACACGCTATCTAGATTCTAAAAACATCGACTATAACGCTGTGAAAAATAATATTAGTACAAGCACACCCAAGGCTCAAGCCGATTTTCCATCAGAAGAAAGAGAAGGTGCTGGTGGCGGTATGCATGGCAATAACCCGAAATCTGGAGCTACAGGTAAATCTAACACGCCAGTTCTTGATAATTTTGGCGTTGATATTACCCAGGCTGCAGAAGAAGGCACACTGGACCCTATTGTTGGTCGTGAGATTGAAATTGAGCGTTTGGCTCAGATCCTTAGTCGCCGTAAGAAAAACAACCCCATTCTAATTGGGGAACCCGGTGTTGGTAAATCGGCTATCGTAGAAGGTCTGGCCTTAAGAATTATTCAAAGAAAGGTTTCCAGAGTTCTTTTTGAAAAACGTGTCGTTACGCTTGATTTGGCCTCTATTGTTGCCGGAACCAAGTATCGTGGTCAGTTTGAAGAAAGAATGAAGGCCATTTTAAATGAGCTGGCTAAAACGACCGACATTATCCTCTTTATTGATGAGATTCACACTATTGTGGGTGCTGGCGGTGCAACGGGCTCACTGGATGCGGCTAACATGCTAAAACCAGCCTTAGCTCGAGGTGAAATACAATGCATTGGTGCAACAACTCTGGATGAGTATCGTCAGAATATTGAAAAGGATGGTGCCTTAGAACGTCGTTTTCAAAAGATTTTGGTTGAACCGACCTCTATTGATGAAACTATTTCCATTTTAAATAATATCAAAGAGAAATATGAGGATCACCATAACGTCTTTTATACACCTGATGCCATTAATGCCTGTGTGAAGTTGACAACCCGATATATCAGTGACCGTCATCTACCTGATAAGGCCATTGATGCTCTTGATGAAGCAGGTTCACGAGTTCATATATCCAATATTTTAGTCCCAAAAATCATTGAAGAACTGGAAGGAACCATTGAAGAAACCCGTCAGAATAAAATCAAGTCAGTTAAGGCTCAAAAGTTTGAACTTGCAGCCAGTTTCCGAGACAAGGAAAAACAGCTGATGGATGAGCTAGAAAATGAAAAGGATAAATGGGAAAAAGATCTTAGCTCACAAAAAGAAAAGGTTTCTGAGGATAATATTGCAGAAGTTGTGGCAATGATGACAGGGGTTCCTGTTAAACGTATTGCTCAAGCTGAAGGATCTCGCTTGCTTTTAATGAATAAAGAGATCAGCAGCAGAGTGATTGGCCAGGACGATGCTATTGCTAAAATTGTTAAAGCCATTCAACGAAATCGGGCTGGACTTAAAGATCCAAATAAGCCCATTGGTTCATTTATATTTTTGGGTCCCACTGGTGTTGGTAAAACTCAATTGGCTAAAGTCCTTTCTGAATACCTATTTGACAGTTCAGAGGCCTTAATCCGTATCGACATGAGTGAATATATGGAGAAATTTGCTGTCTCCCGCCTGGTTGGAGCTCCTCCGGGATATGTTGGATATGAAGAAGGTGGTCAATTAACAGAAAAAGTCCGTCGCAAGCCCTACTCTGTTATTCTTTTGGACGAAATTGAGAAAGCACATCCTGATGTATTCAATATTCTTTTACAATTATTGGACGATGGTCAATTAACTGATTCTTTAGGCCGAAAGGTTGATTTTAAGAATTGTATTGTGATTATGACATCGAATATTGGTTCTCGTGAATTGAAAGATTTTGGTAAAGGAATTGGATTCCAATCCAAGTCAGCTGATGATAGCGATTATGCCAATAGTATTATTCAGAAAGCGCTTCGCAAGGCTTTTGCCCCTGAATTTATCAATCGTGTAGATGATTTAATCATGTTTAACTCATTGAGTGAGGAACATATCCACCAGATAATTGATATTGAATTAAAAGGCTTATATAGCCGTGTAGAAGATTTAGGATTTAATATTAAGATTTCTACAGCAGCTAAAGACTTCATAGCTAAAAAAGGCTATGATGTACAATATGGTGCCCGACCTTTAAAGAGGGCTATTCAAAAATATCTGGAAGATGAAATGGCTGAGGTTATTATTCGGGCCTCTCTCACCGAAGGTGATACGATTTCAGTAGGACTGGATAAAACCAAAGGAAAAATAACGACTAAAATACTTAAACAGAATAAGGAAGTCGAATAAAATCTAAAATGCCAGCAATGCTGGCATTTTTTCTTTCATTTTATTCAATAAAAACCCTATTTCTATTTAGTATAAATAACCAATATTACTATCTTTGATACTCATTAAATAAAAAGGGAGTTTTTTATCCCAATTTCTTATTTAAATAATTTAATCACATTAAAATACAAATCAGATGAACAAAAACAACACTAAAGTAACATTTGCTGGTGGAGCAATCACAATTGTAGGAAACGAAGTAAAAAAAGGTGATAAGGCAGAAAATTTCACAGCTTTAAACCAAGGCCTGGCTCCTGTTTCTTTATCAGATTTTGATGGAAAAGTAAAGATTCTTTCTATTTTCCCTTCTGTTGATACTGGTGTTTGTTCTGCACAAGCTCACCGTTTCAATAAGGAAGCTTCTAATTTAGGTGAGAATGTACAAATCATTACGCTATCAAACGATCTTCCATTTGCATTAGGACGTTTTTGTGGTGCAGAAGGTATCGAAAACTTAGTCACTCTTTCTGATCACAGAGAAATGGACTTTGGTTACAAATACGGTTTTGCTATCGAAGAATTACGTCTATTAACTCGCGGTGTTATTGTTATTGACAAAGATAACACCATTCAATATGTTGAGTATGTTCCTGAGGTAACAGATGCTCCAAATTTTGATGCTGCCATTGAAATCGCTAAAACGCTTGTATAAAGCATTCTAATTTCAATATATAAGGTCAACTCTTTGAGTTGGCCTTTTTTTTTGCAAAAAAAAAAGACAATTGACTGATTTTCATCGGGTCAATTGTCTGATATATTATTTTATTTCCAAGAGGAAATAATTATTTAGGTACTATTTTGAAGCAACAAGAGCTGCCATTGCAATAGAATACAATTTAGTCTTCACACTATCACCACGAGAAGAAAGAATAGCAGGAACCTTCGCTCCCATTACCATAGCTCCTAATTCAGCCTTCGACAATTTAGTATTTACCTTATAAAATACATTACCTGACTCGATATTTGGGAAAACCATACAGTCTGCATCACCTGCAACCATAGAATCTAACTTCTTAATTTCAGCAGATTCCTTATCGATTGCTACATCGATAGCTAAAGGACCATCAACATAGGCACCTTTAATCTGTCCTCGATCAGCCATTTTTGAGATAATAGCCGCATCAACACAAGCATCCATCTTTGGAAGAACCTGCTCCGAAGCAGCAATCATAGCTACCTTTGGCTTTTCAATTCCTAATGACTGTGCCACCTTAATTACATAGTTTGTGATTGCAATCTTCTGGTTTAAGTCTGGCTGTGGAATTACCGCAACATCACTCACAACCAAAAGCTTGTGGTAATTAGGGTTTTCCATCACTGTTACGTGACTTAATACAGCCTTAGGAGGCATCAAACCTTTTTCTTTATTAAGAATAGCCTTCATGTACTTATCTGTACTTACAAGGCCTTTCATAATCATATCACCTTCACCATTATTGATCAACTCAACAGCTTTTTGTGCTGCTTTAAGTTCATTTGGCTCATGAACAATTGTAAAGCGAGACATGTCAAAATTATGCTCCTTACATGTTTTTGCAATCTCTGCTTCGTCACCAACTAGGGTTGCATCAACAATTCCTAATTCAACAGCATCGTTTACAGCTCCAATTGTATGAGAATCGTTAGCATATGCAGCTACCAATCTTTTCTTTTCATTGCTTTTAAGCGTGTCAATGACTTGATCTAAACGTGTAATCATTTTGATTTATTTTGGTGTTTGTATTTGTTGTTGTGTGATAACTGAATTCAAAAGAAAGTCTTCTAAAGATAGTCATCTTTACTGTAAGGCAAAAATATAAAATAATGTATGATTTGCATTAAAAATCAATCTTAAAATTATCATTTATCGCAATTATGATGTTTTATCTTAAAATATGTAAGCAGAAGACACATCACGATCCTATATGGATAAAGCATGATTCTATGAGATTCAATTAAAAAAAAAGCAGTAACCCATAAGATTACTGCTTCTGAACAATTTTAAATTGCTTTTATTTTTTGTCGTAAGCATACCAATAGGCCGTTCCTACAAATAGCGCACCGCCAACAATATTCCCTAATGTGGCTGGGATTAGATTTTTCACAATAAAATCCATCCAGGTAATATCAGCACCATGAAAAATTGCAACTGGAATAAAGAACATATTCGCTACGCAGTGCTCAAAGCCCATAGCTACAAAAGCCATTACCGGAAACCAAATTCCTAGAATTTTACCTGTTGTATCCTTAGCTGCATAGGCTAACCACATTGCCAAAGCCACCATCCAATTACAAGCAATACCCTTTAAAAAGGTTTTATAGAAAGGATTTGACGTTTTAGCAACAGCAATATTAATAGCAGAATCCAATGAAGGTGAATGCATGATTGCTTCGGTAAGATACACCAAAAAGTAAGCAACTATAAGTGACCCCACAAAGTTACCAAGATAAACTATAGTCCAATTCTTCAAGGGAACTTTAACAGACATACGCTTTGACAAGACCGAAGGAATAAAGTAAGCTGTATTTCCAGTAAACAGCTCTGCTCCCGCAAGAGCACACAGAATTAATCCCAATGGGAAAACCGCACCAAAAAAGAATTTTTGCAAACCTGGATTAGTTGCAGCCAAGCCTGGCATGGCTCCACCAACAACAAGGGCTAAAAGGCTACCCATCGCAATATACCCACCAGCTAAAATAGCTAAGACAAACACCTTCTTTGATGCTGTATCACGTTTTGCTTCAGCGGTATGGTTAACAACCTCAACGGTTTCTTTAGGTGAATTAAAACCTGAATGTTCAACAGTTAAAATTGGCTCCTTTGATTCAACAACTGTATTACGATTAACTGTTTCAACAGCTTCATCAAATGTATTAAAAGACATGATTTAAATCTTTAACAAAGAGTTATACTCTATTTTAATTAATAATTACCTCTTTAAAATACTGGCTCAAAATCTCTTCAGCACGAGTCAATTGTTCTGAAGTATTTTCAGGTACTCCATCGAGCTCATATTTCATCCCTAAGTGTTCATACTTATGAATACCTAGTTTATGGTAGGGTTGAATTTCTAATTTCTCAACATTAGAGTAATCTTTGAAATACTGTCCCATTTCATGTAAATAATCTTCTTGATCAGAATAACCCGGAACAAGAACGTAACGTAACCAAACAGGAGTATTTGTATCCTTAAGATGCTTTGCAAACTTCAAGGTTGTTTCGTTTGTCTTTCCAGTTATGGTTTTATGCCAATCTGCATTAATATGCTTAATGTCCAAAAGTACAAGATCTGTGTTTTTAAGAAGATTTTTTACATCATCATTAAAAACATTACCATTAGTATCTATACAGGTATTAAAACCATCATCTTTTAATTCCTGAAAAAGAACAGAAAGATCTTTAGCTTGCCACAGAGGCTCCCCTCCTGAAAATGTAACTCCTCCTGTTTTACCGAAAAAAGGTCTTTGGTTACGAGCTTTTCGCATAATTTCCTCATTTGAGGTTGGTGTTCCCCCTTTGAAAGTTATGGTGTCAGGATTCGCACAATACAAACATTTAAATGCACAACCTTGTAAAAATACGACGAGTCGAATACCTGGACCATCATAGGTTCCTAATGATTCGAATGAATGAACATTTAGCATTTGTATGTTTTTTGAATAAGTAAAACTTATTTATAAATAAAGATTCCGGAACTCCAAAGGAGCCCCGGAATAATCTTTTTCCAAATCAGTATGATTACATTTTCTCGAAGAAAGAACGAGAAATAACCTCTAACTGCTGCTCGCGAGTCAATCTTACGAAATTTACTGCGTATCCTGACACACGAATAGTCAACTGTGGGTATTCTTCTGGGCGCTCCATTGCATCCATAAGAAGCTCACGGTTCAATACGTTTACGTTCAAGTGGTGAGCACCTTTAGTAAAGTAAGCATCCATCATAGTAACCAAGTTCTCTTGACGAGATTCTTCAGTTGCACCTAATGACTTAGGAACAATTGAGAAAGTATTAGAAATACCATCCAATGAATCTTCGTAGTTAATTTTAGCTACTGAGTTTAATGAAGCAATTGCACCATGTGAATCACGTCCGTGCATTGGGTTAGCACCAGGAGCGAAAGGTACACCAGCTGCTCTACCATCAGGAGTCGCACCAGTTTTCAATCCATAAACAACGTTAGATGTAATTGTTAGTATAGACATTGTTGACTCAGCGTTCTTATAAGTAGGAAGCTCTTTCAACAAACCGTTAAAGATATTTGGAATCTCAACAGCGAAACAGTCTACTGCATCATCATCATTACCATAGAATGGGAAATCACCTTCAATATTAAAGTCAGTTGTTAAACCTTCTTCGTTACGTACAGAAGTTACTTTAGCATTCTTAATCGCAGACATAGAATCGGCAACAATAGAAAGACCAGCAATACCGTAAGCAAGGTTAATAGCAGGATTCGTATCAACTAGAGACATTTGAGCTTTCTCATAGTAGTACTTATCGTGCATGTAGTGGATGATGTTCATTGATTCGCTGTAAACGCGAGCCATTTGCTTCATCGCAATCATATAGTTACTCATTACCTCGTCGTAATCCAACACGTCGCTAGACATTGCAGGGATACCTTCGATAAGTAATGTACCTGTTTTCTCACAACGACCACCGTTAAGAGCCAAAAGAAGAGTTTTAGCTAAGTTACAACGAGCACCGAAGAACTGAATCTGCTTTCCAATCTCCTGGTAAGAAACACAACAAGCAATACCGTAATCATCAGACTTACGAGTATCACGCATCAATTGGTCATTCTCGTACTGAATTGAAGAAGTGTCAATAGAAACCTGAGCACAGAATTTCTTGAATCCTTCTGGTAATTCGTCTGACCAAAGAACCGTCATATTTGGCTCTGGAGAAGCTCCTAAAGTGTATAATGTGTTAAGGAAACGGAAAGAAGTTTTAGTTACCTTAGTTCTACCGTCCATAGTTTTACCACCGATTGACTCAGTTACCCAAGTTGGGTCACCAGCGAAAATCTCATCGTAAGCATTCATACGAAGGTGACGAACCATACGTAATTTCATTACGAATTGGTCAAGCATTTCTTGAGCGAATTCCTCAGTAATTGTTCCGTTCTTAAGATCTTGATCAATATAGATATCAAGGAAAGTAGAAACATTACCCAAAGACATAGCAGCACCATCTTGCTCCTTAACTGCAGCTAGGTAACCCATATATACCCACTGAATAGCCTCTTGAGCTGTTTCAGCTGGACGGTTTAATTCTAAACCATATTTAGCACCTAATGCTTTAATCTCACCTAAAGCTTTGATTTGCTCTGAAACTTCTTCACGAAGACGAATCAACTCATCATTCATAACTCCAGTTAAACCAGCTAAATCAGCTTTCTTTACTTCGATCAAACGATCGATACCGTAAAGTGCTACACGTCGGTAATCACCAATGATACGACCACGAGCGTAGTTATCAGGAAGACCTGTAAGGAAACCTAATGAACGGAATTTACGAATCTCATCAGTATAAGCGTCAAAAACACCATCGTTGTGAGTTTTTGCGAAGTTGCGGAAAATATCCTTTACACGATCTGAAACCTCAAGACCTTGCTCAGTACATGCTTTCTCAACAACAGCAATACCACCATAAGGCTTCATTGCTCTACGAAGCAATTCGTCAGCCTGAAGACCTACGATTAACTCCAATGATTTGTCGATATATCCAGCTCCATGAGAAGCAATTGTTGATACTGTTTCTGTATCTATTGAGCGAACTCCGTTGTTTGCACGCTCTTCTTTAACGGCATCTTTACAGATGTCCCATAATTTTTTTGTACGTTCTGTTGCTCCAGTTAAGAATGAAGCATCTCCTTCATAAGAAGTTAGGTTGTTACTAACGAAATCTCTTACGTTAATAGTTTTTTGCCATTCACCGGCTTTGAATTGCATCTTAGTCATGCTAACTTGTTTTAAGTCTTTTGGTTGTGTAGATCGGATATCCTTTATAGATAATCCGGTAAGAAATATCAGGAAACATCAGAGTTTCCCTCTATTTTTACGGCCGCAAAGTAAAGCTTTTAATAATTGCTGTGCAAGCATTATTTGATAATTTTGCAATCTCTGGATTACAAAACTTATAAACAACAGTCTAGCAATAAGTTAGATTGGTTTTCAAGGGGGTTTTGGACACTTTTAGCGACTAAATGCCCCAATAAGAAGATGTTAAGCGACTTGTTCATTTTTATCCATTCTGCCTAAAGATCAATAAAAGACATACAAGTACGATAAATAAAAGCATCTATTTAGAATTTTTAAAAATACGCATAACTAAAGAAATTTTATATCAAAAATTTAATCATTGCTAAGGGGGATAAAAACAGAAAAGACTGTTCCTTTATCTTTTTCACTTGTAACTTCAATTCTACCCCCATTCAGGTCGATAAATTCCTTGGATAACATGAGACCAAAACCAGTACCGGTCTCTTCTGAAGTCCCAACAGTAGAACTGATACTATCTATGCGGAAAAGTTGATCTATTCTTTCCTGACTCATTCCAACACCCTGATCAATTATTTTAACTCTGGCCATATCGTCCAACTTCTCGATTTCTAAATTAATACGACCTTCAGGATAGGAATATTTAATCGCATTCGAAATTAAGTTCCTGATTACGGTATCAATCATATACTTATCTGCTTTCACATACAGAGCCTGAAATTCCCCATGAATTTTTATTTTTTTAACGGAAGCCAGTTTCTGGTGAAGTTCTAAGTTGTTCTGCATTAGAATCTGCAAATTAAAAGCTTTAGGATCTGCCTTCAAATTTCCCTTTTGCACATTAGCCCATTCAAGAAGATTCTCAAGTAGTTTAAAAGTATCTTCCGAACTTTTGAATATCATTTGATTCAGTTCTGTTTTTTCATCATCATCCAAAACTTCAGCATGATCAACTAGCATTTGAGAAAAACCACGAATAGCATTAAATGGATTACGTAGATCATGAGCTAAAATTGATATAAACTTATCCTTAGCCAAATTAGCCGTCTCCAATTCTTCATTAAGCTGTTTTAAATCTCTGGTTTTTTCATTGATCATACGTCTTAGAGTTAACATCCTTAAATAGGCTCTATTTTTGCTAGTCAAATACGTCAAGTATATGATGCCAATCAAGAATAAAACAAAAGAGATTAAACTGTACCATCTTAGATACCAGAGCTCATTCACCCGAATCGGCAAAAGAGTTTCTTCACTCCAGTAATAATTACCATCATGTTTGGTTCTCAACTTAATTTCATGATCACCAGCTTTCAATCCAGATATAAGAATTTGATTTTTATCTGTTAAAGACAACCATTCTGGCTTTTCATTTATTTCAGAAGTAATACAATACTCAAATTGATTTTTAGATTGTGGGTAAAACACACTACTCACATCAATCAGTATAGTGGTATTTTTAGGCACTTCGTAGTGCTGGTTCAGAAGTGAAACATATTGATCATTAAGCATGCCATAAATTAATGCCTTTGGACTTCGTTTGGGTCTTGTTTTTGTATCTGCATATGCCAAGCCATTACTCGTACCAAGCCACAGAATCCCATTCGTATCAATCAACATATTTCCGACTTGAACTGTTTTAGAGGGTAATCCATCTTCCGTTGTAAAAGAGGTGATCTCATTCTTTGATCTTCGAAACACACCATGACTTCCACTAACCCACAAGTCCCCACTCGCATCCTTAGCAACCGAATTTATATCCTTATTTGTATATTTTCCAAGATCAACAGACTCAACTTTTCCATTAAAATATTTAAGTAAGCCAACAGTACTTCCTATTAGAATACTATCGCCATCGATCTCAATATCTGTAGTCCAAAATTCTTTCCCTTTTAAAAAATCAGCCTGAACACTGATATTCCTTATACTGTCATCTTCTTTTAGATATCTGAATAGATACGCATTCGATTTAGCACCGGAAATTATTAAATCCGTCTTATTAACATACTCTGCATCAAACACAACACGCTCACCATTAAACTGCTGCAGATAAGATTTATGTGTCCCATCTATAAGATTCAGTCTAAAGAGTTCTAAATTAGTAACAGCCCATGCTTCATGCTTCGAATTAATAACAATATCACTAATATCAACGTCTGACAATTTAAAACGAAACATGAGATAATTATCCTTAAAACAAGCAACTTCTCCTTTTTCATTTCCAACGAGTATAAGCTTATCCCAAACGGCCAGTTTTGTTGAATTAAATGCGTTTAAATTTAAAGCAGTCTTCAGGCTAAAATCAGAATTAATTTTCTGAACATCCTTACCATTCAGAAAGTAAACATCGTCTTTATCCTTTACTATATTTCTCACATAATCGGTATTGACATTGAGCAATTGGGTCGAAAAAAAATTCTTTTCCAAATGCACAGCACCGGAATTGGTTGCTGCCCAAACAGATCCCAACCTGTCCCTATACATGTTATTGACGGTAAATGTAGGGAAACCTCCGACGGGATATAAGCTGTATTGAGGATGAAAAAAAATCTCAATTAAGCCCTGAAACCAGGTGCCAATTAAAAAACGATTTGTATTTGTTGGAATTATACAGGAAGCAATGATGTACGGGTCAATTACTTTTTTTTCTACAATGCGGCCTTCAGAAGAATACTTATAATTCATTAAGCCTTTTGATGTGCCCAAAAGGAATTCATTACTCCCATGCAAGAATAAAGAATGAACAAGAAATTCAGCTTTCTCATTCATTGCCTCAAAGGTATTTGTTTCACCATTTAAGATATAAAACCAACCTTTTTGCGATACGGCAATAATATGTCCTCTATCGAGCTCGACAAATTGATAGGAACGCACAAAGGAGCTGGTTTTATTTTTCTCATCCATCTTATACTTGTGCAGCTTGCCCTTAGTGTAACAAAACACATCTGTATGGTCGGCTATCCATATTCGACTCTTACTATCTTCATATACATTCTTGGGATAATTGGGAACATCATTCCCACTATTACAATCGATAAAAAGTTCCAAACGACTGTTTTCGTATCCAGGGATTAGCTTATAAATTGCATCATCAGATAAAACAAGAATTGTTTGATCTTGCAGAACAAAAAAAGATTTAAAAAATGAAGACTTACCTTCGGGAGGAACTATGAGATGAAACTCATTATGCATAAGCGCATACAAACCATTATCAGTGGCAAAATGTGGAATTCCATTTCGATCCGTCACAATATCTTTAACCAACTCTTCCGGTAGATTATTCTCCATATTGTATTCGCTCATGCTATAAATTGATCGTTGAGCAAAGGAGGATATCACGGACACAGAAAGTATCAAAAGGCAAAATAACGATATACGACGTATAGGAAGTTTCATTTCAGCCATATGTTAATAGTGTTATAGCTAAAATACTAATAAAACTTACCATTAAAAAATATTTTCGTTAAATACAGACTTGGAGCTCTCTTTTAATTTCATATTTACAGAACAGATTTTTCAATTGAAACTTAGGTGATTAACACACCTTTTTCATTCATAAAAAAAACACCTTCTATCTTAAGAAAACACTTAAGTTTAGAAGGTGTATTATTCAAGAGTAGAGCTTAATTGTATTGCGAATACACTTATTAAAAACATATCCGCAGGTAATCGCTGCCCTTTCATGCATATAGGTAATATCTACAAGCTTAATTTAATATTCTTGCTGATCTATAGGATCAGCTCACTTGTTCTTGAAATCTTTCGCTAGTCTGTACTGATTTGATTTCATTACGCATCACCAATTCTGCGTTAGAAAGATTGATGACACCCTGAGTATTAACTTCCTTATTCAGAGTAACATTTTGTTTTGTTAAACCCTTTAATTTACTGGCTAAAGAATAAAACAGCTTCATGACATGTGCCACAATCAAACCTATAGTATTTGAAACAAGCAAACCCAACAATCGCAATAATGAATAGTCTTGCAATGTTAAATCCTCTTGCTCAACACTGGAAACCCTTAATTCAGCATTCTCTCCTTGTTTGATGTAAGAAAGAAATTCCTTATAATCTGCTTCTTGCATGGCATCTATTTTTAAATTATAATCTTTCAAACGAAATATATCTTTAAATCCTGCCTGATTGAATAAGGCAAGATCTACGTCATCTTTTACCTTAAATAAAAGACTCAGATCATCAGTATCACAGCGTTTTATATCTATTTTAAGTTTCGAGTAATTAGCCAATAATTGATCTCCTTCGGGCGTATTACTTTGTGAAATAAGGCGAAAAGCTCTTATCACAAGGCTATCACCTATTATATCACATACCCAATAGCCCACTTTAGTTTGAGATACATGAATTGGTACTAAAAGATCCTCCTTATATTCTTCAAAAATTCCTAGATGCCTTAGATTAAAACTCAATATTTCATTCAATGTTTTTTGATCGAAAATATTCAAGCATTCATTCATTTGTTTAAAGGCTTGGATCTGAATAAAGAAATCCATTTCATCTTTATCTCCAGTATAATGAGATTCAAGCTTCTCTCGAGGTATTTTCATCCATTTTGAACGTGAGCTAACAAATGGATTGGGAACTTTATAAACTAGTCGATGTTCGCCATGAATCATCATCGTTTCTTTTCTTGCTATATAAACCGATAGAACCGGCGTAAGCGTCATACTCAAATTACCATGTCCATCGCTTCTGAGCATTTCAATTGAATAGCATTGTTTGCTAATATCATTCAAACGGCTAAGCAACATAGAATAACAAGCCGTGTACATATCAGGAATTGCTTTCAGCATTGATATCCCTTCCAGAATTGGCACAGAGAAGGCTTCTTTTAAAACACCAGCTCGTGATTTATCCTTAATCTTGTGATACAAAACGTGATAGAAGGCGGCTAATATATTATATTCTAATAAAGTAATTTCTTTTCCTTCATGCTTCACTGTCAACTTGCTTGTAAACTGCTTAAACTTCGAATCGAAATCCATTAGATCGGCCTCATTAATGAGGTTTCCACGAGCTCTCTGAGGCGAACGAACATACCAGAGTAAACTAAAAATAAGTCGCTTTTCATTTACATTTAAAAGCTGTGTTGGAGGGGATTTATAAAGATGGGTCGCTAATACAGCTGATAAACGTTCCTCAAAATACTGAAAGGTTTCAAAAGACTCATGCTCTTGATTCCCTACAATCTCTTTATGGAGTGTCTTCTTGCTAATCATTCTATCACGTATTAGATCCACTTCAGCTTATATACACACTTACTTTACTTAATTTCAAGTAATTAAACATTTGCAAATTATAACATTAATTTATGAACAACAAATTTTAAGAGCAGATTTTAATAAAAAAAGACACTTTAGTCACATAATTCGATGCATTCAGTAGTAAAAATACAACTTTTGTCACAAGCGATAGAATTGAGAGGTATTATTAGGCAAGTGGTTTAATTTAAATAATATAAATTAATCGATTGTACATTAAGCTTATTTAGACATAATAAGAATCGATTATTCGGCTTTATCATTTAATGAATGAATACCCGCAAGCAACAAATTTATTAGTAATAAAAGTTTGAAAAGTGTTTTTTAGATATTAAAACTTATTTTTGAATAAATCTATAAAATCCATTATCTAACAGAAAAAAATATAATGAAACTCAAATTACTCTTGCTACTGCTTTTACCTGCCACTCTATTACAGGCGCAGCTTCTAAAACCTCTTCCGGACCATTTAAACAAGCGAATATTAATTTCACATCCTACTGCAACAAATATCGATATAATATCTACTCTCGCTACCAAAGGCTTGCTGAATTTAGATCAGGTTCAACTTATTGGATTATACCATAGTAAAGAAAAGTATGATTATGCGGATTCACAGGCCGTTTTGGACACCCTGAGTACAATAAACATGTATTTGGTAGAACTAAAGGATAGCCTGTATGCCGAACATCTATATGAACACAATGAAGTCAGTGATGAATTTGAAGAGCTATTTTCCAAAAGTTCAGGCGTCTTTTTCTTTGGCGGGCCTGATATTCCAGCAGAGCTTTATAAAGAAGAACAAAGTCCTTTAACCAAGGTTTACGATCCTTATCGACATTATTTCGAGGTTTCATTCATTTATCACCTTATAGGTGGTTACCACGACAAGAATTATAAACCTTTAATTAAAGAAAGGCCTAATTATCTGATACATGGTATTTGTCTGGGTATGCAAAGCATGAATATCGCATCGGGTGGCAGCCTCATTCAGGATATTCCATCCGAAATATATAAAGGCGTGGAAAGTGAAGGTTTGGCTCAACTGGAACAAAATGAAATACACAGAAACTATCACAGACAAATGCCAGAGAATGACAAGCTAGAACTTACTGGCTTTCATTTTCACCAAATCAACTTTAAAGGCTCTTTCTTTTCGAAACTAACGGGCATAAAGAAAAAAGCCAATCCTCTGGTTAATTCTTATCACCATCAGGCCATTGAAAAGCTGGGTAAAGGCTTTAAGGTTTCGGCATTATCTACCGATGGAAAAATTATTGAAGCCATCTATCACAAGAAATATCCAAACGTCTTTGGTATCCAGTTTCATCCTGAGCGAGCTGGCTTTTTTACCCCTAAGAATAAGGTACAATTCACGCCTCAAGGTGAGGCTAAGTTCTTCCCTGAATGGATAGACAATAAGAGTATGGATTTCCACAAAGCCTACTGGAATGCTATTAACAAAAGAATACAAAATCTATAATACGAAGAAGTCATAAAAAATAAAGCTCTCTGGATATCCGGAGAGCTTTATTTTTATTATTATCCCAAAGACGTTATTCACATTTTATTGCCTCTACAGGATCCAATTTTGCAGCTCTGTATGATTGTATGATAACGGTAATGCTAACGACCAACACAGCAATCAGGAATGCTACAACAAAGAACCACCACTGTATTTCAACGCGAACAGAGTAATTACTTAACCAGTCGGACATAGCATATATGGTAATGGGGACTGATATAAGAGTGGCAAGGATCACATAAATCATATTCAATCGTAAAAACGAATAAATAATTGTTGAACTGGAACAACCCAGCACCTTTTTGATGCCAATCTCTTTTGTTCGACTTTGTGCCAGGAATAGCGTTAAACCCAATAGTCCAAATGAAGCAATCATCATGGTAAATAAGGCTGAAATGGTCACTACCGTGCTCATATTCCTTTCTTCAGAATACAAGTCCTTAATTGTATCTTCAATTGTAGAATATGCGAAAGTTTGATCCTTACAGATAGTCTGCCACGAATTCTTAATTTTAGGCAAAAGCAGATCAAGTGTACCTTCCTTATAGTGCACAGCAATTTGTTTGAGATACTTATCGGTAATGGTAATCATCAATGGAGGTGTTTCGGAATGAAAAGAATGCAGGTTAAAGTCTTTTACCACTCCGATAATATCATAGGCTGAAGCCATCTGTTTTCCTACCGGATCCTCAATCCCAAATTGCTTCACTGCTGTCTCATTCAGAATGCAGGCCTTTTTCGCATCGCCTCCATATTCACGCGAAAAATATCGCCCTGCTTTAAGGGTAACCCCCATTGTTTTCAGAAAATCAAAATCGACAGCCATGCCTTCCACTTTAACTTGCCTGTCCTTTTCCTGAAAATGAGGCATCATCATTACCATAGATGAATGCACTGGTAAACTATTCATTGATCCAGCAGCACCAAGTACATTGGGAATTGCTTTTAATTCATTCAATAAAGGCTTGTAGGCTGTTTTATCCTTGACATCAATCAGTAGAACATTTGTATTATTAAAGCCCGGATTTTTCTTTATTGAGTACTGATACTGTGAGCGTATGGTAAAAGCAGAAGCCAAAAAGAAACAAAAAATAACCAGTTGCAAAACAATAAGAGAGGAACGAAAAAGATGCTTCTTTCTCCCCGTAAAATTCTGAGCTTTAAGGACACTCACCACCTTCAATCTTGATAGGCCCATCGAGGTATAAAAACCGGATATTAAGCCAATTAGTGCGGTTAATATCAGATAAACCAACAAATAAGAAACCATATTGGATCTCATAATTGATAGATTCACCCCAAACAAATCTCTTGCATAGGGCAAAATAACAAACATGAGAAGGATTGCTATTGGCAAAACAATAAGACTTAGTAAAACAGATTCAGCAAGAAATTGGTATTTGATTTGTTCATTTTTTGCTCCGTAGGTTTTTCGAACGCCTATTTCTTTGGCTCTTCTGGATGATACGGCTGTTGAGAGTATGATATAATTAAATGCGGCAACTAGAATGATTAATAAAGCGATACCTGAAAACAGTTTGAGCGTACTCTTACTACCCGTCATTCCTGCATTATTAATCTCCGACGACTTAAGATACACATCATTTAAACTCTGTAAAGAAAAAGTCGTGTTTGGTTCAGATCCCAGGTATTTAGTCTCTAAGCTTCTCAACTGACTGTTTACGACTTTTAAGTCACTACCATCAACCAAACGGACCCAAGTTCTCCAGAACTCATGCTCCCAGCTACTTTCAACATGATCAATCCCAAATGCTTTATTTAAAGGAGCTAAATTCCATTCAGAATTTACAAAACATTCTGCTTTAAATGTTGAATTCTCAGGAAGGTCTTCATAAACGGCACTTACGCTTAGGACTTCTTCTTTTTTATTAATGGTAACCGTGATTTGTTTTCCGACGACATTAATATCAGAAAATAATTTCTCAGCCAAGCTTCTGGATAAGCATATGGCATGTCTGTCATTGAGTAATTCACCCGTATTCTTACCATTCAACAAAGGCAGCGTAAAAACATCAAACACATTCGAACCACTTGCTACGGCGCGTCTGATTCTGATATTCTCTTCCTTGTGTTTGATATTAAAGCCTCTGACGTTTCGCACATTGATGATTTTCTCCACCTGTGGAAACTCCTCTTTTAGAGTGGAAGCTAAAATGTAAGGCGTTCCAGCCCAAAAACTTTTAAAATCCTTCTTATACGCTACTACCCGATAAACCGAATCTTTATGTTTATGGCAAGAATTATACGAAAGTTCATTAATAACAAAGAGCAGAATAACAAAAGAGACAGCTAAGGCTATGGAAAGTCCCAGAATATTAATACTCGTGAAAACAAAGTTTTGTTTTAGATTTTGAAATGCTGTTTTTAAATAATTTCTAAACATTAAGCTGAGTAGGTTAGTTGTGTCTTAATTGTCTCTATATAAACAATTAAGGCAGGTTAATTTAAGTTTCACATTCACTTAAAAACAATTCTCTTCCCACATTCAACTTCACGTGTTTATCTAATCATTTAGAGATTAACAATATTTTCCATTTAAGTCTAAAAACTAAACTATCTATAGTGAATACTACAAAATTAGTAGTTTATGCTTTAGACGCATTCTATTTTACAAAATTATTGTCATTGAATACTAATTCGACAGCTGATGCGTTCTTTTAGGAACCGATGCCAAATCACTTTCATTTTTTGGTCAGAATAAATGATGACATTTGCTATAAACATTCCAAAAACCTGCCTGCTTCGATGATTAGAAAATAAAAGAAGAGTTCGTAGAACCTTAGGGCAGCCTGAAAAAGAATAACAACACTTATAATAAAGAGTCACTTACAAAAGAAATTTAATAAGCGATCATTAAATTATACGATATGAAGACTTTACTATTGAACAAATTTCATTTGCAATTCAGCATAATAACAGATATATTCACGTTTCCAATTTGGAATTAAAAATCAATACCACAATACTAACTTATCAGAACTATGAAAAAATTATTATTTGCCATTGCTATTTCAGGCTTCCTATTCACTTCTTGTGGAAATAAAACAAAAGCTGCAACGGATGATAAAGCTTGTTGCTCAAAGGAAAAAACAGAAGTAGCTGCTGAAGCTAAAACGGATTGTTCAAAAGGATGTCCTCATACTGCTGCAGCAAAAAAAGCTTGCTGTGAAGGAGAAAAAGCAACAACAGAAACAACTAAAAAAGCATGCTGTTCAAAAGAAAAAGCAGAAGCAACTACTACTGCTAAAACAGATTGTTCAAAAGATTGCTCAAAAACTTGTAGCAAGAAATAATTTGCAATAAATAGTATCATTTACAAGAAAGCATGAAATTAGATTTCATGCTTTCTTTTTGTATTGTGTGTTTAAAACAATATTTGAAGGTGAAAATGAAAAACTAACATTGCCCATTCAGTTTTAATTCTTACAACAATATTATTAACCAGTTTTCTATTTCGCTGAAATTCATGATGGTCTAGTTTTATATTATTTTATTGATACTCACTAAATTCGTGTAACAACA
>Ga0209272_10000610_pt1 | contig 27814 bp, 23 predicted proteins | sample tdDd002_FD_187125 | JGI IMG/M metagenome (GOLD analysis project Ga0209272, IMG submission 187125) | Marine sediment microbial communities from the Atlantic coast under amendment with organic carbon and nitrate - tdDd00.2 (SPAdes)... | ecosystem: Environmental > Aquatic > Marine > Coastal >... | reverse complement strand
GCTGAGCCAGTTGGTATCTTTGTAGGTACTTATGGCAAGTGTAATGTTGACATGAACAAAGGTGAAATTGCAGATAAAATTGCTGAAATTTTCGACCTTCGTCCTGCTGCAATTGAGCAACGTTTGAAACTGCGTAACCCAATTTACGAAGAAACAGCTGCCTATGGTCATATGGGACGTACACCTCGTACAATAGTGAAAACATTTGCTTCACCTTATTTCGAAGATAAGGAAATGGAAGTGGAACTTTTCACTTGGGAAAAACTAGACTATGTTGACAAAGTGAAAGAAGCTTTCAAGCTTTAATTCCTTTTCAAAACAGATAAAAAACAAAAGAGAGTAGCCTCAATGGCTACTCTCTTTTTTTGTATGTAAGTGTAGTTGTGTTATCTGATTCTCCTATCCTGATTGGCTCTAACTTTTATGGGAGCTGGTTTCACTTTCATCATATATGAAGTCATAATATCTCCTATAAAAATTGCTATTTCCATTGCTACTATTAAGACTGTTCCCATAATCTATCCGTTTTTTTATTCTTTTATAAGCTGTAGACTAAAAGTATAATAAAAATTAAAATAACACATACTGTTTAATATTCTTTAACATCAGCTAATGCTTACAAGCACGCTAAGGTTTAATTAAAAATTAAACTTACCATTGGTATTTTTAGCTTCAGCTTCCGGAACGAGTTTCTCTACCGTATCCCAGTGCTCAACAACTTTTCCATTCTCAATTCTGAAAATATCATAAAAAGCCACTTTTTCTTTCATAAAAATACCTTCGGATACCGATAATACAAAGTTACCCTCACCCAATACAATATGGTTCTTTTCGTATACCATAGGCATGCCCGCTTCAGCCAATGCAGCTAGTGCTTCGCCCAAACCTGCCAAGCCATCTTTTACGGCTGGATTGTGCTGATCGTATTGTTCTGTGGAGATGTAATCTGTTATTTTATTGGGATTTGCACCCAGGAAAATATCCTTTAATAGGTTTTTCACCAGCGTTTTGTTCGCCTCGGTTTTATCAAGGTCCTTAATCTCTACGGGACCATCGAACTGAGTACGCCCCGATGCTGTTTTCTCAACAATCTCCTGAAGATTATCCCAATGTTCAACGATTAAGCCATTCTCAAATCGAAAAATATCAATACCTGCCTTGGGGCCAAAAAAATCGTACTTGGTATGAGCAAAAACATAGTTCCCATCCTGGAAAACACGTTGAACTTCGACTTTACCACCACCGGCTTCGTTTAAAACACCTAATACGGAACCAGAACCTGCCAGACCATCGGCCACAGCCTGATTGTGCTGAATGTACTTGTTGCCATTAATGTAAGCAATTGGTTCTGTCGCTCCGGTTTCAATCGCTTCCAATAGCTCTTTTACTTTTTCTTTGTTTGAAATTTCCATATTCGCCTCCTTATTATCGGCCTCGCATGAGACAAGTGAAGCCAATGTTAATACTGTAATAGTGAATAATTTTCGCATTGTATTAAGATTTAGTTACAATACAAAGGTGAGGCAAAAATAGAGGGGGGTAAAGGTAGCTTTGCGCCCTTGAATGATACATTTACGCCAAAGGCTAATTTATCGCATTAGAAACGATCTCGAAACTCTAATGGGGTGCAATTGGCATGCTTGCGAAAGTATTTGATAAAGTTAGTAGGCTCGTTGTAGCCAAGTTCGTAGGCAATCTCCTTTATGGCTTGTTGGCTATGTACCAGTAGGCGTTTTGCCTCCAATATCACACGCTCATCAATAATTTGCTTGGGAGTTTTGTCGAGCACAGAAGTACAAGCCTTGTGCAACTGTTTTTCCGACATGCTTAATTCTGAAGCGTATTTATTCACCGATCTTTCTTCACAAAAGCTATGCTCCAATAGCTCTCTAAAAAGCATTAAATCGTCCAACTGTCCGCCAGGTTTTAAACCCTCGAAACCCTGTTTGCGCATTTCGCGCTCGGCCTGCAACAAAAAGATGTGCAGCATATTGTGCAGTATGGGGAATTGAGAATCATCAGGCTCACGCAAAAACTCGGTTTCCATAGCATTAAAAAGAACCCTTAGGTCCGATGCTCCAGGGCTTATCTTCATTTTAGAAATAAAATACAAATCGTTGTACAGCAAACTGGAATGCAGAAAACGAGTGTCCTGCTGATTTTTACAAAAGAAACTGTCGGTAAATACAATGGCTTTTCCTTCGTACAAGCCTTCCTTATCGTAGATGTTTACGCTATTGCTAGGGATAAAAATAAGGCTGTTATCCTCCAATGGGATAGGCTTAAAATCGACAAAGTGCGTGCCCTTGCCCTTCTCAATCCAAAGAATATGATAGAACTGTGCCCGATGTGGGATGGTCATTAAATCCTTTTTCGATTCCAGAATACGAGGCAGGTCAATCATCTCGAACTCCAAATGAAGCCCATCCTTAAACTTGTATTTCTTTATCGATTCTCTCATAAGCGGCACAGCTACGCTATATCTTTAGCCTTATTGTAGGTGATGCAAAATACAGTTTTTTTCGGAACATCATAACGAAATAAAACAAGAAGCTCCCTTTCCACCTAGGCAGAAAGGGAGCTTTTAGATATAATTATATAAGTGACTTACATATTCTGACTGATACCAAATCCTACCATTGCCATAATCATGATTGGATATAAGGCCATCATAACAATACTCAAAATCCCAATAAACTTATAATGTGACTTTAAAAACTTAAAAGACTCTGTTAAACTCTGGGAATTACGTGTATCAAGTGCTTCTTTAGCCTTGTTAGCAAATTGAAGCAAGTAATAAATTGGAAAAAAATAAACACCAATCAGGATTAAATAGACAAAACCAATACCTGCTACCGGAGCAGCCGAATAAGTACTTGCAAAGCCTGCAACACCAGCACCAATAAACATCAGAAGAGCAAATAAAGCGCCAAATCCAACAAATATAAAACCTAAAATCGCTAAAAACTTAGCCCACTTTCTACCTTCGCGCAAGAAGACTTCTGCATGAAGCTCCAATACCAATTCGTTTCTGTTTTCTTCTTCTCTTATTTCTAAATTCTCCATAGGTCTTAAATAATTTTTAAAATGTTCACTAAAGTAGTGAAAAAGTTGAAACTTTTAAGCCCTTACTTTCTGTTTGGCACTAACAGATTTAATTGTTTTTTAGATGAAATTCTACAGGTGAAAAAATTAAAAAGAACAACATTACTTTATAATAATAAAACAGACGAACTTTTTCACAAAATGTTTAAAATGTTACGTCATTCAAATAGCAAGAGCTCTCAAACCACTTTAAATGACCTCATTGATATTATCTATAAAGATTTAAGACAAAGAAGTCCGAAAAAAGACCTTTCAGCTTTTTATATTCATTCAGTTATTTATATATTTAAGTTCGTTAAAAAAACAAGACTTGTTTTAAGGAACATAAAATGTCATTTGAAACAAGTTATTCTAACTAAGCCACTATAATTTTTAGCCCATGAAAATTCATGAATACCAAGCCAAAGAGATATTAAAATCTTACGGTGTACCTGTTCCCCAAGGGAAAGTTGCTTTTTCAGTAAAAGAAGCAGAGCAAGCAGCTCAAGAGATTGGACTGCCTGTCGTTGTTAAAGCTCAAATTCACGCTGGAGGCCGCGGAAAAGGTGGAGGTGTGAAATTTGCACCTACTGCTCAGGACGTGAGCCAATATGCGAGTGATATTTTAGGGATGACCCTAATTACTCACCAAACTGGTCCAGAAGGACGTTTGGTTAAAAAAGTATGGATCGAAGAAGCTTCGAATATCAAGCATGAGTATTATGCGGGTATCGTTCTCGATCGTGCCACATCTAAAGTAACCTTTATGGTATCTACCGAGGGTGGTATGGAGATTGAAAAAGTTGCTGAAGAAACACCTGAAAAAATCATAAAGGTTGGTGTTGATGCATCGGTTGGTTTACAAGCTTTCCAAGCAAGAGAAATGGCCTTTGCTTTAGGTCTTAGCGGTGCTGCATTTAAAAATGCGGTGAAGTTCTTCCTTGCACTTTATAAAGCTTATATGGGAACTGACGCTTCTCTATTCGAAATTAACCCATTAGTTGTTACTCAGGAAGGTGATGTTATTGCTTTGGACGCTAAAGCGGACTTCGATAATAATGCCATGTACCGTCAAAAAACATTGACACCTCTTCGCGATCTTGACGAAGAAGAGCCATTGGAAATTGAGGCGGGTCAATCGGGTCTTAACTATATCAAACTGGATGGTAACATTGGCTGTATGGTGAATGGTGCTGGTTTGGCCATGGGAACAATGGATATTATTAAGTTGACGGGTGGCGAGCCAGCAAACTTCCTTGATGTTGGAGGATCAGCTTCTGCTGAAACAGTTGAGCAAGGTTTCCGCATCATCCTTTCAGATAAAAATGTAAAGGCTGTTTTAATTAATATTTTTGGCGGTATCGTTCGTTGCGACCGTGTTGCCAATGGCGTTATTCAAGCCATCAAAAATATCAATACACAAGTACCTATTGTGGTTCGTTTACAGGGAACCAATGCTGAAGAAGGTAAAAAACTTCTTGAAGAATCGGGCATGAATATTATTGCTGCCACAGAGCTTAAAGATTCTGCAGAGAAAGTTGTTGCGACTTTAGGACAAACAGTAGGTAAATAAGTATTAGAAAAGGATCAGATTTAAGGATCCATCACTATTAAAACAATCGACACAATGAGTGTATTAGTAAATAAAGATACAAGATTAGTGGTTCAGGGAATCACTGGTACAGAAGGGGGATTTCATACCCAACAAATGATAGAATACGGAACCAATGTGGTTGCGGGTGTTACACCGGGTAAAGGTGGACAAATGTTTATGGATAGCGTACCGGTTTTCGACACCGTGAAGGATGCTGTGAAAATTGCAAAAGCAAATGCTTCTGTCATTTTCGTTCCGCCAGCTTTTGCAGCTGATGCGATTATGGAAGCTGCCGATGCAGGTATCGAGCTGGTGGTATGTATCACAGAGGGTATTCCAACTCTTGATATGGTAGATGTTCACGAGTTCCTTTCAAAACGTCCGAAAACGACTCTAATCGGACCTAACTGTCCAGGAGTTATTACACCAGGTATCGCGAAAATTGGTATTATGCCAGGCTTTATTCACAAGCCGGGTAAAATTGGGATTATCTCACGTTCAGGTACATTGACTTACGAGGCCGTTCATCAACTAGGTAATGCTGGTTTCGGTCAGTCTACTGCTATTGGTATTGGTGGTGATCCAATTATTGGAACCAAGCATATCGATGCAGTTAAGCTATTGAATGAAGACCCAGAAACTGAAGCTATCGTACTAATCGGTGAGATTGGTGGATCGGATGAAGAAACAGCTGCGGCTTATATCGCTGATAATGTGAAGAAGCCTGTTGTGGCATTCATTGCTGGTCAAACAGCTCCTGAAGGAAAACGTATGGGACATGCTGGAGCTATTATTGCTGGTGGAAAAGGTACCGCTGCAGAAAAAATGAAAGCTCTTGCTGAGGCAGGTATTCACGTTGTAAAATCTCCTGCTGATATTGGAAATAAAATGAAAGAAGTTTTGGGATAATTCTCAGAGCCATTGAAAATACAAAAGCCGTTCAAATTGAACGGCTTTTATTTTTTCAAGTTCTATCGTCTAATTTTTACTTAATGGGATACTAAAACGAACACGCGTTCCATGCAGATTTTCATTCAATGTTTTAAGATCCATCACAGCGATACTTAAATCACTCTTTGAATGATAATTGTAAATTCTGACCCTATCATGTAATATTTTTGTTGCCATTGATTTATGTGGACTATCTTGTTTTGTAGTTTCCAAAATACCAATCCCATTATCTTCAACCGTAAAATCAATACAACTATTTTCCTTATTCTTCATCAAGCAAATTTTAATCTCTGCTTCAGGGTTATTTCTTAATTCACCATGAATCAAAGCATTCTCAACAATAGGTTGCGCCAGCATTGGAGGAATTCTAACCTCATCCAAATCAATCTCTGAATCGATATCAAAACGATAGGAGATTCCGTTATCAAATCTCAAGTTTTGAAGTTCCACATAAGCCGTTAGAATATCTAACTCTTCTCTTATACTAATGTATTCGTGAGTCGAATGCTCCAAAACGCCTCGAACCAAGCCCGACAATTTCGATAAATAACGAAAAGCCTTATCATTATCGTTTCCTAAAATAAAATCTTGAATAACAGTTAAGGAATTAAAAAGAAAATGGGGGTTCATTTGACTCAATCGAACTTTCTGCTCTAAGGAAAGTATTTGATGCTTATTGCGGTAAGATCTGGTTCTTTGATAAAAAAGAACAAAAGCTGTAGCTAAAAGAATGAAGCCTATCAGAGATAAGAGTAAAATATTTTTTCTACTCAAATCAAGGTCCTTGATGGCTAATTCTTTTTCCTTTAAACTAAGGTTGTGTTTAAACTCTAATTCAGCTAATCTATTCTTACGACTTCCTGAATCTAAAGAATCTTGCAAAAAAGTCGATTTTTTATAATAAGACAAAGCACTGACTGGATCATTAATCTTCTCAAACAAATCTGCTTTCAACATAAAAACATTAAGTAGATCATCATCCAGTTGGTATTCTACACAAAGATTTTCTGATTTTTGAAGCGCAACAAGAGCCTCATCAAATCTTTCCATTGCAGTATAACACTGAGCTATCCAATTATAAGATTTAGGCAAGCCCCAAACGTCATCCATTTTTAACCTTACTTGCTCGCATTCCTTATAGTAAGCTAAAGCTTTGGCATAATTATTTTCATAATAGGCTACTTGTCCCAGATTTAATAGAATAGTTGCTTTCTGCTTAGGAGTACCATATTCCTCATCTAAAATTTTCGCTTTATTTAAATATGTACGAGCCTTTTCCAATTCCCTTTGGTCAATATATAAGACGCCCAAATTCATGTTTACACGAGCAAGCCTATCATTATATTTTAACTCTTCCAATAAAGATAAAGCTAAAAGATAATATTTCTCGGTTTGATTATAATCTCCAAAACTGTGATATATACAGCCTATATTGAAATCGACACTAGCTATACCCTTTTTATAATCTAAAGTTTCATAAATTTCCTTGGCTTCGGTATACTTTTCAAGAGCAAGTTCTGCCTTATTGGTTCTCCTGTATACTATCGCAATATTATTCATCAGCTTACCAACATCAAGCTTCTTCTTCGCCTTTTCGAATTCTGGTATGGCTTTATTATAGTAATAGAGTGCTGAATCAAATACCCCTTGATACATATAGGTGGTTCCTTGTTCCTTTTCAGCTTGTCCAATTAAACTTGGATCTTCAGTTTCCTTTGCAAGTTCAATGATTTTTTTACCGTAATCAGCACTTAGTAGATAAGATGAATTTCTTAAGACCTTCATTTTCTTAATGGAATCTCTTAATTGAATGTAAGCATCTGATCCAATAAATATGCTATTCGTAAAAAACACACTTCCCTTAAGACTTAAGCTAAAAAGAAAAATACCAAGACCTAGAATAAATAGTTTACGCATGTCGATAATGAGTTTAAGCCTGTGTAGGTATTCTAAAACGTGCTAAAGTCCCTTGTGTATTTTCGTCAAGATGTTTTAAATCGAAGATGTCCAATTTCATTTTGTTTTTCGATTTGTAATTATAAATCTGAATGCGATCATGGGCAATCTTCATAGCAAGGGATTTCTTATCTTTCATTAAGGACTTCTTTTTTCCTTCCTCAATCCCAATACCATTATCCTGTATGCTGAAAACTACAAACGCATTATCTACAAGCTCTAACTTTATAAGAATCTCTGGTTTTTCTACTTCTTGTAAATTTGCATGTACAAGAGCATTTTCAATAAAGGGCTGAGTTAACATTGGAGGAATATCGACCTCATCTATATCAATATTTTCATCAATATCAAAACGATATTCTATTGGAATGTCAAATCTTAATTTTTGCAAATCAATGTATTTCTCTAGTGTTGTCAATTCCTTACTAAGGCTTATCTTTTCTTTCCGAGAGTCTTCTAGTATAGAACGAACAAGAGTTCCTAACTCAGCTAAATATAAGTTAGCCTTATCATTTTCATTATCCAGAACCAAGCCCTGTACTGCTGTTAGAGAATTAAATAAGAAATGAGGATTCATTTGTGAAAGCAATACCTTCTGATCTAAATTCATCAATTTATGCTCAGCTTTCAGCTTATTAATTCTGAATGATACCACAATTGCAATAACACCCAGTAGCATAATAACAATCATCGCAACCAACCAGGCATTCTTTTTACCTATCTCCAAACCTTGAATTCGAGTTTGCTGAGTCATGAGCTCCATTTTTTGCCTGGTATGGTCCATATCATACTTGACCATTAAATCGTTGTATTTTTCGGCATACATAGCTTCTTTAATAGAATCTTCAACCGAAACATATTTTTCAAATGACTCCAAAGCCAATTTATAATCTTCGATCGTTCTGTAAAATTTAGAATAGGCACTATGAATATCTCCCATCCACTCTCTATCTTCATTCATTTCTGCCAAATCCTGCATGGTGCCTAACAAACGCTTAGATTTTTTATACTCATCTTTTGCAAGAGCAAGTTCAAACATCTCATGATAAACACTTAAAAGTTCATCATAATTACCTCTAAGTTTACGAATATCAAAACTCTTCTTTAAATACGATTCCGCTCGATCATAGGCTTGTTCTCTACGATGAATTAGACCAATATTTAAATACAGCTTACTTTCCATAGAGCTATTCCCACTATTCTGAACGATTTCCAATGAACGTTTATAAGCCTTGAGCGCTTCCTGAAGTTTATCCTGCTTTTCATTAACAACACCTAAATTATTTAATGCGTTGAACTGATCTCCTAAATTTTCTGTCTCAATTGCTAATTTTAGAGCGGAAGTGTAATATTCTTCAGCCCTGGAAAGATTCCCCATTTCTGCAGATAAATTACCTATATTGAGATAAATAGATGTTAATCCAGAAGTGTGGTTTATCTTAGAGAAAATCTTAATTTCCTCTAGATAATATTCTAAAGCCTTAGTATACTCACCCCTCTTCTTATAAATTATACCAATATTCCCTAAAACTTTTCCTGCCTGAATCAGATTCCCGATTTCTTTAAATTTAGTTAAAGCTTTATCATAGTATATTTTACTGGAATCATATTCGCTTAGATAATAGTAATTAACGCCTTGCGTTTTTAATGCAACAGCCAAAAGGGAATCCGCTTGTTCTTTTTCAGCTAGCTTAATTGCCTTTTCACAAATCTCAACACTTAAGTTCTTATCACTATTTCTATGACTAACCGATGATTCAATTAGATTAACAACAATTTGCTCCTGTATGCTTAGATCTGATTTTTCATTTTGGTTTTGAGCACTTAAAACCGATAGAAATGAACTGAATATGAAAAACAGAATGAGTAGAGTTTTTGACATAGTATAGGCTTATTTATAAGCACAAAATAAGACAAAAACTATTGAGATACAAAACTTAAGAGTCAATAAGATTCAACATATAATTAATACAATATCCAATGGAAAGCTCTAAATTCTAAAATAAAAAAAAGCTCACTGTAAAAAAGCAAGCTCCTGATAATAAAAACATTATATTTTCGAACAATTAAGATGCGGATTCATACTACCTGACCTCTTAAAAATAAAAATTTGATTTTGAAAAATTACATTGATGCAAAAAAGAGATTGATATCCTTGGACAAGATACCCACACAATCTCCTAGACGCTGATTGGTTAATATACCTCTATAGATATAAGTGCCATATCTTAAACCCATATCTGTTTTTAGGAATTGATGTAAGCCTCCATTATTGGCGATATGTAATAATAATGGTGCACAAATATTACTCATTGCCAAAGATGCTGTTCTACTAACATGAGAAGCTAAATTAGGCACACAATAATGAATCACACCATGCTTTCGAAAAACAGGATTTTCGTGAGTTGTTATTTCCGAGGTCTCAAAACACCCGCCCTGGTCGATACTCAGGTCGATAATAACGGAGCCTTCTTTCATCTCCTTAACCATTTCCTCTGTCACAAGTGTACCCGGGTGATTGCCTTCGTAACGAAGGGCCCCAATAACAACATCGGCTGATTTAAGAGCTTTAGCCAAGACATAGGGATGAAATGTTGAGGTGTGAACGCGCTGCCCTAAATGATCTTCCAAGCGACGCAAACGATACATAGAGTTATCAAAGACTTTAATGCTTGCACCAAGTCCCAAAGCAGCTCTTCCTGCATATTCTGCTGCAGTTCCTGCCCCAAGAATAATTAACTCGGTTGGAGAAACACCAGTAACACCTCCTAAAAGAACACCTTTGCCACCTTTACCTTTACTCAGGTATTCACCGGCAATCATTACGGCAGAGGCACCAGCTATTTCACTCATGGAACGAACGACAGGGAAGTGGTTATCTCTATCTTTAAGATATTCAAAAGCAATGGCTGTTACTTTTTTCTGCATTAATTTTCTAATATCTTCCGCACATTGACAATGAACCTGTAGAGCCGACATAATAATCTGATTCCCCTTAAGCATATCTATCTCTTCAGACGATAAAGGTGAAATCTGTAAAACAACATCACATTGATATATCTCCTCTTTTGTTTTAACAATCATCGCACCATTCTCACTATACTCCTTGTCAGAATAGTTTGAAGCAAGTCCGGCACCTTCTTCAATAACAATTTCATGCCCATTATTCACCAACATCTCAACAGTTAGTGGTGTGAGACAAATTCTATTTTCGCCTTTATAATCCTCTCGAGGAAGACCAATTACCAATCTTTTCTTGCTCTTCTCAATTTCTAATAGCCTTTCCTTGGGATGATAAAACTCATAGCCAACAGGAAAATTTTTAGGGGTATCACTCAAATTTGCCATAATTGTTATTTATGCCGTTCGTGTCTTCTTTAGAAATACAAGTTACAGTTTTTTTTTAAGCTTGAGGGATTTTGACAATTTATAGATGAAAGATTGAATTTTAACAGCAACCTTTAATTCATAAGCACCTGTATCACACGAGTCCCATCTTCTTCTTCTCTAAAGTTTAGATTGATAACATCAGATGGTAAGATAGAGTCTATTCGCTCAGGCCATTCGATAAAACACATCGCTTTACTATAAAAATAATCTTCGTAACCAAAATCGTATGCTTCTTGAACATCTTCAATTCTATAAAAATCAAAATGATAGACAATCTTATCTTTTTGAGTATGGTATTCGTTGACAATAGCAAAGGTTGGGCTTGTAATCGTATCCTCAACTCCTAGCTCTTCACAAACAGCTTTTACGAAGGTTGTTTTACCAACACCCATAGCTCCATACATAGCAAATACACGACGTTCTCCTACTAATTCAATAAACTGTTTTGCTACAGCATTGATCTCATCTAAACTATTAATTCTTAATTCAGTCATTTTTATTTATACTAATCGTATTACAATTTTAGAAAAAAGCGCCTACTTTTTCCTTGGGCTCAAAGTTATTAAAGGAATTAACATTTCTTCTATTGAAATGCCACCATGCTGAAATGTATTTTTATAATAGGAACTGTAATAATTATAATTGTTGGGATAAGCCAAAAAATCCTCTCCTGTTGCAAAAATATAGGAAGAACTCATGTTCATTTGAGGTAAATGAGCCTCTGAAGGTTTTGTGATTTCAAAAACTTGCTTGGGATTATAGTTCAAATTTCTTCCTTGCTTATAGCGTAAATTGGTGTTTGTTTGTCTATCACCTACCACTTTAATCGAGTTCTGTACTCTAATAGCACCATGATCGGTCGAAATAATAAGCTTAATATTTTGCTCCGATAATTTCTTAATTAGTTCAAGCAATTGGGAATGTTCGAACCAGGAAGCGGTTAAAGAGCGATAAGCAGCTTCGTCATTTGCCAATTCACGAATCATCTCACTTTCGGTACGAGCATGTGAGAGCATATCTACAAAATTGTATACAAAAACATTCAACTGGGAATCCAGAAGTGTTGATAAATTATCAAGAATTTTAGCTCCCGATTTTTTAGAACTAACCTTTTCATAATTGAATTTCACATCTTTAAACTTTCGCTTTAAATGCAATTCAATTAATTCCTCTTCGTGAATATTTTTACTGCTTTCTTCATCCTCATTAATCCACAACTCCGGGTGACGTTTCTGAATATCTAGAGGCATCAGACCAGAAAACATAGCATTTCGGGCATATTGTGTAGCTGTAGGCAAAATAGAACAATACACATCATCATCCTTCATTACAAAATACTCACTAATAATGGGATACAAGGTTTGCCACTGATCAACTCGCAGATTATCAATCAAAATAAAAACAACCTTATCGCCTTTATCCAATAAAGGGAAAACCTTATCCTTAAAGACATTGGGTGAAAACAGAGGTTTATCACTGGTATCCGAATTCATCCATTCCAGATAATTCTTCTTAATATAGCGAGCAAATAAATTATTGGCTTCAGTCTTCTGCATTTTTAAAACCTCATCCATACCTGAATCTTCAATTCCGGCAAGTTCTAGTTCCCAAAAAACAAGCTTCTTATAAACTTGTTTCCAATCATCAAAACTCCTACAATCATTTATCTCCATACCTAATTGTGAGAACCTGGACTGATAGGCAGAGGTTGTCTTTTCGGATACCAAGCGTCTTTTATCCGTATTTTTCTTAATACTCAGAAGAATTTGCTTGGGGTTTACTGGTTTAATTAGATAATCACTGATATGGCCACCAATGGCTTCATCCATGATATCTTCTTCCTCACTCTTTGTAATCATGACAATGGGAAGAGTCAAATCGATGGCCTTGATTTCAGATAAGGCTTCCAAACCTGACATGCCAGGCATATTTTCGTCCAACAGAACCAAATCGTAATGGGTGTTGCGAACCATATCGATAGCCTCAGGCGCATTGTTGCAGGTTTCAACGATATAATCTTTTCCCTCAAGGAAAATCACATGTGGTTTAAGTAAATCGATCTCATCATCTACCCAAAGTATCTTAATTGCTTTCACGTAAAAATCTTTTTAATGTTCTACAATTGGTAATGCATGATTACCTTTAGTATTCATCGTAGAAACAAGATTTTAATGCATAAAATCACCCTACTTGTCCTACTTCAATAGTAACGTCCCAAGCCTTAATATATTTCAACAAAAACATTAAGAAAGCTTAATTTAAATAGCGTTTGCTAAAAAACTTCAAATACTGATCGGTATCCCTAAAGTTTTTAAATATCTCAAAATTATCCTTGGAGATAATAAAATTACGATAGCCCGATTTTTCAACCTTATCAAACAAATTTCGATTGGATATGATTGCTCTGAAATACATCATCGCCTGTTTCTTGTTTCTCATATTAGTCACAACAATCATATTACGATCTTCATCTAAAGATATCAGTTCTGTTTTTAAGGTGCGGGTGTTGTACTTTTTTATGCCATTTTCAACAGCCTTCGCATTAACACCATTCTTCTGGAAAATCAATACAAAATCATGAGCCTGATTGGCATCATACTTGTATGGTCCATTATCAATTTCGACTATTTTCGGTTTATTTTCTTGCTTTAAAGCTGCTTTTTTAATGTAATTCTCACTAAAAAAAGTGAGATATTTATTCAAACTTCGATTCACAAAAAACTTCATGAAGTTCTTCTCACCAATTACAAAACACTCATAATCGATCTGAGCCAACTGATCGAATACAGTTTTATCTTTTGTAATCTGATTAAAATAATCCATTGCTAAATCTTGTGATCCCAGATTACTGACAATCACCATATGATGCGTTTCGTCGTACTGTTCTTTTATAGCACGATAATCTTTGTCATGATTAAATACATCATTCTTTAACTTTATTGCATTTATCTTTTTTGAAGGAACAAGAAGAATGAAGCGATGGTTATCTTTTGAGTCAACTTCAAAATTATGATCATTTGTATCAGCGTCAATCAGTTCTCCCTCTTTTTTTATCAATGCCGCCTTTTTCTGATAGTAATGCTTCTTATAGAAACTCATGTATTCGTCTATCAACTCTTCCTTCTTCATGGTCTCAAAGTTTGAAACCGATATTAAAAAGTTTTTATAAGGTACATTTTCTAAGCCTTTATAAGCTTTATCTGAAGCAATAACCTGATTAAAATACTTTAATCCCTCTTCTTTGTTCTTAAGACCCTTGACTAATATAATAACCTCATTCTTATTCAAAGAAAGGCGATCAGTCCTCAGGCTTCTCTTATTCTCAGATCTGTTGTAACGATCAATATTAAACATGGTTCTGTTAGGATCTACAGCTCTTCTTTTGAATAATAAAACAAAATAATGCTCTTCGTCCGGAACAAACTTGAAATACTCTTTTTCAATATCCAATTCACCTGAATCGCCATTTGCCATTTCCAAAGCCAATTGGTCTTCTATTCTCCAATTGATCAATAGACGATTTTGTCTAGCCTTACTCATATCGTCCTGAGAGTACTGTACAGGAACCGATCCTGCATTTAGTGTACTTAAAATACCTTTAGTAACCTCCTCAATTTCCGAGCTTGGTTTTGAATCTAGAAGTTCTTGGAGTGCCGTCTTAAAATCTTCTATATTATGAGTTCGCCCAATAGATAAAGCCCTCAAGAATAAGAAATTTGACACCAATTTCGATTCTGGATATTTCTTAATGCCCTGCTCACAGATACGTATAACCTGCTCATAGTAGAAATTCTGAAAAGTATCGTAAGCCGTTAAATACAAAGATTCAGCCTCTATATTTTGAGCTTCAATTTTTGCCCAATAGTTAGGATCTTTTATCGCTCTTGCATAATCTGTATCAGCAAATTCAGTAAGAATCCTATTCTTATAGAATTCCATTTTTGAAACATTATTATCCTTATTATATAGAGAGTAACATTGGTAATAAGCCGATAACAGATAAGGATTTTCAGGAAAGCGTTTTAGTAAAACTTCCATAATCTCAATGGCCTTAGCTCTATCAGATAATCGCTCCGAATAAACAAATGATGCCTCATGTAAGGCTTCAATAATTTTTTGATTCGATACCTCAATTGTTTCTTCCGTTAAAGGCAAATCGACAAGGTAGTAGGATTTATCCTTACGATCTCCCTTATCAACAACAACATCTGTGTCTCCATTTCCGTCTACAGAATCCGTATCTAAATTATCATCTGTAGCTATTGATTTATTCTTACGCCTCCAGTTATCCGATAATTTTCTTCTTCCCCACTTACGTTGAAATTCTGATTTACCCAAGCCTACTGTTGTTGGATTGTAGAAATACCAGTTCCCTTGCGTCTGACTTGAATTATTAGAGTTGAAATTCCCAACCATATTATTCTGTGTAAAGAACGTTTTATCAGCTCTATTTTCGGCTTCTGCCAGTCTTTGGGCTTCTTCTTTTTCTAGTTCTTTATCGATTAAACCGCGTATCAGGAAATTTCGTTCCTTCTCACTCATCCCGGCAACTCTCTGCAGACTGTCTTCTCTTTCAACAATATTCAGGTTGTTGACCAAACTGGTTAGGTTACCAACTCTAAGGGATATATTTATAAAGTCTGGATAATTCTGGTCGAGATAAACCATAGAACTATCGTAACAGATCTGAGCTTTCTTATAATTCAGATCCGCAAAGTAATTATCTGCTAATTTGATGAATGATATTGCTTTTTGATTATCGTTGGCAACACTTGCTTTAGTCGAATTCCAATAATTCTCAATAGCCATATTTTTATCACCATCGATCATATCCATCTCTGCTAAAGCAAAATAAATTTGATCTCGATAATCAGCATTCTTCTGATCCTTAAGCATTTTATTTAGTTGCTTTCGGATTTCGAAGCCATTACCAGCACCTGAATAGGTTAGTGCCTGCGAAATTTTAGCATTAAAAGCCATTTCATAGGTAGAATGTAATTTTATTAAACGCAGAAAAGCATCAGACGCATTATCAGCCTGATCTAATTCAAGATACAATTGACCTAAAATGTAATAGTATTTGGCTTTTACACGTTTTGTACTCTGTAATTGAATGGCAGTTTGCAGATTCGAGACCGCAGCCTGGTAGTCTTTCTCACGAATACTCATATCGGTAAAAAGTGCCGCAATTTCCAACCTGTTTTTTTTAGATAATTTAGGTAAGGCACTCACCTCTTCGAGCAAAGCTATGGCTCCTGCATAATTTTCCTGATCAATTTGACATCTTGCCAATTCAATTTGAAATTCGTGCTTTATCTTTGATTTTGGAAAGTCTTTCAAACCCTGCTCCAAAGCTTTTTCGGCTGTTCTATAATCCGCTTTATAAAACTGAGCTCTACCAAGAAGTAAATAACAGTCCTCAATCCAACTATTAAATTCTTTTTTCTTCCGAAACTCCTTATACTTATCTGTTTGTTTTCCCTTTTTACGCTTTGGTTTTCTTGTGATCGAATGCAATTTTATAGCCTTGGTGGCCTTATCAATTGCATTATCAATATCACCTGCAGCTATGGCACGTGCATTCACATCCTGGTAATCGAAGACTGGAAGTATCGTGGTGTAATTGTATTCAATACCATTTTCAATTTTCTTCTTTCCAGCCTTCAGGCTTTCTTTTCCATTAAAGAAGACATTATAATGTGTTGTGAGAGCATGATAATGACGACTCACAAAGGTATTCTTTTGGTTGGAGCAGGCCATTGAAAAAAAGATAATAACCAGACTCGAAATTGCAATATTTAACTTTCCTTTATTCAAAGCAATTCAATTTTTATTGGAAAAAACTAGAGGTGCAATGACCCCAATAATTTGTTTGAAAATACGAAACAATATACAAATAGATTAGTTAGCTATCAGCCTTAGAATCTATTTTTTATCTCAACTTAAGTTTCACAAAATTTATTCTCTGGTTTTACAAGGAAAAGAAATCTCCCCTATTAAAGGCTTAAGGACAGTAAACTAATCTACACCAACACCTTAAGTTTACTTTCAGGTTTCAAGCAAAAGTTAGTGTAATCGATATTTGTAATTAAGTTAACGCCAGGTTTCTTTCCTATTTCAAAGCTCCCTAAATGATCGAATCCTAAAGCTCTAGCTCCGTTTAAACAAGCCCATTTTATTTGATTCTCCAGATTCAAATCAGCTTTAATCGCTTGTAAATACTTAAGTTCATCAAATACAGATAGTTTGACGTGACTCATTAAACTCCCGGTTCCTATACAAAACGTTTTATCTGATGAAATATTGTTCGTGAATAATCGGCCAAGAATAGAACTGGGGAAGTCTGAATAAAACTGACTTTGATTCAAATCAGAGATATCATGAAAATCTTTAATACTTAATTTTGAATTCTTTTTAAGTTCACAACTTTCCTGAGTTGGAAAGAAATCTGCAGCTCCTTTGGTTCCATAGGCCTCCAGATGGTTGATTGCCTTAGAAACAGACCTAATATCCGCCACCTCACCTAATGTCAAATCAGATAAATCGCTGGATTGTATCAAAGCCGAATTCATATTGGGCCATGACAAAAAAGTAAAAACATCAACAAAACCCGGAACAAGAACGCCACTGTAATATTCAAGATCTTGGATTTCCTTTACAGAACCCTTTCTATCAATCAGTTCAGCTACAGAATTATCTTGATTTAAAACTAAAATTCCATTCTTCAATGGAACTCCTGCGTTACTAATAATATAAGTGGCAGAAATTTTCCTCATTACTTCCTTGGGGCTTCGATTTCTTTTATCCTCTTTGGCTTATCAATATTTCTATATTTTCTTGGTCTTTCAAATTCCTCGAAATCCTCAATATCATCTCTTAAAAATCGTTTCATTCTGACTATGGAATCCAAGCCTAAAGAGTCTCTCTTAATTTGAGGGTTAAAGATCATGATATCTTTCAGGTGGATACGCTGTGTAAAATTGCTATCCTGATTGTTCCATGAAATAATATGACCTCTTAGCTCTTTAAAAGAAGTATCAGAGTACTCCAACTGAGTTTCGTAGCTAACAAAATCATCAGAACGTTTTATAGCGATAGAGTCAAAATTAATCCGTTCACTTTTCTTTAATGAATCCTCTTTCCAAAAATAGGCCTTCATATAAGGTTTCGTGCTTTGATCATCCTTGAAACGCTTAACCTTAGCGCGAATCGTATAAATCCCCATTTCAGTTACAGGAATAGAAAAACTAAGATCTTCAAGACGGCTTCTACCTAAAAACACGCGTTTTCTACCTTTCCATAAATTCACTGTATCTCTAACAACTAAAGAATCTTTGAGAGTTATGCGAAACTGTGTTTCCATACGATTCAAAGAGTCAATTACACTCTCATAAATTTTTTCATAAAGAGCAGAGTTTTGCGCAAAGAAACTGACACAAGAATCGAATTGAACAGGTGTAATATTATATTTTTTGTAGAGTGAATTATAATAGAAACTAGGACGATATTCTTTACCTCTATTCACAATATTCTTTGTGGTTAACACACCATCGGTTAAATGAATATCATATAAAAGTCGAGTAAAATCATCCTGTGACAAATACGTTTTCTCCTCTTGCTTAGAACAAGAGAATAAAAGTAGTATGGCAAAAAGCAGAAATATTAATTGTCTATTCATAATAAGCGGTACAGAATTTATCTTTGACAAAGATAAAAAATCAGTTCATAGAAACTTGTTTAAAATATTTAAATCGAAGCAATTCTGCCAGATATAATATTAAACTAAAGCTCTTTTTTTATTTTCTTAAAAAGGTTAGAAGCAAAGACAAAATTATTTAAGGATTGATTCTCTGTATCGAAAATTTCCTCACTTGATCCTTCCCAGGCTTTTATGCCTTTATTTATAAAAAGAATTTTCTCTCCTATCTCCATCACAGAATTCATATCATGGGTATTGATAATCGTTGTGATCTTGTATTCCTTAGTGATTTCCTGTATTAGTTTATCAATCACAATAGCCGTTACCGGGTCGAGACCAGAATTGGGCTCATCACAGAACAAATACCTCGGATTAAGAGCGATGGCTCGCGCAATGGCTACCCGCTTCTGCATTCCACCACTAATTTCAGCTGGGTAAAGTTTATGAGCCTTCTTAATATCGACTCGATCAAGACAAAAATTCACGCGCTCGTTTTTCTCATCTTCATCCATATCAGAAAACATGTCAAGAGGGAAACGAACATTATCTTCCACAGATAAGGAATCAAAAAGTGCTCCTCCCTGAAAAACCATCCCCATTTCCTCGCGAATCGACTTTTTTTCGTTGAAATTCATCTTTGTAAAGTCACGATCGTTATAAAAAATATGACCATTGTCGACTTCATGAAGACCTATAATTGATTTCAATAAAACAGTTTTACCTGAACCACTTTGTCCAATAATTAAATTCGTTTTACCCGCCTCAAATTGAATGGAGATATCTTTCAAGACATCCAATTCACCAAAAGATTTATTGACATTCTGAAGTTCTATCATTTCAATAATAATTGAGTGAGAATCAAATTAGCAAGCAAGATAAGAATACTACTATTTACAACGGCTTTGGTACTTGCTTTACCAACTTCTAAAGCTCCTCCGGATACATAATAGCCATAAAAAGAGGGTACGGAAGTAATAATAAATGCAAAAACAATGGTTTTAATCAAGGAATAAGTTAGGTAGTATGGGATGAGTCCAAATTGAACACCATATATAAAGTCAGTAATACTAACAGTATCGGCCATATAACTAGCCAATAAACCTCCCACTATTCCAACAAAAACACTCAGCACATATAGAAATGGATTAATAAATACGGCAGCTATAATTTTAGGTAAAACCAAATAACTTGCTGAGTTTACTCCCATTATTTCCAGTGCATCAACCTGTTCGGTTACTCGCATCGATCCAATCTCTGAAGCAATATTAGAACCAACTTTACCTGCTAAAATTAAACCAACAATTGTTGAAGAAAACTCAAGAATCATTGATTCCCGTGTGGTGTATCCAACTAAATAATCAGGTAATAAGGGATTCACCAAATTATAAGCTGTCTGAAGACTGATAACAGCTCCCATAAATACAGATATAATAACGACAATCCCAACTGAATTGACCCCAAGTTTATATATCTCTTTGATAATCTGTGCAAAGAATACTCGCCCTCTTTCTGGTTTCGAGAAAACTCTCTTCAGAAAAAGGATGTAATGTCCTATATTTTCAATAAAACTCATAAGGTTTACATTTTATGATAAAAGTAATAATTATCCCTTAATTTTCATCTAGAATAACAAAAAGCCATTGACATTGAAATCATAGTTTGATATCAAAAATTGAATGCGTAATTTTAGAAAAAGCAATTGAGTTTTTTAATCACAGCTTAGATATCTAAAACACACGACAATGAATTCAAATAATTACTGCGTCATAATGGCTGGTGGCATTGGTTCACGATTCTGGCCACTAAGTAAACAAAAAAGTCCGAAACAGTTTCTTGATATCCTGGGTACAGGAAAAACACTGATTCAAATGACTTTTGATCGATTCAGTTCTGTTTGTCCAGCTGAGAATTACTATATCGTAACCAACGAGCAATACCGAGACATAGTATTGGAACAACTTCCAATGCTTAAGCCTGAACAAGTATTACTTGAACCCATCATGCGAAATACAGCCCCTTGTATCGCTTATGCAAATTACAAGATAAAACAACTTAATCAGAATGCCCAGATTATTGTTTCACCAGCCGATCATTTAATTACAAATGAGATTGAATTTTTAAATGTAATAGCCAAGGGATTAAACTTCGTAAAAGATACCGATAAGCTTCTTACTCTCGGATTAAAACCCAATCGCCCAGAGACGGGATATGGCTATATACAGGTCGAAAATAATAAGGTGGATCAATGTATTTCAAAAGTTAAAACTTTTACAGAAAAACCAAATTTAGATCTGGCTAAAGTCTTCTTAAACTCAGGTGATTTTTTCTGGAATTCAGGTATATTTATTTGGTCACTTTCAGCAATTGATGCATCATTTAAAACATACCTTCCTGAAGTAGACAGCCTATTTGAAAAAGGAAAAGATATACACGATGCTAATCTAGAAAGAGAATTCATTGATAAAATATATCCAGAGTGCCAAAACATCTCAATTGATTATGGCATACTGGAAAAATCAGATAAGGTTCATGTATACTGTGCCGACTTCGGCTGGTCCGATCTTGGAACATGGGGATCGTTATACGACAGGTCGAATAAAGATGATTATGGGAATGCAGTACAAGGCGATAATGTGATGCTTTACGATTCTGAAAACTGTTTAATTAAGGTTCCCAAAGAAAAACTGGTGGTCGTTCAAGGCATAAATGATTACATTATTGTGGACAGTGAAGACACCTTGCTCATCTGCAAAAAAGAAAACGAGCAGGATATTAAAACTTTCGTAGGAGACATTAAAATATCAAAAAAGAATAAGTTCATTTAAAAAAAAAGAGGAGCCTGAAGGCTCCTCTTTTTTTTGCTTTATAATATCTTAATACTCCCAGAAATCATGTTCCATATTTAAGAGATCGTTCTTAATCTTTTCTGATTCCAACATTGTTTGAAGACCTACAGTATAAGAATCAACGCGTCTATTGTCATGCACGTTTGAAACTTGTGTAATATAACTGGTAAAGCGTCTCTTCATAAACAAGTCATCATAAGAGAATCTTCTTGCATCGTTAAATGGATTAAATACTTCATGAGTCGCTAATAATTGTCTAGCCTCAGGGAAGAAAATCCAAAACAATTTCTTCTTACGTAAACCATCAAGTTCAGAATCTCCCTCTTTCACATATTCACGAATAGGACATAAACCAATAATTCTAACTTGTAAAGTTGAACTTTGCCTATCAAATAACCATTGTTCCTTTACCATATACTTGGTCACCTCATTGGTACTCATGGCTTTAGGGACATATTTTTCTTCCATCAAACCTGTTTCTCTATTCTGTTGTACGATAGTATCAATACCAGCGCCAAATTTATCTTGAATATCCTCAATACCTAAGGGTGTTGTAAACTCGTCATCATCAGTATCAAAAGCTGATAAGCCCTCATTTTCAATTCCGAACATCAATAGATCAATCAAACTGTATCTATCATCCATCGGTGTCGTTGGATAATACATAGGCTGATTCATCTTTTCGCGTAAGTTGATAACACGCCAAACTAATTTAGAGAAAATGACATCCGCCTCACGAATGTGAGCATATGGAATAGGTCTCTCATTCTTAGTATGATTCTTAGCATATATACTAGTAGGAGTTGTCTGTGCTTTTGATTGAGAAAAGCTACCCATTAAGATTAAGCCGACTAATAAAAATATAATCCTTTTCATCCGTAAATAATTTTTATGTCCAAGGCAGATGCCTACTTAATTAAGCAAACAATCTATTCTTCAGTAATTCGGTTTGAACAATTAGAATAAACCGATAATATTAAAATTCTCGCGTTAAGAATTACTTAACTCTAAACGATATTGCAGGAAGATTACGAATTGAACCATCTGGTCCAACAGCTTTAATATCCTCTATATAAACTTTCTGATTCTTTCTTAAACCTTTCAACAGCTTGGTTTGAGCTTTAGTAAAGTAATCCGAAGTTGATTTTTCATCTCTGGTAAATCCTTTTACTTGAGTTGAAACTGTAAAACTCTTAATCTTAAATTTTAAATCAAAATCAAAATTATCCATTATGGCATCAACACCAGTTTGCATAGCTAATAGATTCTTATTGATGGAACCTCCATTTTTTCCAGCTACCATTGCAACAGGATCAGGAATTGGCTTTACTCTAAAGCTAACTGATTTAAGCGTACGCCACTTTCCATCCATTTTACCTTTTACAGTAACATTGGCATCTTTACCTACAACTTTTGGTCGGGCAATATAGCCTCCGCCACTTTTAACAAGTTCTCCATTATCTACAGTGGCATCAATATTAGCCATTGTAAAACCAGGAGCAGAGACTCTAACAGGGTTATCAACACCAGCATAAAAGACGTTCATCTTAGTTGGTGATACCACAACCTGAGGCTCACTTACGATATATTCAGCTTCGAAAGGATAATCTCTTGTTTCACCCGATGGTGTTGTATAATAAACCACTCCACCCCAGGATTGCGGCCCTAATTGAGTTTCCTTGCGTGAATAAAGTCCACGACGTGAATCTGGATCAAATTTCTTAATTTCTCCACCTCTCGAAAGCGTAATTCTTGGGTTTTGTGTTGTATCACTAGCAGCTAAAAAAACCTCAGCCTCGTAGACATCACCTTTCAATACAAAATTTGATTTGGCAATAACCTGAGCCTTTAATTTATTGAATGGAAACGACTCTGCTTCTATCTGATTGAACAGATATTTCACCACATCTGATTCTACTGAACGAATATCTGTCTGCAACTTTGACAATAAGGTCACAGCTCCAACTAAAGGAATATGTGCAAACTGTTGCGATTCCCATGTATATGCCGGATCATCTGGCTTTTTCTTAGGTGGATTTTTTGTATTTAGAGTCTCAGCAATAGCATGTTTAAAAATGCTATCCTTAACTGGAATCATATTTAGAATATGCTCTCTATATTCTGAAATTTGTTTTTTCAACTCTTTTCCTTCTCCACCTACAATCATTAACTGTGCGGCTACATCGATATTATCTTTCTTTTGGATACTATCCAATCTACCTTCAGGTCCATCTGCTATCTTTACTAAATCAAGCTTATAGTTCTGTAATTGCTCACACAGCTCATTCGATTGAGTTTGAATCTGCATTGCTTTTTCCCAAGAAGGCTGAACCTTTTTAGTATTAGCATCCAAAGCCCTTTTAAAATCACCATAAATTACCTGGTTCTTTTCTTCAAAAGTTCGAACAGTTTGTGCTAAACCATTATCGATTATAGTAAAAGCGTCCAATACTTCGTTAGATACATTTATCGCCAACATTGCTGTCAGGAATAAATACATCATTCCGATCATTTTCTGCCTTGGTGTTTCTTTACAATTCGATGCTCCCATATTAGCTTAAATAGAAAATTTAGTCCGTATTAATTTTTATTTTTACTAATATCCAAAGCACTCAACATATTACCATACACTGAATTCAATGCAGATAAACGTTCATTCAATGCCTCAGTTTCTTGGCGATATACCTTTGTGTTATCAAGAGTCACATTCAGATTTTCAACAATTTCATTGAAATTCTCCTGTACTCTTCGACCTTCATCTATTTGATCATTTGAATGCTTCAACTGCAATTCAAAAACTGAATTAAGTGAAGATAATTTCTCATTCAGACTTGACATCGATTCAGCATAGTTCTGACCACTTTCAGTAATATGTGAAAAATTGCCATTTAAACTAGACTTGAATTCTTCGTAAGTATTCAATAAGTTATCACCAGATTCCTGAACTTTATCAGAAAAATCTTGCCCATTACTTGAAATATTCGATGCCAGTTGACTATATGACTGACTCAATTGAGTCGCCGACTCTGAAATATCTTGTGAAGAAGAATTATAAGAATCAGAAAGGGTGCTTACAGATTCACTTGCATTTCTAAGTGTTTCAATATACCCTTCAGTCGCTACTGCAGCTTCCGACATATCCGAAATACGCTCCGCAGCATCAGAAAGTTTACCTAAGCCTTGACTCAAATTTGTTAATTTATTAGAGTCAATACTTACATTCTCAAGGAATGATTGCAACTCATCTAAACCTTCAATTTGAAGTCCTCCGGCTCTTTCTCTAGGATCCAAACCAATCAATTCTGGATAAACCAAACTCCAATCTGGTTCTTCATGTGGTGGTTCAAAAGCTGAAAAGAAGAAGATGATTACCTCGGTAAGCATACCCACTGTTAGCAATGTACCTGCATGCGCCCAGTGCTGGATTTTAAAAAGTGCACCCAAGAGCACTACGGAAGCACCCCAACCATACACATAACCCATAAATCTTTTCCACCTAGGAGATTCGACTAATTCGGTAATATTCATAATAACTTATTTAGGATCGTATTATTTAGCAATTATTTTACATGACGGGTACGTACACATCTAAATCCAATAAATGACTTAGCTGTATCTTGATATTCGTAACTGGAAACACCACACTGTAGGAAATATCCAACATCTTTCCATGAACCACCTCGTACAACTTTTCTTTTTAAAGCTGGAGGATCACTTGGTAGCGCATTATACTGATAGTTTGGATTCATATCATGAGTAAAGCTATAAGCTGACTCAGCATAAACTGCGGAAGTCCACTCAGCAACATTACCTGCCATATCATACAAACCATAACCATTCGGTTCGTAAGTTCCAACTCGTAAAGTCACGAGTCCACCATCATCTACGTAATTTCCTCTTAATGGTTTGAAATTAGCCAGGAAGCATCCCTTTTCATTTCGGGTATAATCACCACCCCATGGATAAAGGTTCAGTGCAATTCCTCCACGAGCCGCATATTCCCATTCTGTTTCTGTTGGTAAACGATATTCAGGAACATCATATTTACCTACTTTTCTAAGTGCTGAATTATGCAATTCTGTTCTCCAACGACAGAATGCTCTAGCTTGTTTCCAGCTTACACCAACAACCGGGTAATCATCAAAAGATGGGTGCCAGAAGTATTGCTCTGCCAAGGGTTCATTGTATGAATAAGTAAAATCATGAATCCAGCTTAAAGTATCTGGATAAACATTTAAAGTCTCTTTTATAATAAATGATGAACGATCTTCGATGCTCTTACGTCCACCTTGATAATCATCAACCAAACCTTCGTATTCTCCCGTTTCGCTGTTGTAACGGTTTGACAAACGTGCTGCTTGCTTAAAATCAACCCACTGAAATGAGTAAATCAATTTTCTAGAATCAATCTCTTTCCTACTTGAGAATCTTTCGTGTTCTGGTATATACATCTCCTCAAGAAGCTCTGCATATTCCTCATTATCCCACTCAATTTCTTTATCCCAATTAAGTGTTGGAGGTTCAATAAGATTACCATTCTCATCTTCTGTATTCAAGAATTCCTCAAATTGCTCACCAAGTTTAGTTCTGGCAATAGAATCACGTACCCACTCAACAAACTGGCGGTACTCATTATTAGTAATCTCCGTTTCATCCATCCAGAAAGCCCCGATAGAGGTACGTTTAGATTGTGAATTCAGTGCCCAGGTTGCATCCTGATCATTGATTCCCTGAGTAAAACTTCCACTAGGAATAAGAACCATACCATGAGGAATCGGTTCCATATATTTTCCTCTTTGAGAAGCTCCTACCAATTCGCCACCTTCATTTCTACGACTGCAGCTAAACAATCCTATTAGTAAAACAACTCCGATAAATACAATAAGTTTATTCATAACTCTATGATTCGTGCTAGGCACTGATTTTTAATACATTTTTTCTACAAAAAGCGAATACTCTTATATTTCTGCTTACGCTTAATTAGACTTGGTGTAAAATGATAAGCCAACATAAATTCTAATGAAGGCTTTTTAATATCTGAAACAGAGACATCATAAGCCACACCTATATCTAAACCATTCTTTAACAATATTCCGACTAAAAAAACAAAAGCGTCGTCTACTCTATAGGAAACGCCACCACGGTATTTTTTATTGTATACAACATTGGTATTGATATCATATTGTGTACTTATCGCATCTGTTTTCACAAAAAACGATGGTATAATATCAATTTGGTAAGACAAAGCATGCTTATATCCTCCCATAAAATAATAATGTCTATACAAATAGGTTTCAATATTTTCATTATAAGCCACGTTTGGCTTATTGATATGAGTCGTTGATGCACCTAAATATAATGTTTTACTTCTATAATAAAAGCCTAAACCGGCATCAAAAACCATTTTACTGGCATCAATACTTCCGCCAGTTAAAAGATCGTCATTATCATCTAAGGCTACCCACTCACCTTTTAAAGCATTATTTTGCAGTCCAACACTTAAGCCTGCATTCAAAATACCATTAAATATTTTAAACTGATAAGCGTATTGAAACTTGATATTGGTTTTATTTTCAATTCCCAACTTATCACTCATTACTGTTAAACCCAAACCATGCATTCTACGCCCAATTCTCAAAGGAACATTTCCATTGAAAGCCGTAGACACGGGCGCATCATCAAAGCCTATCCATTGCTGGCGGTTGATAATGGATCCTGTCATTTCATCACCAATACCTGCAAATGCAGGATTAAAAGTGAGTAGGTTATACATGTTTTGACTGAACTGAGGATCTTGTTGTGCTTTAGAAACTATACTTATCCCGACAGCCAATATGATGAAAAATATCTTTCTCATAAATTAGAAACAGATTCTGTACTAATGATAATCTGGTTTGTTGTAAAGTAAGCAATAATATTCATCTTAAACAAGCTTCATCAAAGTAGAGGATACATTAGTCAAACAAAACACATATTTTACATTCAAACAACCATGATATAAAATTACAATTTTCCTGAAATTCATCGTATTTATTGCCAATTAAATTCAAAAAAAAAAATCCAACGAAACAATATCGTTGGATTTCTAAGCTATTTAATATCCTCTAAAAAAAGATTATTCTTTCTTTTTTGCAGCCGTTTTTTTCTTTGTCGTTGTCTTCTTTTTGACAGTTGTTTTTTTCTTCTTTTGAGGCGTATCCTTAATTATTTTCAAACAATCTTCGAACGAAAGAGATTTAGGATCAACGTCCTTAGCCAATCTGTAATTTTCTTTTTGATAAGAAATATATGGCC
>Ga0209272_10000609_pt1 | contig 27854 bp, 23 predicted proteins | sample tdDd002_FD_187125 | JGI IMG/M metagenome (GOLD analysis project Ga0209272, IMG submission 187125) | Marine sediment microbial communities from the Atlantic coast under amendment with organic carbon and nitrate - tdDd00.2 (SPAdes)... | ecosystem: Environmental > Aquatic > Marine > Coastal >... | reverse complement strand
GCTGGAAGTAGTAAGCGTGTTTGGTCTTGTCTACATCGACAGTGATTTCATCGACACGAGGTAGAGGGTGCAGCACTTTCAGGTTGTCACGGGCTTCCGCCAGCATCTCAGCCGTTAGGATATACGCCGCTTTCATGTGGGCATATTCAGACTCGTCAAAACGCTCTTTCTGGACTCGGGTCATGTACAGGACGTCAAGCTGAGGAATAACCTCTTCCATGTTGGTGTGGAGGCTGTAGCTGATACCTGCCTCGTCTAGCTCTTCGCAGATGTAATCTGGCATCGCCAGTACTTCTGGGGCGACAAAGAAGAAGTTAACGTTGTTGAACTTCGACAGCGCCTGCGTTAGTGAGTGAACAGTTCGGCCGTATTTCAAGTCACCGACAAAAGCAACATTCAGGTTGTCCAGATGACCTTGTGTTTCGAAGATACTAAAGAGATCCAGCAGGGTTTGAGTCGGGTGCTGGTTCGCACCATCACCGCCGTTTACCACCGGCACGCCGTTTGAAAATTCAGAAGCCAGGCGAGCAGCCCCTTCCTGAGGGTGGCGCATGACGAAGGCGTCGACGTAAGAAGAAATAACCTGCACCGAGTCAGCCAAGGTCTCCCCTTTTTTGGCCAGCGATGTGTTGCCGCCGTTATCAAAGCCGATAACGGTGCCACCAAGGCGTTGTACAGCGGTCTCGAAAGACAGGCGGGTACGTGTCGAAGGCTCAAAAAAGCAGCTTGCCACAACCTTGTTTTTAAGTAGCTCCGGATTTGGCTCTGCTTTTAGTTTTCCAGCAGTTTCAACAATAAGCTCAAGTTCACTTCGGTTTAGCTCCGGAATGGAGATGATGTGTTTTTGAAACAACGAGTTCGCCATGGCTTCTCTTCCCTATATAGATACAGTTACGAAAGTTGTCTGCTCTCACGCAAAAAACAGACAAAAAAAAGCCCCCAAATAAAGGAGGCTTTTTTTAAAAAATTGAAAAAACAGAAAAATGATACCAACGCCGATTTTCGGCGGTAGTGCGTCAAGTTGTACTCAACTGGCTGGTTCATTGTTCGACTCTGTTCTGACAAATTGCGAAGGATTATACGCCCATTTCTTGTGAGCGCAAGCGTTTGCGTAAACTATTCATTCTATGGGATTTTATGCACATATTATCACTTTGCTTTGAGCGTGAAAATGTGAAATAACTGGCTGAAAAAATGATGGTTTATGGGGGGCGGCTGATAGTGGGAGGGTGAAGAAACATGCAAATGCCGCCCCGAAGGACGGCATTAATTATGAGAGCTTAAAGGGTTTCTACGTCGAATCTTTAAAACTCAAGAGAGTCGATTACTGACCTAATGTAGCAACCATGATTGCTTTGATAGTGTGCATACGGTTTTCAGCTTCATCGAATACGATTGAGTGCTTTGATTCGAATACGTCTTCCGTAACTTCTAGGCCTTTCATGTTGTACTTCTCAGCAACTTCAGCGCCAACAGTTGTTTCGTCGTTGTGGAATGCTGGTAGGCAGTGCATGAATTTCACATGTGGGTTGCCAGTTGCTTTGATCATGTCCATGTTGATCTGGTATGGAGTCATCATCTTCACGCGCTCGTCCCAAGCATCTTTAGACTCACCCATAGAAACCCAAACGTCAGTGTATAGGAAATCACAGCCCTGAACGCCTTCCTGTACATCTTCAGTCATGGTGATTTTCGCACCAGTTTCTTCTGCAATTTCGCGGCACTGAGCAACTAGCTCTTCTTCTGGCCAGAATGCTTTAGGAGCAACTAGGCGGATATCCATGCCCATTTTCGCTGCACCAACCATTAGTGAGTTACCCATGTTGTTGCGAGCATCGCCTAGGTAAGCGAATGTCATTTCGTGTAGCTGCTTGCCACGGCCATGCTCTTGCATAGTTAGGAAATCGGCAAGGATTTGAGTTGGGTGGAATTCGTCTGTTAGGCCGTTCCATACTGGAACACCAGCGTGAGCGCCTAGCTCTTCAACGATTTCCTGACCAAAGCCACGGTACTCGATGCCGTCATACATGCGACCCAGTACGCGAGCGGTGTCTTTCATTGATTCTTTGTGGCCGATTTGAGAGCCTGATGGGCCCAAGTAAGTCACTTTAGCACCTTGGTCGAATGCTGCTACTTCGAAAGCACAGCGAGTACGAGTTGAGCTTTTTTCAAAGATCAGTGCGATGTTCTTACCGGTTAGGCGTGGCTGCTCGTAACCGTTGTACTTCGCTTTTTTCAGCTCGGCAGATAGCTCTAGCATGTGCTGAATTTCACGAGGAGTGAAGTCTAGAAGTTTTAGGAAGTTACGGTTGCGAAGATTAAAAGCCATGATGTTTTCCTCTTAAGAATCGGTATCTCTCGGCCGACTGTCGCTGCCTCTGGTTATGTTGGGCAGTGCGCCGGCCTGTATTATGTATTGTTTATCGTATTATGATGCTTTTGTGAATAACTATTCCGTTATTCTGCAATAATATTTGTGCCAGCTTCACCTTTCAGGATGCGTAGCCCCGCTTCCAGTGAGCCGATACCAACCAATTTGCCGCCTTGATTGATGAACTCGCAAGAAGCATCAATTTTTGGTCCCATAGAGCCAGCGTCAAATGCGTATTGCGCTAGTTCACTTGGTGTTGTGCTTCGTAGTGCTTTCTGTGTTGGTTTGCCCCAATCCAGGAATACTGCGTCTGCATCGGTTAGGATTAACAGTGCGTCAGCGTCAAGCTGTTTGGCTAGGAACGCTGCAGACATGTCTTTGTCGATTACTGCTTCTACCCCAACCAACTTACCGTTTTCTTTCTTCACTGGGATGCCGCCGCCGCCAGTACAAATCACCAGGTGTTGCTGGTTGATCAGTGCTGAAATTGCATCATCTTCGATAATGCCGGTAGGCTGTGGGCTAGGAACTACGCGACGGAAGTACTGGCCGTCAGGCTTCACTGTCCAGTGGTATTTCTCTGCCAGTTCACGGGCTTCTGCTTCATTGTAAACAGGACCGATAGGTTTTGTTGGGTCGGCAAATGCTGGATCATTTGGATCAACACTCATTTGCGTAAGCATGCAGGAAACGTGCTGCTCAGGAAGCAGGTTCTTCAGTTCTTGCATTAGGATGTAGCCGATCATGCCTTGGGTTTCTGAACCCAGTACATCAAGTGGGTATGGACTTACTTTTTTGTATTCCAGCCCCTGCAGTGCCAGCAAGCCAACTTGTGGGCCATTACCGTGTACCAACACTACGTTATATTCTTTCGCGATTTCTGCGATGGTTTTTGCTGCCGTAGCAATGTTCTGACGCTGGATATCTGCTTCTAGTGGCTCGCCGCGACGTAGTAGGGCGTTACCACCAAGTGCAACAACAACAGTTTGCTTGGTCATGGGATCGTCTCTCTTGGTTTTGTTCTTTGTTGGCCGGTATTCATTGTTACCGGCCATATTATTGTGCTTAGCGTTTTTGCTTAGCCCCTGAGCTTTTGTTGCTCAGGGTTATTCAAGCTCAGGCTTAGATGCCGTCACGTTCGATTGGGCAGCTCATGCAGCGTGCGCCACCACGGCCACGGCCTAGCTCATCACCTGGGATTGGTAGAACGGTGATGCCAGCTTTGTCGTACTTCTCGTTGGTGTAAGTGTTACGCTCGTAACCAATAACTACGCCAGGTTTCACAGTCAATACGTTGTTTGCGTCGTTCCACTGCTCACGTTCAGCTTCGAAGCTGTCACCGCCAGTTGTGATTAGGTTTAGCTGATCAACACCAAGCGCTTTTTCGATTGCAGTAACGAAGTAACCTTCTTCTTTCACGTTTACTGCGCCAGATTCGTCACCGGTTAGGCTCCAGCACTGAACGTCTTTACGTACAACTTCTGGGTAAACAGAGAATGTATCTTCACGCATGTGAGTCATTACTGTATCCAGGTGCATGCAAGAGCGGTGCTTAGGAAGTTGCATTGCAATAATTTGCTTCGCTTCGCCGTGCTTGAATAGGCTAGATGCTAGCTGCTCAACACCCTGTGGGGTTGTACGCTCAGACATTCCGATAAGTACTGCGCCTTTACCAATTACTAGTACGTCGCCGCCTTCGATAGTAGAGTTGTCATAGATTTTCTCTTCGTCGCCGAAGTACTTGATGAAGTCTTGGCCTGCGAAGGTTGGGTGCCAGCGGTAAATAGCGCGAACATGGTTGGTTTCACGTTGACGAGCAGCTTTAGCCATTGGGTTGATTGATACGCCGCCGTATACCCAGCAAGATGTATCGCGGGTAAATAGGTGGTTTGGCAATGGTTCAATGATGAAATCTGTAGGCTCGTGCATACCTTGCATCATTGAAGAAGATGTAACTGGTAGCTCAGCGTAGCTAAGGCCGCCCAGAAGAATAGAAGAAAGTTCTTTATTTGGAAGGTCTGCTAGGAAGCAGCGAACGTCATTTGCAAATGCTGGACCGAAACGGTAGTCAGAAACCTGAGTGTTAAGAAGCCACTCTTTTGCTTCAGGAACAGCTAACGTATCTGCAAGTAGGTCACCAAGAAGCATAACTTCCACGCCTTGCTCGCGAAGAGTATTGGCGAATACGTCATGCTCTTCACCTGCGCGTTCAACCGCTAATACATCATCAAATAATAGTTCGTGACAGTTTGATGGCGTTAGGTGAGTTAGCGCACGCTCTGGACGGTGGATAAGAACGCGGCGTAGTTGACCTACTTCAGAACCTACATAGAACTTACTCATGATCGTATCTCTCTATTTTTATGCCAACATAATGTTGTTAGCTATATTTGTTTTTTTGCAAAGTGATTAAATGAATTATTTAATCCTCCGCTTCGTTTCTGTAATTGATTCTACTCTTTCGTTAATTAGAGTCTTAGACATTTGTCACACTTTAATTATTAATAAGGCAACGTGATCTGTCGATTTTATTAACATAATTCATGCATTTGTAGCTTCTTTTCAATGCTGGGTTTTTATGTGTTTTTTATGGGTTATGCACGCCTCGCTGTTACCTACTCCATTGTTTTTTAATGGTTTTGTGTGTGGAGTGGGAAATTTATGCACTTTGTTTTCATGGTGGTAGATTGTGATAATACTAATCTTATGCAGTTTATATGGTTGTCTATCTAAATTAATGCCATTTGTTACTTAATCAGTAACAAATATTTTTCCTTTTATTTTGAATTAAGCCCGTTTTGTAGTTTTAATACAGGAGGAAATTAATTCATATAGTCATTTTTTTGATGACGCTTTTCTGCTTTTGATGTTGGTTTTATCTGTGGTTGTTATATTCACTGGTGACTTTCTCTTAATTGAAAGGGTGATTTATAGAAAAGAGATGAAGCGGTTTTAATTAATGATAATAAACAGCCATTGAAGAAGGTATATATATTCAAGCTATCTCAATAAACTCGTTTCCGCATGAATGACTTAGTCAGACTCGCTCTTGGGAATAATTGTGATGAAAGAGTCGTTGTTTGGGGGTAGGCAGCGGTTGAGTACTGTTGGTGCGCCATTAGATGAGGTTGTCGGAGTAGTTCTGGAGAGTTGTTGGAGTAGTTCTGGAGAGGTTTTGGAGTAGTTCTGGAGAGGTTTTGGAGTATTTAGGAGGGGAATGCTTTTGATGTATTTGGGGAATAGCCGAGAGGTAATTATGAGTGCCGTGACGATAAGGTCTAAATAAAAAACCGCCCGAAGGCGGTTTTTTGGGGGTAACAGGAGAAGGTCGAGTCGTGAATTACATCATTGCACCGACACTGAGCATTGCCATGATAAGTACTGTCAAAATACCTAGTAGTGGCGCTACCCATTTCACCCAGCGAACGTAAGGAACACGAGCGATAGCCAGACCACCCATAACAACAGCTGATGTTGGTGTCATTAGGTTCACAATACCTGATGCTGATTGGTAGGCTGTTACAACGAGGTCACGGCTTACACCAGCGAAGTCAGCAAGCGGAGCCATGATAGGCATAGTCAGTACCGCAAGGCCTGAAGATGAAGGTACTAGGAAAGACAGTAAGATTTCTAACCAGTACATTACGTTGATGAATACGATAGAAGACAAACCTGTTACCGCATGCTCTGCCGTGTTCAGGATTGTATCTGTGATCATACCGCGGTCCATGATTACCACGATACCACGAGCGATACCGATGATAAGTGCGACACCCAGTAGGTCACGAGCACCGTCGATAAAGCTGGACGTTAGCTCTTCTTCGCTCATGCGGGCAATCAGGCCGATGATGATTGTTGATGCCAGGAACATACCTGATATTTCAGCCATCCACCAACCCGCAACCGCAACACCGTAGATCATGATGCCGAAAGATGCAGCGAAGATAGCCAGAATGATTTTACGTGTAGTAGTGAACTCCAACATTTCGCCAGACTGGTTGCCTAGGAAGTGCGCTTTGTTCTCTTCGTATTTGTCATAAACAAGTGATTTTGTTTTGTCTGCTCGTACCATTTTTGCGTAACGCATGACGTAGGCAACACAGATCAGCCAGCCAATAACTAACATTGCTACGCGAAGCATGATGCCGTCAGTGAAAGGGATGCCTGCTGCGTTTGCTGCGATTACTGTTGCGAACGGGTTAATGGTAGAACCTAGCGTACCGATACCAGCACCAAGAAGAACGGTTGCTGCTGCAACAACTGGGTCGAAGCGTGCTGCCATCATTACAGGAACAAGTAAGGTGTAGAAAGGTAGTGACTCTTCTGCCATCCCGTAAATAGTACCGCCTGCGGCAAAAAGAGCCATCAGGATCGGTATCATCATTTCTTCACGGCCTTTCAGTCGTGCAGTTACACGTTCGATACCTGCATCGATAGCGCCGGTTTTGGTCACAAGACCAAGGAAACCACCAATGACAAGAATGAATAATGAAACATCAATCGCTGCTGCTTCGTACGAGTTGTGGTCGTAGAAACCATCAATCGGTGCCAGTAGAACATCCACTACACCTTGAGGGTTATTTTCTACCGCTTGATATGTTCCTGTAACTGGTACTTCTTTGCCTAGATCTTCGTTCATTACACGGTCATATTGACCGGCTGGAACGATCCAGGTCATCAGTGCTACTAGGGCGATCAAGCCAAAAAGAATGGTATAAGCCGAAGGGAATTTAAAGTTGGCGAAGAAGCCACCTTTTTCTTCTTTGTTTACGGTTTGCGTCGTCATTGTTGTCTCCTTGCCTTTATGGCTGTCGCCAGCACAAAGGGTCATTCTGTGTGCCAAACGCTTTGCTTGGCATGACGGTGCTCCCTGAACAAATTGTTCAGTGAAAAGTGGTATCAGCGGTGCGTGCGGCTAATTAGCGTTAACAGCTGCTGAATGCATATTGATCATCCATGCGCTACAGTGTTTGCAGGCAGGCAATCGTCGCTAAAGAGTGGTGTGGATTTGGCGTCAGGTTGTCACGCTCATTACCTGACCTATGGCGGTGATGGGCCGTTAGCATTTCGCTTGGGCTGGCATTACCGTTTGCCAAGGTCTGATAAGTGAGCGCTCCTCTGAGGCGGCGTTGCAAGGTGCGCCGTCGGCGCCCAGGCTCGGAGCCGGGATAGAACTTACTCATGATCGTATCTCTCATATTTTAGTAGCTCTACAGTCTTTGCTGCGAGTCTGTTTTTTTGTTTTGCGAGATGATTTTATGCTTCCCCGCAGGGTTTAACTTTGGTTTCGTTCACATTTTTTGGGGGTGATTATGCAGCAAGAGAATCATAAAATTTGATGGTGAGGGTATTTTTCACCAATAAATGGGTGAATATGCTTTTAGGTATTAAAACAACGAAAAAGATTTATTCATAAAGAAGCGCCCCCCAAGAAAGCAAGCCTATAAATAATGGCCTTTAAGAGCGGGCATGGTTCCTGATGGATGTTTTGTTATGCGCTTTTTCCTATATAAAGTCGCACTGGTTTCATTCAGTGGAAGCGCATAAAAGGGAATATTATGCAGTTTGTGGGATGGTTATCCAGTGAACAGAATCGAAGCTTAGTTTGATAAATATCAATTTTTATCAGCAGCATGGTAATTACGTTCAATCCATGCGATATTTGCCTGAAATTTTATTCCATAGGTGGAGTTACCCCATGTCTTATGCAGAACTGATTGAAGAGCAGAAGGAAGAAACCCGCGACATTATTGCGGCATTGCTGGAAGATGGCAGCGAACCTGAAGCCCTTTATACCATTGAGCACCACTTCTCTGCGGATACATTTGAAGAGCTGGAAGGCGCTGCGGTAGAAGCCTTCAAAATGGGCTTTGAAGTATTAGAGGCAGAAGAACTGGAACTGGCACCGGAAGATGGTGGCGGCAAGGTGGTATGCTTTGACGCGGTTATGGAGTCTGCCCTGAAGGCTGAGTTGATTGATGAGCAGGCTGAAAAGCTTATCAAGCTGGCTGAAAAGCACAATATCGATTACGACGGCTGGGGGACATACTTCGAGTCGGGTGAAGATGACGAAGAAGAGATCGAGGGTGAAGGCGAAGAATAAGCCTTGCTATTGATAACAAGAAAGCTGGCTCAGGCCAGCTTTTTTATTACGTTTTCTAGAATGTTTTTAGCATTCGTACCTCGCAGGCATCATGGCCGGTACTGCCCATTGCATGGTGGATTTTGACAAAGCCGAGTGATTGATAAAGGGCAATTGCCTCGGTTAGATTGGCTGTCGTTTCGAGGTAGCAGCCGGCGTAACCTTGTTTGCGGGCAAAATCGAGTGCTGTTACCGCCAGTTTCCTCGCTAGTCCTCGGCCTCTCAACTCTGGCAGGAAGTACATTTTCTGTAGCTCACAAACCTTATCTTCCCCCGCTAAGGGAGCAATACCACCGCCACCCAGTATGCGGTTGTTATGCTCAATAACCCAATAGTTGCTCCCTTCATGCTGATAGACCTCGCTCATTGTATCCAGTGTTGGATCGGCAACCCCATAGCCTTTGTCGGCGGTCAGACCATACTCTGCCGAGACCCGCCGGATTACCGCCGCGATAGAGGCGTTATCAAGCGGTGTCATACGCCGGATCTCGTATTCACTCTGTCGCGAGGCTGCAAGCATGGACTTGGTGTACCTCTTTAGGCTTTGGTCCAGCTGATTGATTTCATCGAGATCCATCTGGGCCAGCCAGCTATCAACTTGTGTATTCAGTTGCTGGTGGAGTGCTGCGAGCTTTTCCTGACCCGTAGTGGTGAGCTGAAAGATCTGGCTACGTTTATCAAGAGGGTTAGGTACTGACTTTACTAGCCCCTGATTAAGCAAGACGGCCAAGGTGCGGCTGGCATTGGATTTATCGACATTGAGGCGGTGGGCCATCTCATTGACAGTGGTAGCGCTTTGCTCAAGTTCGATAAGGGAATGAGCCTGAACAGGAGTGAGGGCCATGGTGCCACACTGGTTGTCTAGCATACCGAGCTGGCGTACAAGTTGGCGAGATAGTTGGCGTAGTGACTTGGCATCCATTTGATTGAACCTATATTGTTGTGATACACAACTATATTTAATTGCGTAGCGCAACAAAGTCAAGGGCCTAAAAACAAAAAAGCTGACGATTTCTCGTCAGCCTTTTGATTTTAAACGATTCTATAAACTAGAAGCTTGTTGCTAGCGCTACTTATAGCGCCGCAATAGTTTCTTTTTGTGCTTCAAGCTTCACAAGCTTCTCTTGGTAACCCGTTAGCTTTTCGCGCTCTTTCGCGATAACTGCTTCAGGGGCCTTGGCAACAAAACCCTCATTGCTTAGTTTACCTTCGATACGCTTAACTTCACCTTGAATCTTAGCCACTTCCTTATCAAGGCGGGCTAGTTCTGCATCCTTGTCGATAAGGCCAGCCATAGGGATCATCAGCTCAGATTTACCTACAAGTGACGTTGCACATGCCGGTGTCTCTTCACCGTCAGCCAACACTTTAATACTGTCTAGCTTCGCCAGTGATTGTAGAACCACTGTGTTCGCTTGAAGACGTGCAGCGTCTTTCTCGCCTGCAACTTTCAGCATTACGTCCAAGCCTTTGCTCGGTGCGATATCGTACTCAGCACGTAGGTTACGAATGCTAGTAATGAAGGCTTTCACCCACTCGATATCAGCAACAGCGTCAGCGTTGAAGTTTGCTTCATCAAACTGAGGCAGTGCCTGCGTCATGATGGTTTCGCCATCAACACCTTTGATTAACGGCTTCACGCTCTGCCAGATTGATTCTGTGATGTACGGCAGTACAGGGTGAGCAAGACGCAGTGTCTTCTCTAACACAGTGATCAATGTGTAGCGTGTCGCACGCTGTTGTGCTTCAGTGCCTTTCCATAGAACAGGTTTCGTTAGCTCTAGGTACCAGTCACAGAATTGGTTCCAGATGAACTCGTAGATTGTGCCCGCAGCCATATCAAGACGGTAGTTCTCGATGTGTACGTTGAAATCTTTTGCTGCTAGCTCAAACTGAGACTCGATCCACTTGTCAGCCAGTGAGAATTCCATCTCAGCAGCGTTAGTCAGATCAGCGGTCATGCCACAATCTTGATCTTCTGTGTTCATTAGCACGTAACGACTTGCGTTCCATAGCTTGTTACAGAAGTTGCGGTAACCTTCCAGGCGCTTCATGTCCCAGTTGATATCACGACCGGTTGACGCCATTGCCGCCAGGGTAAAGCGCAATGCATCAGTACCGTATGCTTCAATACCGTTTTCAAACGTTTTACGCGTTTGTTTTTCGATCTTAGCTGCCAGTTTTGGTTGCATCATGTTGCCACAACGCTTCTCTACTAGCTCTTCAAGGCCGATGCCGTCAATCATGTCGATTGGGTCGATAACGTTACCTTTCGACTTCGACATCTTGTCGCCGTTTTCATCACGGATAAGACCTGTAACGTAAACGGTTTTGAACGGAACTTGTGGTTTGCCGTTTTCATCTTTACAGAAGTGCATGGTCATCATGATCATGCGGGCAACCCAGAAGAAAATGATGTCAAAACCTGTTACCAACACGTCAGACGGGTGGAAGGTTTTAAGATCAGGTGTTTGCTCAGGCCAGCCTTGTGTACCAAATGTCCACAATGCCGATGAGAACCAAGTATCCAGCACATCGTCGTCTTGGCGAAGTACAACTACAGGTGCCAGGTTATTGTTTGCACGTACTTCTTCTTCAGTACGGCCAACGTATACATTGCCTTCGTTGTCGTACCAGGCCGGGATGCGATGACCCCACCAAAGTTGACGAGAGATACACCAGTCTTGAATGTCACGCATCCAAGAGAAGTACATGTTTTCGTATTGTTTAGGTACGAATTGGATCTCGCCATCTTCAACTGCTTTGGTTGCCGTTTCTGCAAGAGGTGCAGCGCGTACATACCATTGGTCAGTTAGCATCGGCTCGATAACGACGCCACCACGGTCGCCGTAAGGTACGGTCAGGTCGTGATCTTTAATTTCTTCGAGTAGGCCTAGTTCTTCAAATTCAGCGACGATAGCTTTACGTGCTGCAAAGCGCTCCATACCGTGGTATTTCGCTGGCAGATCTGTGTTGTATGCTGTGCTTGGCTCACCGTTAGTGGTGAAGACTTCAGCGGTATCACGGATGTCTGCATTGAAAGTTAGGATGTTGATCATAGGCAGGCTATGACGCTTACCAACTTCGTAGTCATTGAAGTCGTGCGCAGGGGTGATCTTCACACAACCTGTGCCTTTTTCCATGTCAGCGTGTTCATCGCCAACGATTGGAATACGACGGCCTACGATAGGCAGTAGAATTTCTTTACCGATCAGATCTTGGTAGCGCGGATCTTCAGGGTTAACAGCAACACCGGTATCGCCCAGCATGGTTTCTGGACGCGTGGTTGCTACTACGATGTAGTCTTTGCCGTCGGCTGTTTTCACGCCGTCCGCTAGCGGGTAGCGGAAGTGCCACATGTGGCCTTTTTTATCTTTGTTTTCAACTTCTAGATCTGAGATCGCTGTGTGTAGCTTAGGATCCCAGTTAACCAGACGCTTACCACGGTAGATAAGGTCGTCTTCGTAAAGACGTACGAATACTTCTTGTACTGCATTTGATAGGCCGTCATCCATCGTGAAGCGTTCACGATCCCAGTCTACCGATGCGCCAAGGCGACGAAGCTGTTGGGTAATGTTACCGCCAGACTCCGCTTTCCATTCCCAGATTTTGTCGATGAAAGCGTCACGGCCGTAGTCGTGCTTAGTCTTGCCTTCTTCGGCTGCAATCTTACGCTCCACAACCATTTGGGTTGCGATACCTGCGTGGTCGGTACCGACTTGCCAAAGGGTGTTTTTTCCCTTCATGCGTTCACAGCGGATCAGGGTATCCATGATGGTATCCTGGAACGCGTGGCCCATGTGAAGGCTGCCTGTGACGTTTGGTGGTGGGATCATGATGCTGTATGCATCTTTAGATGTGTCACCATGAGGCTTGAAGTAGCCAGCCTCTTCCCAGCGCTGGTACAGCGCCTGTTCGATTGATTGTGGGTTGTATGTCTTTTCCATAGCGCTCTTAGAAGGATCTACATGGGAATTAGGGCGTCTCAGGGGCAGCGGTGGTCTGTAATTGAATGCCTGCAAGGCGATATGCCTTGTAGCGTTCACGGGCCAGCTGCTTGAGCTTTTCATCGCAAGGAACGAAGTCTACCACTTGTGAGAAGGTAACCGCAAAATTTGGTGCATCCTGACTCAAATTAATCAGGATGCCCCGGCGTCCGCTATGACGTAACCCCGGCCAGCCGATCTCGACTGGTGAACCGCCACGAGGGCCTTCACCAATGAGATTGTGCGGCACGAAATTGTCCGGCTCTTGCTGCCAAAGATACTCATCTATTTGCTCTGCCTGCTCTTTACTGCCGGCGAGGAGGTAGACCTTGTGGCCTTGCTTATAACTCAATGCTGCTTGATGGCAGGCGAAGTGAAACTGATAGTCGCTATCGGCTTCAATCTGTTTGTCATCAATAATATAAAAAGTAGCATGAGTCATAGTGATTGTTCTCAAAAAGAAAGGGGCCTTGCGGCCCCTTTGTTGTCTGATTTATTCGACGTTTTCTTGGCCGGCACGGTTGAGTAGGAACTGGACCAGTAATGGGACCGGTCGTCCGGTAGAACCTTTGTTCTTGCCGCCGACCCACGCTGTACCTGCGATATCGAGGTGAGCCCAGTTGTACTTCTTGGTGAAGCGAGAAAGGAAACAGCCTGCGGTAATAGTGCCCGCGCCCGGAGAGCCCAAGTTTGCCATATCAGCAAACGGACTTGCCAGTTGCTCCTGGTATTCGTCCGACATCGGCAGACGCCATGCACGGTCACCAGCCTGCTCTGATGCATTGATCAGCTCATGGGCCAGCGGGTTGTGGTTGGCAATCAAACCGCTGATATGGTTGCCGAGGGCAACAACACAGGCACCGGTCAGGGTGGCGACGTCCACGACACATTCTGGCTCGAAACGCTCGACGTACGTTAGTGCATCGCACAGTACCAGTCGGCCCTCAGCATCGGTATTCAATACTTCAACCGTCTGGCCCGACATGGTTGTCAGAATATCTCCCGGACGGTATGCACTGCCACCGGGCATGTTTTCACAGCCAGCCAAAATACCGACAACGTTAATCGGCAGGTTCAATTTGGCCAGTGATTTCATTGCACCAAAGACGGTTGCAGCACCGCACATATCATATTTCATCTCATCCATCTGGGCCGATGGCTTGATAGAAATACCGCCTGAATCAAATGTCAGGCCTTTGCCGACCAGTACAATAGGCTTGGCTGCAGGATCTGAGCTGCCTTTGTATTCGATCACCGACATCATGGCTTCGTTCTTCGAGCCCTGACCCACAGCCAGGTAGGATGTCATACCCAGCTCTTTCATTTCTTGCTCACCGATGATTTTGGAACTGACTGTTTCGAAATCATCAGCAAGGCGACGGGCCTGAGAGGCCAGGTACGCAGGGTTAGCCACGTTTGGCGGCATGTTACCTAAGTCTTTACCTGCTTTTACACCAGAAGCCACAGCCAAGCCATGTGCAATCGCACGCTCGCCCAACGATAGCTCACGACGGGTCGGGACATTGAATACTAGTTTGCGAAGTGGGCGGCGGGTTTCCGGCTTGTTGCTCTTGAACTGGTTAAAAGTATATAGGCTGTCTTTGGTTGTTTCGACTGCCTGGCGTACTTTCCAGTAGGTATCGCGGCCTTTGACGTGTAATTCAGTCAGGAAGCAAACGGCTTCCATCGAGCCGGTTTCGTTTAGGGTGCTGATGGTTTTCTTGATGATTTGCTTGTACTGACGTTCATCAAGCTCGCGCTCTTTACCACAACCAACCAGTAATACACGTTCAGATAATACGTTTGGCACATGGTGAAGAAGCAGCATCTGACCGGGCTTACCCTCTAAATCACCACGACGCAACAGGGAGCTGATATAGCCGTCGCTGATTTTATCGAGTTGTTCGGCAATTGGAGAGAGGCGACGTGGTTCGAAGACGCCGACGACAATACAGGCACTTCGCTGTTTCTCGGGGCTACCACTTTTTACACTGAACTCCATGCGTACTCCTACATCCTATAAAGACAATTAAAGCTAAATGTTAGATAATACCGCACTTACTTGCTGGACCGCCGTTTCGGTATAGGATTAAGGTACAGGTTAACATTTAGCCGAAAGATTAAAAAATAACTACTTAACCGAAAAACTATAGTGATTCCAGCAAAAAAACAAGTTTTCTATGGGTATATAAAGCGTGATTATTGTTCGGTATTTGACACGTGAGACATTAAAGAGCCAATTCGCGGTTCTTTTTGTGCTTTTTCTTGTCTTTATCAGCCAGAAATTTATTCGTATTCTGGCTTCAGCCACAGAAGGTTCGATCCCCACCGATCTGATCTTAACCTTGATGGGACTGTACATGCCGTCAATGGCACTGTTGATGTTACCACTGAGTCTCTACATCGGGATTTTGCTTACTTTTGGCCGTTTGTATGCCGAGAGCGAAATCACCGTGATGAATGCGACGGGTATTGGCAATAAGTTTCTGATCCAGGCCGCTTTATGGCTGGCGGTGATCACAGGCTCTTTTGCTGCCTTTAATTCATTGTGGCTTTCGCCGTGGGCTGTGGAACAAGAAACTCGGGTTATGGAACAGGTCGAGGCTGACTCAGGGCTGGAGCTGTTGGTGAAGGGCCAGTTTCAGGCCGCACCTGACGGCAAAGGCGTGGTGTTTGTCGATGACATCACCGAGAGTGGCTCTCGGCTACATAATGTCTTTGTGGCCCAGGTGGTCGCCCGCGACACGATGCGCCCGAGTGTCATGGTGTCTGAGCGTGGCTATGTCAGCCAGCTAAAGGATGGCCGCCAGGTGCTGGATTTGCAAGCAGGCACGCGCTATGAAGGTTTTCCTACCCGGCTTGATTATTCCGTAACAGAGTTCGATGGCTATCAGGCCTTGATTGGTCAGCGTGCCGTACGTGAAAAGAGCCGCGACTGGGATGCATTACCAACGCTGAAGCTGATGCAGCGTCCCGAGCTGGCGGCAAAGGCGGAGTTCCAGTGGCGAGTTTCACTATTTCTGTGTATTCCTCTACTTACCATGGTTGTGGTGCCCTTATCGGCGGTGAACCCGCGTCAGGGGCGCTTTGCCAAGCTGTTTCCGGCAGTGTTGATTTACCTGACTTACTTTTTGGCAATCAGTGCGGGTAAATCCGCGGTGGAAGACGGTGCTCTACCTGCCACTATTGGCCTGTGGGGGATTAATTTTGCAATATTCCTAATTGCTGTAGCGTTAAATGTCTGGGATACCTTGCCGTTCAGGCTGATGAGAGAGAAATTACGGAGACGTGGCTAATGTTTAAGATTTTGGATTTGTACATTGGCCGAACGATCATCGCGACAACGGCTCTGACCTTATCCACCCTGGTAGGACTGTCGGCGATCATTAAATATGTCGAGCAGTTGCGAAAGGTTGGCGAAGGCACTTACGATCTCGTGAAGGCGCTGGGCTATGTGTTGCTAAGTGCTCCCCGTGATATTGAGATGTTCTTCCCGATGGCGGTGCTGCTCGGTGCTCTGATAGGTCTTGGTGCACTGGCGTCCAGCTCCGAGCTGGTCGTTATGCAGGCTGCCGGTTTTTCTAAGTTGGATATCGGATTGTCGGTACTAAAAACGGCAGTGCCGTTGATGCTAATTGTTACTTTGCTGGGCCAGTGGGGGGCACCCGAAGCGCAGAAAGCGGCTCGCGAACTGCGTGCTCTCTGGACATCGGGGGGCAGTATGCTCTCGGTTCAGAGCGGGGTGTGGGCTAAAGACGGTAACGACTTTATCTATATAGGCCGGGTTCATGAAAAGAGTAACTTGGATGCGGTTAATGTCTGGCAGTTTGACGACCAAAATCAGCTTACACAGACTGTGTTTGCCAGAAGTGCCTCTTTTCATGAGCAAGAAGGGTGGTTGCTGGAAGGGGTTACCATTACTGACATTACCGATGTTCAGCAAACAAATACTGACTATGCTTCGCTGCCCTGGAAAACGACACTCACGCCTGACAAGTTGGCCGTGGTGACCGTGAAGCCGGAAGAGTTGGCACTGTCCGGGGTGTACGATTATGTATCGTATCTGAAAGAGTCTAAACAGGATGCTGCCCGTTATGAATTGGCATTCTGGCGCAAGGCACTGCAGCCAGTATCGATTGCGGTAATGATGTTGCTGGCACTGTCGTTTGTATTCGGACCGTTACGTTCCGTGACGATGGGGGCAAGGATATTATCTGGGGTCATTTTTGGTTTTGCCTTCTATATATCCAATGAAGTATTTGGGCCGATGAGTATTGTTTACCGGCTGCATCCTGTGATCGGGGCTCTGGGGCCAAGTTTGGTGTTCCTATTTATTACCATATATCTGCTAAGGCGAAAGCTATAGGTAATAAAAAAGGAGCCGGTTGGCTCCTTTTTTGATGTTGTTCATGGTGGATATTAATTGGGCTTCGGAAGCACAATCATTTCGCATTCCGCCATTGTATCCTGAAAAGATTGTTTCTCTTTGCTAAAGGGGGCCAGCAGATTACCGAGGCCAAATGCCGAGGTGCCCATTCTGATCAATGCTTGAGTAAGACGGATGTTGGTTCCATCTTTGTTTTGCAGGCGCAGCTTCCAGGCCCGCATTCCTATTGTTTGCCCGCCCTTGCACCAGAAGTAGGCAAAGAAGCCGACAATAACAAGAGCCAGATAAGCGGTGTATATCAGGCTAACAACCGGATGTTCGGTCGTATAGGCACTGGCGTCCTGATACTCCCCAAGGCTGAGAATACCTATTTGAAGCAAAGTGGCGATGCATCCCATTGCCACCCCGCCAGCCAACATCAGTACGGCAGCTACGGCCAATGAGTCGTAAAGCCATGCCCCTAGACGGCGAAAAAGTCCTGGGTATTGTTTGGTCAGCTTAACGTCCTGTTGTTTTTTCTGTTTCATCAATTCACCACGTCTAAGTTGCTTGTCTGTTCTATTGAGTAGGCAGAACTGACTTCTGAACGGAGTGTAACAACTAACGCTGGTGACGTGAATCTTCGCTCTATCTGAAATGATAAGGGAAAGACCGCTGGATTCAGTTTTAGCAGCTATCCTTAATTTTCAGGCCCCTGTGAGTTTATGAGGAGAAATTCGATGGCTGAAGATAGTAAAAATACGACCAACTGGCCGGATCTGGCGGGTGCTCTCTATGATAAATTGACTGAGCGCCATGCCGAGCTAACGTATGATTTTAATAATGTCGAAGTTAGTGTGCCCAGCGGGGCGGGTGATAAACCTGAGCACTCAGTCTGGAAATTCAATGGCAGTATTAGTATTCGCGGACGAAATCTGGATTAGTCGATGCGTTTGTCTATTCAGGGTGAGATGAACATCGAGGTGGATGGCGAGCCTATCCACCTCGTGGCTCAGGATGATTGCATTTCACTGGCTTTGAATCGATTGGCAACACTTGCTGTTGTTGCACGAGTGCTCTCGCGTTTACCTCGGACTCTAAATACCAGAGCCTCATTGTCTCAACTTACTGCTATTTGTCCTTCTATCGTAATCACTGTCGGAGAGGAGACCATCTTGCAAATACAGCGCCGTGAAGGGTTTATTTCATCAATATGGCATCATAAGTTTGCTTTCGTTAATAAAAAGCTCTGGCTTCGTGATGGCTTCAGTTTTCTGCGCTGTTACTTTAGATAGGAGTCTTGCTGCTCAATGTCTAACCTTGCTAAGTCATTGTTGGTTAAATATAAAGCAGGTGAGCAATAATACGCAGCAAGCGTTGAATAAATGCTTGCGCCTCAAGTCGCGATACGTATAATAACCTGCATCTGCCCGAGTGGTGAAATTGGTATACACGACGGATTCAAAATCCGTTGCTTTCGAGCGTGACGGTTCAAGTCCGTCCTCGGGCACCAGATAAAATGATAAAGCCTCAACTTCGGTTGGGGCTTTGTTGTTTCTGTAGCCTACAAATATTCCCCACCTCAGATGTCTTCTTGTCAGTTTCCCAGTATTGCACCTTCGTTCTGGATCAATTATGTCTATGGTCTATAGACAACAAATAGCCATGATCTAAAAAATACTATGGATGATGCTTTTCAATATTCAGATGAATTCGGACCACTAAAAATAATTCATCTCTATGAACCCTCCCTGGCGTTGAAAGCTGTTTTGGTGGTGGATAACGTTGCGATGGGACCGTCAATTGGCGGGATCCGGATGGCTGTAGACGTCACAACTGAAGAATGCGTCCGTCTTGCCCGTGCCATGACATTCAAGAATGCGGCGGCAGGGCTTCCCCACGGGGGCGGCAAAGCGGTGATTTGCGCAGATCCAAAAATGAATAAGCCAGATAAAGAGGCATTGATTCGAGCGTTTGCCCAAGGCCTGCGTAATGAAGAAACCTATATATTTGCACCTGATATGGGGGTCGACGAAGAGTGCATGGCCTGGATCCGAGATGAAGTGGGGCGGGTAGTCGGCTTGCCCTATGTTTTCGGTGGGATCCCCCTCGACAAGCTTGGGGCTACAGGCTGGGGGTTAACACAGGTCGTTGATGTTGTTGCGAAAGATCGTGGTTTTAAGGTGAAAGGGGCGCGATTTGTGGTGCAGGGTTTTGGCGCGGTAGGTAAACATGTGAGCCGGTTTCTTGTTGAGAAAGGGGCGCTATTGGTGGGAGTCTCAGATTCTCGCGGCGCAATTTGCAATAAAAGTGGTTTGGATGTCGATCAACTGTTAGCCCTGAAAGCCGAAGGTAAATCTGTCACTGAGTATGCCGATGCAACCCAAATTTCAAGTGACGGTCTTGTTAGCCTTGAGTGTGATGTTTGGATCCCCGCTGCCAGGCCGGATGTGATCCATGAGGGGAATGTCCAGAGCTTGAACACCAAGGTGATGGTGCAGGGAGCCAATATCCCTTGCACACTAGAGGCCGAGGAGTATCTCCACCAGCACGGTGTGCTTTGCATTCCTGATTTTATCGCCAATGCGGGCGGGGTGATCTGTGCGGCGATGGAATACCATGGGGCGACCCAGGCGGCAGCCTTTCAGGCTATCGAAGATAAAATACGGCGCAACACCGAGCAGGTGCTCAAGCGGGTTAATGAGCAATCCATGCTGCCTCGTGAGGCCGCTGTGGCATTAGCCAAAAAACGGCTAAATAAAGCGATGTCTTATCGACGTTATTCCCTGTTTTCGACAGCGCCTCATTTTCTTTAATGAAGGTTTGCTAATGCGAGGAAAGCATCATGGAAATGACACCAAAAAGTTATTTTCATCGTGGTGGGGATGAGGCGCTGCTTGGTAAAACGATCCCCGAGCACTTTATTGATATTGCCGAGCAATACCCGCAGCAAGAAGCGGTTGTCTCCATAGCCCAGAACCGGCGGTTAACCTATCGTGAATTATCCGTTGAAATCTATAGGCTCGCGAAAGGGTTGCTTGGTTCGGGGTTTCAGAAAGGGGACCGAGTCGGCATTTGGTCTACCGATAATCTGGAATGGTTATTGTTGCAAATGGCGACTGCAAGTGTCGGGATCGTGTTAGTGAATATTAACCCGGCCTACCGTCAACGGGAGCTGGCATACGCGCTACAGTGCTCTGAAGTTCAGGGCCTGTTTGTCATTCCATCGTTCCGCGACAGTGACTACCTTTTAATGCTGACGGAATTAATGCCGGAGCTAAAAAAGGGAGGGGTACCATTTAAGAGTGAGGTATTCCCGCTTTTGCGCTCGGTGGTCGTGTTTGATCCGGCCGGCCCGGATGAGACAGTACGCCCGGCGGCTGGCTTTACTGTGTGGTCAGATATTCTGAGAAAGGGGGAGACTGTTAGGGATCAGGATATAGACAGCGCCATCACAAGCTTGGACTGCGATGATGCTATTAATATCCAATATACCTCAGGTACCACGGGCTTTCCGAAGGCGGTGGTCTTAAGCCATCATAATATTTTAAACAATGCCTTTTTTTCAGCAAAAGCCATGCATTTTTCAGAGCAAGACCGATTATGTGTCCCCGTCCCCTTTTATCACTGTTTTGGTATGGTACTGGCAAATTTACTTTGTCTGTCGGTTGGTGCCTGTATCGTGATTCCGTCAGAGCATTTTGATGCCGAAGCGGTATTGCGATCCATTGACCGTGAAAAATGTACTGGGATCCATGGTGTGCCGACTATGTTCATTGCTGAGCTGGATCAGGCGAATTTTGAACGTTATGACATGAGTAGTTTACGTACTGGAATTATGGCCGGTGCGCCCTGCCCGCCGTCATTAATGGTACGGGTAATGAAAGACATGCACTGTAGTGAAATATTAATTGGCTATGGGGAAACGGAAGCGTCACCGCTAACTCACCTTACCTCTCGCGATGATAGCTTGGAGCGTAGAACCGAAACGGTCGGTAAGAATTTAGCTCATCAGGAAGTTAAGCTCATTGAGCTTGAAACCGGAGCCACCGTACCTCTGGGAGCAATTGGCGAAATATGCTTCCGTGGCTACCACTTAATGAAAGGCTATTACGGTAACCCCCAAGGGACGCAGGAAGCGATAGATGAATACGGCTGGCTGCACTCTGGCGATTTGGGAACGATGGATGCCGAAGGGTATGTGAAAATTACCGGGCGGATCAAAGAAATGATCATTCGCGGCGGGGAAAATATCTATCCAAGAGAGATTGAAGACGTTTTATTTGCTCATCCTAAAATTCAGCAAGTGGCGGTGTTTGGTATTCCGGATGAGTATTATGGCGAGGAAGTCGTAGCCTGGGTTCAATTACACCCTGGAGAAGAGATGACGGAAAAAGATATTCGAGAATATTGCCATGGTCAAATAACCCATTTTAAGATCCCGAAATATATCCGCTTTATTGATACGTTTCCGATGACCGTGACAGGAAAACTGCAAAAATTTCGAATGCGAAAGCTGGAAGTTGAAAAACGTCAGTCTGAGCAGAAATGACCCGTTGTTTTCGGGCGTGACGGGGCAAGTTCGTCCTCGGGCTCCAAGATTAAACAACCAAGCCATGACAGCGTGTATGCCATAGACATACACGCTGTGAACTGAAGTCGTTTCTATTTAGCTAGAAGCGACTATAGCTTAGAGAATAGTGTTGGCTCTGAATCAGGAGTCCAGTCAGACTGAGAGGTATGATTCGCATTGACAACATAACGCGCTCCCTTGTAGCTCACAACATCGCCTTGATTATAGCTGACATTAACAGTCCATACTGTTCGTGGCATGCTGTTCACCCAAAGGCTCGATGTCGATGATGGAGCCCAGTCTGCCTGCGAAGCGTGGGCAACAACAGCCTTATAAATGATATTGTCGTGAATTACGTAGTCACCCTCGGCATAAGTCTTATTGACAGACCATGCTGGAGCATAGTTATCTAATGTATCAAAGACGTATCCTGCCTCTTTCGCAATCTTGATGAACTTGGCAAATTTCGGTAGGTTTTTGGTTGCCCCCATGCCACGCTTACCATCTTCAAATAGGAATGCATGAGTCAGGACAATCGATTTGTCAGCATGCAAAGAAGTACCACATGGGAAAGTCTGCGACTTTGAGTTGACCGGCTCGATCGTTGTTGGTGCGCATGTATTGAATGTTGCTTCAACATAGCCCAAGAATGCATCGGCTTCTGTTAGGCTGTTTGCCGGCATCGAAATTCCCCAGTTCTCCGGTGCCCAGTCAACATCCCAGCCATGGAACTGATAGTTTTTATTAGCAAGGATTTCGGCAACTTGAAGGGAAGCCTTCACACTGTTTGATGGATTTTGCGGATCGCAGACGTAACCTGGTTCCCAAGGTTTGAGACCATCTGATGTCGCGCATAAGCCATTACTCTTGAAATCTTTGGCTACACGCCAGGTATTGGTGTAAGGCAGGCGAGCGAGGCTTTCACCTTTGTAATTTGGATAGCTGTTTACACTCGGAATATATGACTCAATCACTGTAACGTTCTTGTCGAACATCGATGCATCGAAAACAGGGTCTTGGTAAGAATTAATCTGGTGGTTGCCGGTTGCATTACACTCGGCAGCGCTATTCGGGCCAAATTCTTCGACACAGTTGTGTACCATGTGATTGTAACTATGGTTGCCGACAACATGCCCTGAATCTAACAGTAATTGCAGTGCTTCAAGTGATTTACTTTCGTTTTCATCACCAATGCCATCTAGGTGCCAGGCATTCACGTAGAACGTCCCTTTGACACCTGCCTCATTCATGATCTTAACAATGGGGATCGTCGCATCGATTGACCCATCGTCAAAGGTTAGGTAAATCGTTCCTTTCGGAGCAGCCTGAACGGCCATTGAACTTGCTAGGATTGCGCCAGAGCATAATACGGACAATAATGTTTTCTTCATTTCGTTATTCCACATTGGGTTGTTGGTAAATTCAGGTGATCGGTATCAGTCGATTAATCATCTATATTCGTTAGACATTATTAGCACTGATTTTTATTGATATAATCCATAGTGATATTCCTTATCTGCGTGTGATATTGCATTGAATTATATTCGCTATACTTAATTCACATTCAAGCTTCGAGTCATATCTCATTTTTGGGGCTATTTTAAATAATCTTGTTGGATTAGTTGAATTGTATTAATTTTTAAATGTTTTTCTCTGAAATTTCGCATTGATTAATTACTTTTTAAAATGAGATGCTCTTCACGTTAATGCAACCGGTTGCGCTTTTACTTTTTTTTTATTTGGTTACAATTTTCATATCGCTTAAACAGCGTAAAAATAAAAATTGGAGAGCGGGATGAAAAAGATTTTGTTGTGTTGTAGCGCTGGTATGTCAACCAGCATGTTGGTTCAGAAAATGGTAAAGTCGGCCGCGGATCGTGGCATAACGTGTAAGATTGAAGCGCAGTCAGTTAGTTCATTTGACCAGGCAATACAGGAGTTTGATGTCTGTCTGTTAGGGCCGCAAGTACGTTTTCAATTAGAAGACCTGAGAAAAATAGCCAGCCAGTATGGAAAGAAAATTGATGCTATCTCTCCTATGGCTTATGGCATGATGAAAGGAGACGAAGTTCTGGATCAGGCTCTTTCATTAATAGCCAAATAAATTGATTTGAGTCAATCAGTATTTATTGGTTGATTCTTTTCAAATTCAATAAGGAAAGTTTTATTCCTCTGCATTCTTAGTATGGGGTGGAATTCTTTATCTTTTTAAAAAGGATTGTTTTATGAAGCTTTACGATAAGTTAATGAGTGTCGTAGAAAATACAATCGCCCCATTGGCGGCGAAAGTTGGCTCGCAAATACATGTGCGGGCAATGCGTGATGGATTTATCACCGCAATGCCATTTATTATTGTGGGTAGTTTTATTCTAATATTTGCTTTCCCCCCATTTGCTGAAGATACAACGAATGGATTTGGTCGCGCTTGGCTAGACTTTGCAACCAATAACTTTGACGCAATAATGATGCCTTACAATATGTCTATGGGCATTATGACGATATTTGTCTCTCTGGGGGTTGCCTATAGTTTGGCGCGCGCCTATATGATGGACGGTATCACCTGTGCTTGTTTGTCGCTAATGAGCTTCTTGCTGATTTGTGCGCCTGTTACCGGTGGTGCCCTACCCGCAAACCATATGGGGGGAACCGGGATCTTTACTGCTGTATTGACCGCTTTCTTTGCCGTCGAGCTTGTTCGCTTCCTGAAAAAACACAATATCACGATCAAAATGCCAGAGCAGGTTCCACCTGCAATTGCCCGTTGTTTCGAAATGCTTATCCCTGTCTTGATTGTCTTCATGACACTGTACCCGCTTAGCCTTTTTGTTCAGTCTCAGTCTGGCATGCTGATCCCTGATGTGGTCATGGACCTGTTCAGACCGCTAGTTAGTGCATCTAATACTCTACCTGCCATTATCGGTGCGTTACTGCTTTCACAACTATTATGGTTTGCTGGTATTCACGGTGCTGCGATTGTTGTTGGTCTGCTGTCACCAATCTTCTTGACTAACATTGGTGCTAACACTGCGGCGTTTGTTGCAGGCGAGCCTATTCCCAACCTACTGACTCAGCCATTCTGGGACTTCTATATCTTCATCGGTGGTTCGGGTGCAACCTTGGCCCTGGCTATCTTGATGGTATTCAGTCGCTCTGTTCACCTACGTAGCCTGGGAAGAATGAGTGCAGTGCCCGGTTTCTTCCAGATTAACGAGCCAATCATCTTTGGTGCTCCAATCGTAATGAACCCAATGCTATTTGTACCTTTCCTACTCGCACCTATCGTGAATGCAATCATTGCGTTTACTGCAGTGAAGATGGGCTTTGTCGGAATGGGCGTTGCAACGACACCATGGACAACGCCTGCCATTATCGGTGCCTCTTGGGGTACGGGATGGACATTAGCACCAGTGTTCCTCGTTGTTGGCCTTCTGGTTATTGACCTGCTTATTTACTTGCCATTCTTCAAGATGTTCGAAAAGCAACTGCTTGAAGATGAAAGTAAAGTCGCAGCCGAGAATGCTAAAGAGGAAGCCTCTGAAGGCGCTCCAGTTACCGCATAGTTTTTTACCTGGGTTACGGTTTAACCCGTAACCCAGTTTTTTAGTTAAGGAGAGAAAAATGGATCAAGAAGCGGTTGTTATGGAAATTATTGTCAATGCGGGCGAAGCACGCAGCTTGTGCTTTGAAGCGTTGGCTATGGCTAAAAAGCAGGAGCTGGAGCAGGCAAGAGATTTGCTTAAGCAAGCCAAGGAGTGCCTAAACCGCGCTCACTTAACTCAAACTCAGTTGATCGAAGCTGATCAGGGTGAAGGTAAGGTGAAAATGACGCTGGTAATGGTTCATGCTCAAGATCATTTGATGACGACCATATTGGCTCATGAACTAACCAATGAAATGGTAGCAATGTACGAAAACATGTCTAAATAGTAGGGATGGATTATGACTAAATCACCTCTAAAATTGGCCATTATCGGAGGAGGCAGCAGCTATACCCCTGAGTTGGTTGAAGGTGTTTTGAAAAGGCTTGATCGTGTTCCTGTCAAAGAAATGCATTTTGTCGATGTGGAAGCTGGACAGGAAAAGCTGGAGATAATTGAGGCGCTGACACGGAGGATGGTTGAAAAGGCTGGGGCAGATATCATGATCAAGGCCTCGCTCGATCGTCGGGCAGCAATAGCTGATGCTGATTTTGTCATGACTCAGTTTCGTGTGGGAGGGTTACAGGCCCGAGCGAATGATGAGCGTATCCCATTAAAATATGACGTGATAGGCCAGGAAACGACCGGCCCCGGCGGATTTGCCAAAGCGCTTCGGACTATTCCCGTTATCTTGGATATTTGTAAGGATATCGAAGAGTTGGCTCCTAATGCCTGGATGCTCAATTTCACGAATCCGGCCGGTCTGGTGACTGAAGCGGTTCAGAAATATAGCAAAGTGAAAACTATCGGATTGTGTAATGTTCCCGTCTCGATGAAGATGATGATTGCCGAGATGATGGATTGCTTGCCGGAAGAGTTATCGCTTGAGTGCGCAGGGTTGAACCATTTGGTATGGGCTCACCGGGCATGGCTTGGCGGCAAGGATATTACTGCAGAAGTGCTGAAAAAAGTTGGTGACGGTGCTAATTTCAGCATGAAGAATATTTTTGAAGAGCCTTGGGATCCGGCATTTCTTAAGGCCTTAGGAGCGATCCCTTGTCCTTACCATCGTTATTTTTATCAGACCGATGCGATGCTTGCGGAGGAAAAGGAGTCTTCACTTAACGAGGGCACTCGTGCTGAGCAGGTAATGAAAACGGAGCAAGAGCTTTTTGAACTGTATCAGAATGAAAGTCTTGCGGAAAAGCCAGAGCAGTTGGAAAAACGAGGTGGTGCTTACTATTCAGATGCATCGCTGAATCTGGTTGATGCGATCTATAACGATCTCAAGACTATCCATGTGGTGAATGTTCGTAATAACGGAACAATCGCAACGTTACCTGATGATGCTGTAATTGAGTGTAGCGCCGTTGTCGGAAGTTGGGGCGCGAGGCCGTTAATGATTGGAGAACTCAGTCCGGCAGTAATTGGCTTGATTGGCCAGGTAAAGGCTTATGAACAGTTGACTGTAGAGGCTGCTGTTCACGGTGAGTATGACAAGGGATTGATGGCGTTGGCTAATAATCCTTTGGTACCTGATATCAGCAAGGCTAAATCAATATTTGATGATATTTTGAAGACAAATCACGATTACTTGCCGCAATTTAATCAGTAAAGTCCAAATAGGAGAGCAGCTGTTAGCCTAAGAAGAATGATAGCAGCTCTCATTTCTCAGGTGATGTTATGCATGTAATTTTTAATGCCGATGATTTTGGTTTGACGCCAGGGGTAAACCTAGGAATAGTTGATGCGTGCCAGTCTGGTGTTGTACGTTCGACAACGCTAATGGTAGATATGGCAGCAGAAAGGCATGCAGTTGACTTGGCCTTGTCGGCATCCTTGTTGAAGGTTGGGTTACATTTACGGTTCACTGCTGGTGCTCCGTTAACCGACATATCTTGTCTTGTTGGTGATAATGGCCTGTTTGGGGTGAAGGAAGGTTTTTGGCAGAGACGTGATTTTCCGGAGCAACAGATTGCTGATGAAGTGACCGCTCAGGTTGAACATTTCCTTGCAACAGGACTTAGCCTTAGTCATATTGACAGTCATCACCATGCTCATACGCATCCACAAATATTGCCAGTTGTACAAGAGGTAGCGCGTAGCTATCAGGTTCCATTGAGAGCAACTGGATATCACGGCAAGGCGCAAAGTGATTGCCGCTATACCTTCGAGGAAAGTTTTTACGGTGGAGGCATCTGTCTGGATAAGTTGCTACAGATCATTAATAGACATAATGGTAGCTGTGATGTCTTAGAGATAATGGTTCATCCGGCCTATGTTGATCAGGCCCTTATGGATGTCAGTTCTTATAATATCTTAAGGGCTAAAGAGCTTGATATCCTAACCGATAAAAAACTTTCTGAAGCACTCGACGATCTTGATGTAACAATCAGCGATTATTCAATTTTATTGCCATGATGTTGAGATCTTAACGTTCATAAACACGTACAAGTATCACAGCCTTTACCTCTAGGGCTCGATTCCATCTTTAATAAGAAAATAGCAGCTGCCAGTATCGCATTACCCCCCCTTTTTCACCGATGCGGGCTACTGGCAGTGTGCTATAAATTGAGATCTTGTGATCGAATTTATTGCTAGCATCTTTATGTGAATTAGGCTTGGCACTATAGTCGAGGGGGATGATGATGGAGGTGAAGTTAGTTCTCGAACATCATGTGACTCAAAAGGTTTCAGAGGTCGTATATAACCATGGCAAGTATTAAAGATGTGGCATCCTTGGCTGGTGTCCACCGTTCGACGGTTTCGAGGATCATC
>Ga0209272_10000607_pt1 | contig 27925 bp, 15 predicted proteins | sample tdDd002_FD_187125 | JGI IMG/M metagenome (GOLD analysis project Ga0209272, IMG submission 187125) | Marine sediment microbial communities from the Atlantic coast under amendment with organic carbon and nitrate - tdDd00.2 (SPAdes)... | ecosystem: Environmental > Aquatic > Marine > Coastal >... | reverse complement strand
TGCGAATGCACAACAGGTAACAATAGGAACTGGAAGTGCAACAGCAACCATAAATGATGATGATGCTTATATAATTAGTATTGCAGATATCACCCTGAGTGAAACGGATGTGAATGCCAATCACAACTTTGTGGCTACCATTAGTGGTGAGGCGCAAGAAGATGTTGTGATCAGCTTTACAACTACAAATGGTAGTGCCAATGCGACTGACTTTATAGCGCAGATAGCTCAACTTTATACGATTCCTGCAGGTTCAACAAGTGTGAACATTCCGGTTGAAGTAATTGGTGATGTAACTGTTGAATCGACAGAGAATTTCACAGCAGCAATCACTATTAGTAATGCCAATGCACAACAAGTAACAATAGGAGCAGGTGATGCAACAGCAACGATTAATGACGATGATGCGTCTGAAGTAAGCATTGCCGTAACAACAAGTGCAAGTGAACCAGGAACAAATGGCTTGTTTACTCTAACATTGTCAAACCCTATTGATGTTGATACAGAAATTACATACAGTGTGGGTGGAACAGCAATTGAAGGAACTGATTATTCTAATTTGGGAACAACAGTAACGATTCCTGCTAATTCGACTGAAGCAACAATATCTGTAAATGTAATAGATGATGCATTGGTTGAAACAGGAAGTGAGAGTATTGTGGTGACCTTGAGTTTGACAGATAATGCTGCTACCGTATCATCCTCTAATTCTGCTAATATGAATCTAGGTGATGATGATTCCACTGAAGTAAGTATTGCAGCTACAGATGATACCGCACAGGAAGGAACACCTGCGACAAATAATGCAGAATTCACGATTTCCTTGAGTAAAGCTTCAGCAGTGGCAACAGTTGTAAGTTATACTGTTAGTGGAACAGCTACCGAAGGAAATGATTTTACAAGTTTATCTGGAACCATTACAATATCAGCTGGAAGTAAAACTTCCACTATTGATATTCTAGCATTAGATGACATTTTGTTTGAGGATACAGAAACGGTAATTGTGAATCTTACAGGAATTACTTCTGGTGATGCTACTACTGTTTTAGGAACTCCAGTTTCAGCAACAGCAACAATAATCGATAATGATATTGAATGTTTTGCTGGGAACGACGCAGAAATTTGTTCATCGGATGTGGATTACACTTTAAGTGATGCAACACAAAATAATGCAAGTACATATAACTGGTCCACAAGCGGATCAGGTACGTTTACTGATGCTTCAATTTTGAATGCAGTTTACAATCCAAGTGATGATGACAGAGCAAACGGTGAAGTTCAATTGACTTTGAATGTATCTGGAATTAGTGGAACCGATAATGATGTGATGACACTTAAGATCTGGCAAGCTGTTGTTATTGATGCTGGTGTAGAAACTGCTTTGATAAACGAAGGTGAAACTTATTCTGTGAGTGGAGCATCTGCTGAAAATTATGCAGCAATTACATGGACAAGTGCGGGAGGAACATTTGATGATGCAAATGCTTTGAACCCTGTATTTACTCCAACAACTACTGATAATGTAGTGATTAGGATGACTGCTACAGGATTAGGTACAGGAGCATGTTCTGACGCTTACGATGAAATATCGATTACCATAAATGATTTCCCTACGGCAAGTAACGAAAATGTTACAGGATTGGAAGATCAGGAATTGAGTTTCACAGAATCTGATTTTTCTGCTAATTATTCGGATGCAGAAGGTGATGTATTTGCAGGAGTTAAGATTGTGAGTACGGAATCAGTAGGTGATTTGGAATACGATGGATCAGATGTAAACTCTGGATTGGAAATTTTAAGTTCTGACATTTCGAAATTGAAATTCAATTCGTTAGTAAATGAAAACGGAGTCAATTACGATTCATTTGAATTCAAAGTGTTTGATGGAATTGCATACAGCTCAGAAACCTATATAATGACTATCTCAATCACAGAAGTGAACGATGAACCATCATTAAGCCTAATGAATCCAAAAGATATTTGGGTAAGTGAAGATATTGGAGATGTTATTATAAATGGTCAGGTTGCTTCACAAACAAGTGGACCAACGAATGAAGCAAGTCAAGTATTAAGCTTGCATTTAGCAAATGACAATCCAACTTTATTTAGCGATCAACCAACATTGGATGCAACAGGGAACTTGACTTTCACTCCAGCAAATAATGTATTTGGAATGGCAACTCTAAGTGTTTACATTTCCGATGATGGTGGAGTAGCAAATGATGGAGATGATACATCCGAAATACAAACCTTTACAATTACTGTTGAGGCAGTAAATGATAGTCCGATAGCCGAAGATGATCTGTTTACCATGAATGAAGATACACAGCTGATAGGTGATGTGAAGTTAGACAATGGAAATGGATCCGATTCTGATCCTGATAATACGCCTGATAACTTTACCTATACACTTATTGACGGTGGATCAGCAAATAGCTATGGAAGTTTGGTGTTCAATGCAAATGGTACATTTACATTCGATCCAAATCCTGATTTCTTTGGTGAGGTAAGCTTCACTTATCAGGTTTGCGATAATCCTATTGCTCCATTAGTACAGAAATGTGATGAAGCTATAGTAACTATTACCGTGAATCAGGTAAGCGATACACCGCTTGCTGTAGATGATAATTTATGGTTGAAAGAGGACGCTTCGATTAGTGGTAATGTATTTGATAATGACGAACGATTGGTTGACATACCAGTTGTTGTTTTAACAAATACGAATCCAGCTAATGGTGTATTATCAATCAACTCAGATGGAACGTTTACATATACTCCTAATACAGGATATTTTGGTAATGATTCATTCGATTATACTCTACAGGATATTGATGGAGATGAATCAACAGCAACTGTTTACATTGTTGTAGATCCATTGGATTACGATCCTATTGCCAACGATGATTTTGATACCATTAATGAGGAGGAAATCAGCACAGGTGATCTGTTTGCTAACGACGAAGATTTTATTAACGATCCTGTAGTTGTTGTCTCGAATACAGAGCCAAGTAATGGTACTGTGATAGTAAATACAGATGGTACATACACGTATACGCCAAATGTCGATTTCTATGGAACAGATACTTTCACATATACTTTGGAAGATTCCGATGGAGATCAAGATACTGCAACAGTCACCATTACCGTGAATCCGGTTAACGATATTCCGGTAGCAGTGAATGATTCCAATACAACAACAGAAGATACTGAAGTTGGTGGAAATGTATTGGTGAATGATACTAACCTGGGAGATGCACCGGTAAGTGTTACTGATTTTACCGATCCTCAGAATGGTACTGTTTTGGTAATCGGAGATGGAACCTACACTTATCGTCCTAACGAGCATTTTAATGGTACAGATAGTTTTACTTATACCATAGAGGATGAAAACGGTGATGCTTCAACTGCAACGGTAACTATTTTAGTAACTCCGGTTAACGATATTCCGGTAGCTATTAACGATAGCAATTCAACTGATGAGAAATCGAGTGTATCTGGTAATGTACTTATCAACGATACAGATTCTGATTTAGATGATTTAACTGTGGTTGAGATCAATGGAGAACCAGCATTATTAGGTACTGATATTGAAATAAACAATGGAGGAATCATTCAATTAAACGCAGATGGTACGTATGATTTCAATCCGAATGGTGACTTTAATTATTTACATACGGGTGAAACGACTCAAGTTACGTTTACGTACAGTATGACTGATGGTATAGCAGATAGTAATATCGCAACTGTTACCATTACCATTATTGGAGTAAATGATGCACCAATTGCGAATGATGATCAAGTTGATACTTACGATAATGAGGAAATCATCATCTCAGTATTGGATAACGATGTGGATGCCGATGGCGATGAATTGTCAGTTGATGTTGTGGATGAACCAACTTTTGGAGATGTTGTAGTTAACGAAGATGGAATCATAAGTTATATTGCTGATTTGGGAAGTTATTGTAATACAGATCAGTTTAGCTATCGTGTTTGCGATCCAGCTGGATTGTGCGATATCGCAACTGTGACCATCGAAATAGGCGTTTTGGATACCGATGAAGATAGTATTCCTGATGCAGTTGAGACTTTGACTTTAAATACAGATGGAGATGCTGATTTGAACTATCAGGATTTAGATAGTGATAATGATGGAATCTCTGATGAGATAGAAGCTCAAATTTCAGATTCATGTACCGATCTTCCAGTAGATACAGATGGAGATGGAACTCCTGATTATCTGGATACGGATAGTGATAATGATGGATTTACTGATGAAGAAGAAGGAGATGATGATTGCGATGGAGATGGAAAAGCAGATTACATAGACGAATATGATGATTGTGCTGAGTATGTTTCTATTCCAGAAGGATTCTCTCCAAATGGAGATGGCATAAACGATAAATTTGTGATTAAGGGTATTAAAGATTTCCCGAATTCCAAACTAATGATATTTAACCGTTGGGGAAATGAAATTTTCAAAGCCAGAGGATATCAGAACGATTGGGAAGGTCGAGCGGAAAACAGCATGACCGTTGGAACTGAAGTTGTACCTGAAGGAACATACTATTACGTTATTGATCTGGGCAATGGATCCAAAGTAATTAAAGGATACGTTTACATCAACTACTAATTAAAAAACTATGAATAGATCTAAATTTAATTCTCTAAAATACATTGTATTGTTCTTGTTGTTTTTCCCTTGTTTAAAGCAAGGGAAAGCACAGCAGGATCCAATGTATACTCAATACATGCACAATCCTTTAACTGTGAATCCAGCATATGCCGGTAGCACCGATATGATGAGCGCAATGTTCCTGTTTCGTGAACAGTGGGTTGGTTTCGATGGAGCTCCAAAATCGAGAACACTTACATTAAGTGCTCCTATTACCAAATACGATATTGGTGCTGGTTTTGCGTTTATCAACGATGAGTTAGGACCTGTAAAGCAGAATAGTTTTTACACCGATTTTGCTTATCATATTACTTTGGGAAAGAAAGGTAAGTTGGCTTTGGGATTAAAAGGTGGTTTTGATATGATTCAAATTGACTTGATGAATCTGACTTTGGATCAACAGAACGATGGAACTTTTGCTCAGAATTTCGAGGAGAAGTTTATCCTTAATTTTGGTTTGGGATTGTATTATTATACCGATCGATTCTATCTGGGGGCATCTATTCCTCGAATGTTAGCAAACAGTTACGATAACGATGGTATCAATACAACCAGTTTAGGCTATAAAGAAAGGCACTATTTTCTGACTACTGGAGCTTTGTTTGATTTGAACGATTACATCAAATTAAAGCCATCCATTCTTTCTAAAATTGTTTGGAATGCACCAATATCAATTGATTTGTCAGCCAATTTTATTTTTTACGATCAACTGTGGTTGGGAACTTCATATCGTATTGATGATTCGATGAGTTTTATGATTCATTACCAATTATCTGATCAGTTAAGAATAGGTTATGCTTTTGATTTAACCGAATCGGAATTGAGAAAATACAACAATGGAACGCATGAGTTGATGGTTGCCTTCGATTTCCAATTCAACAAAAAGAAGATAATGACACCTAGATATTTCTAACCCAAAGAAAGAGATTGAAATGAGACAAATATTCTACACCATATGTTTTTTAGTTTTGATGATTATTCCCTGTCAAACCAATGGGCAAATCTTATCGAAAGCCGATAAATACTTTAATTCTTTTGCTTATGGAAATGCTGTGGAACTGTACGAAGTTCTTTGGAAAAGAGACAGTTTAGATCGTTATCTTACACGGCAATTGGCAATTTCGTATCGTATGATGAACAATACAGATAAAATGGAAAAGTATTATTCGAAATTGACAAAACTGACAGATATCCAACCAGATGATTATTATTACTATGCCAAAGCCTTGCAAAGTAACGAGAAATACAAGGAGGCTAAAAATTACATGGATAAGTATTTGACATTAGATGGCAACAATTTAGCTTCTAGTATTGATTTACAATACATTTCAACATTAAAGGAAGATTCTTTAAGATATCACATAGAACCAATTTCCATTAATTCAGAAGCTTCAGATTTTGGTCCTGCCTTTTATAAAGATCAGCTTGTATTTTCATCTGCAAAAGCCAGAACCAGCCTGATCAAAAGAAATCATCGTTGGAACGAACAGAATTATTTAAGATTGTATGTTGCTAACATTAGTGATGAAGGTAATTTAGAAAGAGAAGAATTGTTGTCTCATAAATTGGGTACGAATTATCACGATGGACCGGTATGTTTTAATCTAGCTGGAGATGAGATGTTTCTGACAAGAAATTATGTTTCTGAAAGTAAGAAAGCAAAGAAAGACAACACCGGAGTGGTGAGTATTAAATTGTACCACAGTCAAAAGGAGGGTGATCATTGGTCAATACCAAAATTACTTCCTTTTAATGTAGAGGGTTACTCAACCGGACATCCAAGTTTAACAGAAAATGGACAGCGTTTGTATTTTATTTCCGATCGTCCGGGAGGAATAGGTGGAACTGATATTTATTATGCAGAACGAAAGGGTGATATTTGGAGCGAACCTGTTAATGTGGGCGAAGGCATAAATACCATTGAAAATGAAATGTTTCCTTTTATAGCAAATAACAACAGTTTATACTTCGCATCGAAAGGACATGCGGGTTTTGGAGGCTTGGATATTTTTTGGATTAAAGATATTTTATCAGGTAAACCAATAAATATGGGATATCCTATTAATACTTCAAAGGATGATTTTTCCTTTATAATTAAAAAAGGTAAAGGCTACTTGGCATCGAATAGGCTAAAAGGAGAATCCTACGATGATATTTACCAATTTGAAATTTTGGCTCGTTGCATAAAAGGAAAAGTTTATAATGTCGGAACAAAAGAAATTCTAGGTAATTCATTGGTGAAACTAATAGGTGAGCAAGGAAGTATTGTTAAAGAAATGAACACAGGAGAGGATGGTAGCTTTAAATTCCTAGTGCCGGATGTACAGAATTATAAATTAACATCGGAGAAACTGAAGTTTTATACTGGAACAACAGAAATTGCTTCTATTGAATTAGAAAATCAAATAGAAACCGATTGCACTTTGTATCAGTCAAGAGATAATAGTTTGGAATTGACAGGGGTAGTACTTTTTCGCGAAGATAAAATGCCTGTCGTTGATGTGGATGTGCATTTGTTGAATGTAAATACAGGTGATGTAACTAAATTAACGACCGATGAAAAAGGTGCTATAAGCAATGATTTGGATCGCAATACTAAATACGCTATCGAATTTCATAAGGAAGGCATTTACGCAGAGTCGATAGCTTTTAGCACCGTTAATATTGAAGGGAATAAATTGAGTATTGAAAAATTGGTTGATAAAGTTGAAGTAGGCAAAGTATTCGTACTAAAGAATATTTTTTACGATCTAAACAAAGCGGATATCAGAGACGATGCGGCTTTGGAACTTAATAAATTGGTGATGGTAATGAATGACAATCCAACTCTTAAAATAGAGTTGAGTTCCCATACCGACTCACGTGGTAGCGATCTGTACAATATGGCTTTATCTGAAAGAAGAGCTAGATCGGCAGTGAAATACATTATTTCTAACGGTATTGATAAAGATAGAATTGTTGCTAAAGGATATGGTGAAACCAAGCTGATTAACCATTGTGCAAATGGAGTAACATGCAGTAAAGCAGAGCATCAGGCAAATCGTAGAACCGAAGTAAAAGTAATTGAAATGTAATTTTTAAATTAAATGATATTGAAAGTGGAAATTTACATTTTTAAAAGTGTTATTTCCCACTTTTTTATTAGATATAAGTTATTGTTTGCTACTAAATATTGTTGTAAATTAATGTTTCATTTAGTTGTTCATCAATACTTTATTAGCTATGAAAATAAAAATTGCCTTTGCGAGTATGCTCATGCTTGCTACAATTATGTTGTCATGTACAACAAAAGAATCTAAAAAATTAAAAGTGGAAAAACCACCTGAAATTGCCTTGGAAGATTTCTTTAAGAATCCTGAAAAAACTTCTTATCGTATTTCGCCGGAAGGAACGAAATTTTCTTATCGAGCGCCTTATCAGGATCGCATGAATATTTTTGTACAGGAAATTGGTTCGGAAAAAGCTATTCAGATAACTTATGAAACAGATAGAGATATATCTGGTTATTTTTGGGCTAACGACAATCGTATTCTGTATTTGAAAGATGACGGAGGGAACGAGAACTTCAAACTGTATGGAGTTGATATTGATGGGAAGAATTTAATTTGTTTTACCGACTTCGAAAATGTGAGAACAGGAATTATCGATCGTTTGGAAGCGATTCCCGATGAGATAATTATCTCGATGAATAAGCGTGATGCTCGAGTTTTTGATCCGTATCGATTAAATATTGTTACAGGAGAATTAACGATGCTTTATGAAAATCCTGGTAATATAACAGGGTGGATGACAGATCATGATGGAAAACTAAGAATAGCAACTGCCGTTACCGATATGGTAAATGCTACTTTATTGTATCGTGATACTGAAAAAGACGAATTTAAGCCTGTTTTAACAACCAACTTTAAGGAAAGCATGTCTCCTCATTTCTTTACTTTTGATAATAAAATGTTGTATGCCAGTTCCAATTTGGGAAGAGATAAGCAGGAAATTGTAATTTTTGATCCTAAGACAGGAAAAGAGGTGGAAACTTTGTTTGCACACGAAATGGTAGACGTGGAAGGATTATCTTATTCTAAAAAGAGAAAAGTCTTGGCTTATGCTTCCTATACAACGGATTTACACCATTACAAAATTTTCGATGAAGAGTTCGAAAAAATGTACAAGCGAGTAAAAAATGAGTTGTCAGAATACGATTGCTATTTTACGAGTACGAATAAGGATGAAGATAAATTTTTGATTAGAACATATAGCGATCGCTCCTTAGGAGCATACTATTTCTACGATAAAAATACGGATGAATTAAGCCTGATTCAGGAAGTAAGTCCATGGCTTAACGAAAAGCATATGGCTAAAATGAAGCCTATTAAATATACGAGTCGTGATGGAAAAACAATTCATGGTTATCTTACTTTACCAGTAGGGGTTGAGGCTAAAAACTTACCTATTGTGATAAATCCTCATGGAGGTCCTTGGGCTAGAGATCATTGGGGTTTTAACCCGGAGATTCAGTTCCTGGCTAATAGGGGATATGCTGTTTTACAGATGAACTTTAGAGGTTCAACGGGCTTTGGACGCGAATTTTGGGAATGTTCGTTTAAGCAATGGGGAAGAGCCATGCAGGATGATATTAGTGATGCGGTAAAATGGGCTATTGACGAAGGAATTGCGGACAAGGAAAAAGTGGCAATCTACGGTGGCAGTTATGGTGGATATGCAACTTTAGCAGGATTAGCATTTACGCCTGATTTGTATAAATGTGGTGTTGATTATGTAGGAGTGAGCAATATGTTTACTTTTATGAATACCATTCCACCTTACTGGGAACCTTATCGTCAAATGTTTTACGAAATGGCAGGTGATCCTGTAAAAGATAGTTTAATGTTGGCTGAAGTTTCGCCTGCCTTACATGCAGATAAAATTACGGCTGCTTTATTTGTAGCTCAGGGAGCTAACGATCCTAGAGTTAACATCGATGAATCGGATCAGATGGTTGAAGCGATGAGAAAACGTGGTGTAGAGGTTGAATACATGGTGAAAGACAATGAGGGGCATGGTTTTCGTAATCAGGAAAACAGATATGATTTTTATCGCTCAATGGAGAAATTCTTAGGAACTCATTTGCAGCAATAATTAAAAGTTTGGAATAAAAAAAAAACTCATCAATTTCTTGATGAGTTTTTTTGTGAACACGGAGGGAGTCGAACCCCCAACCTCCTCGGCCGTAACGAGGTGCACTATCCAGTTATGCTACGCGTCCGTTTCCTTAAAAAGGCGGTGCAAATATAAGAAATTTAAATTGTAATTTACAAACATATGCGTTTATTTTTACGATAAAAATTTCCGTTTGTTTTGCAAAACAGATAAAAAAACTTCGATAGACTATCGAAGTTTTTGTGAACACGGAGGGAGTCGAACCCCCAACCTCCACGGCCGTAACGTGGTGCACTATCCAGTTATGCTACGCGTCCTTGTTTCCTCTGTAAGGCGGTGCAAATATAGAGAAAAAAAAGTAGTGTTTGCAAGCCTTCCCATCATATTTCTGATAAAAAAACTGCATTTAATTTCGGGTTAAATCTTAAAAAACTCTAAATCTTTCACATAGGAAGCTGAGGATCGTGAAAAAAAACTAAATTTACTTTAATATAAATTTGAAGAGACAGGAAAAGCTAATGTTCTCGATGTTTTTTATATTTGTTATGTAAAAATTATTAAAACAAAACTGAATGAAGAAATTTCTGAAAATATTCGGAGGATTGCTGGTTGTGCTTTTGGCACTTCTTATTGTTTTGCCATACTTTTTTAAGGATCAAATTCTTGAGAAAGTAAAGACAGAAATCAATAATACTCTTGATGCAAAAGTTGAAATTGGAGGGATCTCTCTCTCGATGCTGAAGAACTTCCCAAATTTATATGTAGAACTTGAAAATGTAAGTGTAGTTGGCAAAAATGAATTTGCCGAAGATACATTGGCTTCAGTTGGAAGTTTATATACTGCGGTTGATTTGTCTTCAGCTTTATCAGGAAGTAAAATTGAGGTTGGAACCATTGTTTTAGCGAATTCTAAAATTAAGGCTAAGGTTTTGCAATCGGGAAAAGCCAATTGGGATATTGTAAAGTCGAGTGGAGAAGAGGAAGTAGTTGTTGAAGAAACGGGTGAAACTTCCGATTTTAAGGTAATATTTGAGGAGGTAAAGATTGAAAACTTTGCATTGATTTACGATGATGCCAGTATAAAAACAGTTCTGTCGATTGCTGATTTAGATTTGGCTTTGAGTGGTGATTTCTCTGCGAAATCAACCAACTTAGATGTATTAACTACCGTTTCTGGAATTGATTTCGACTATGAAGAAACAAGATACTTGAATAAGGCAAAAGTTGACTTAAAAGCGATTCTTGCAGCTGATCTTGAGAATATGATCTTTACTTTTAAAGAGAACAAGCTTTCGATAAATGATTTGAGTTTTGGTATCGATGGTAAAGTGGGTATGATTGATGATGGTTATGATATGGATCTGAAGATGAATGCCAACAAAACAGATTTTAAATCTTTATTAGCCATGGTTCCTGATGTGTTCAAATCGGAAATGGAAGGTTTGGAAACAACTGGAAATTTGGAGTTGCATGCGTTTGTAAAAGGGGAATACAAAGAAGAGAACTTTCCTGCTTTTGGAGCCAAGTTAAAAGTGAATGATGCCAATATTAAATATGCTGATTTACCTGAATCAGTTAAATCTATCAATGTAGATGCTCAGGTGAATCACCCTGGTGGAGATTTGGATTTATTAACTGCCGATGTAAATTCATTCCATTTTGAAGTGGCAAACAATCCATTTAATGCGGAGCTTCATGTAAAGAATCCTATGACAGATCCATTATTAAGTGGACTCTTTAAAGGAGTGATCGATTTTGAAAAAATCAGACATGCTATTCCAATGGATAGTATTAAGATTTCGGGAATGGTAACCTCTGATGTATCTTTTAATGGCAGATACTCTTCGATTGAAAAAGAGCAATACGAAAAATTCAGTGCAAAGGGTGATGTGAAATTGAACAATTTCGTTTTTACAACTCCCGATTTTCCTCAAGGGATAAAGATTATTAAATCAGTAATGGATTTTACCCCAAGATACATTAGCTTAAATTCATTCGATTCAAGAATTGGGAAAACGGACATTCAACTTAAAGGAAAAATTGAGAATTTTATTCCATATGCTATGAAGAATGAAACCTTAAAAGGAACTTTTAACCTTACTTCAAATTCAATAGATTTAAATGAATTCATGACCGAAGAAGATGAAGCACAGGCTGAGAGTATCGATACCATTCCTTTATCAGTAATTGAAATTCCTGCTAACTTGAACTTGAGACTGACTTCTAACATGAAAAACATTCGTTTCGATAAAATGGATATGAAGAATGTGAAGGGATTGATTGAGGTGAAGAATGCTACGGCAAGGCTTACGAATTTGTCGATGGATATGCTAAAAGGAAATTTAACTATAGATGGAGAATACAGCACCAGGAATATAGAAAGACCTACAACAAATTTTGGTATGGATATCAATAATTTTGATATCAATTCTGCTTATCACTCTTTAAGTATGATTAAGGAGATGATGCCAATAGCCATGAATTGCGAAGGAAAAGTTTCTTCTGATTTAATTGTTACAGCTGCTTTAGATAAAGAAATGAATCCTATATCAGAAAGTATGAATGGAAAAGGTTCATTGCATTCTCAAAAAATTCTGATTAAAGACAATAAAGCGTTTGATGCGTTGGCTAAAGCTTTAAAGAACGATCAGTACAAAAGGATATCGGTAACAGAATTCAAAATGAATTTTGTAATTACGAATGGTAATGTTGAGGTGAAACCATTTAAGGCTAAGGTTGCTGGTCATCCTGCAACTATTTACGGCACACAATCGGTTGATGGCAAGTTGGATTTTACTATGGATATGAAATTGCCTAAAGAAGAGCTTGGTAAAGAGGTGAATCAGTACTTTGATAAGTTACCTGGTATGGATAATGTTCCTGCTTTTGATGTTGCAGTTAAGATTAAGGGTACAGTTGATAAACCGGAAGTAAAGTTGGATTTAAGTAAGGCAATTAAACAGGCTCAAAAGGCGGTTGCTAAAGAATTGGAACGCAAAGCTAAAAAGGAATTGGAGAAAAAAGGAAAGGATCTTTTGAAGAAATTATTCAAGTAGAAAGAGTTTAAATAAAAAATCATTTTTGTGATAAATGGCGGGTAATCAGATAGATTATCCGCTTTTTTATTGACGAAATGCCCAAAGACAAACTTTTTTAAAAGATCAGCGTATTCTAAATTTTAATGAAGAGTTTAATTTTTATAAAACTGCTATTGACTATGAAATTAACCAAAATTACCTTGTGTTTATCCATTTTGTTTTTGATAGGGATTAGCTTTTATTCCTGTTCTGATAGTTCTCCGGAAGATGATGGTGGAGGCATAGAAAATCCTAAAGAACCCGATGGTAAATATGCAGGTTTTGATTTTGAAACTGTTGTGGAATATCAGATATCTTTGACTACTTCGAATCCTCAGAATGAACCTCTAAATGGTGTTTATTTGGAGATGTATATGAATAACCCGGTGGATACTGCCGGAGTATTCGTGCCAGATTATAAGAAATCTTTATTTTATAAGGGTTTAACCAATTCTAATGGTGCCATTGAGTGCAAATTAAATCCTCCTTCCAGTATAGACAGTATATATGTATTAACTTATCATGCAGGTTTGCCTAGGTATAATTCTTTTGCTTTGCAGGGAGAGAATGTTAATATTGCCATAGGTGGTTCTGATAATTTAAAATCGTCAGTCAAAACAGCGGTGAAAATTGATAATATACCTAATGTTGATAGTGATAACGGTTATTACATTTTAGGATCCTGGGGTAAAAAAGGTAAGCCGGATTATTTGGAATCAGCAAATGATGAAATTACAAATGATTTTCTAGAAATGGTAAATGCTTCTTTACCTGAAGGGAATACTTTAATGAATACACATCCTGAATACCTTGCAAATAGTGAGGATACTAACCTTTCTATGTATGAAGAGGGTGAAATTTGGGTTACTTTTGTTCATGAAGGGGCTGGTTGGAAAAACGCTTTAGGATATTACACTTATCCAACAGATAATCCTCCATCAAGTGTTAATGATATTGATGATTTAACCATCATTTTCCCAAATGTATCAATGGGGAATAAAGATGAAATCGTCTCTGGAAACAAAGTTCAATTGCTTTATTTGGATCAGAATGAGAATGAATATGTAAAATTATTTCCTGCTGGTAGATCGGTAGGATGGTTTTTGGTTGCTCATGGTTGGCAAGATGGAAAACGTGAAGTAAATAATAAGGTATATACACATTATTCAAATACAAGTTTAAATATCGAAAATTCGGGTGCTTTACGTAAGCACAATGTCTTATTGTATGATGGAGATACCGAGCGAATGATTTTGGGATTTGAGGATATTGACAGAAGTTCACCTTCCTGTGATCATGATTTTAATGATGCGATTTTTTACGCAACTATAAATCCTATGAGTGCTGTTAAACCTGAAGATTATCAGGAAGTAGACAAAGAGGCAGACGATGAAGATAATGATGGTACACCTGATGAGTTTGATGAATACCCTTCGGACCCAACAAAAGCCTTTAATAATTACTATGTTGCAGAAGGTGAATTTGGTTCCTTAGCATTTGAAGATTTATGGCCAAGTAAAGGTGATTTTGATTTTAACGATTTGGTAGTTGCTTATAATTTTAATCAGATTACTAATTCTGATAATGATATTGTACAGATAGACGCAAAACTGTTGGTAAAAGCAATTGGAGCATCGTTTAAAAATGCTTTTGGTTTTGCTTTAGAGACGACACCAGCTAGTATTGAATCTGTGACAGGACAAAGAATTACCGATGGTTATTTGGATATCTCTTCGAATGGAACAGAGAATGGACAATCAAAGGCAACTATTATTTGTTTTGACGATCCTTATAATGTAATTGATTATCCTGGAGCAGGTAGTGGTGTTAATACAGATCCGAATTCACCATATTCAACACCTGACACTCTCAAAATGACAATTAATTTTACGAATCCAGTTAATGGAGATGATTTAGGTACGCCTCCTTACAATCCATTTATTATTATTGATCAGCAAAGAGGAAAAGAAGTTCATTTACCAAATCATGAACCAACTGACTTGGCAGACACAAGTTTATTGGGGCAATACGATGACGATAGTAATGAGAATAATGGAAAGTATTACGTTTCAGATCAATATTTGCCATGGGCAATTAATGTTCCCGTATCCTTCGACTATCCATCTGAAAAGAAGAGTATTTTGAATTCTTACTTACTTTTTGATAATTGGGCTAGTAGTAACGGAAATAGCAATAAAGATTGGTATATGAATGGATCTGGTTACAGAAATTCATCCAATATTTATAGCAAATAGTTTTTAAAAACAGATATATTTAAGGAGAGGCTTTTAGTCTCTCTTTTTTTTGTGATTTAAGCACAGTTAGTGTAGATTTAGTATTGACTATTTGTAAAAAGTTAAAGTATCTATGAAACAGTTTGTAATTGCTCTTTATATTTTAATCGGATCCACAATAGTAAATGCTCAAATTCTTAAAGAGAATTTATTTTATTTGGATGCTGGTGGATCAGTTGGAAACTACATTGGAGGAGATCTAGCCGCAAATTACATTCACAATCAAAAAATATCGTTTCAATTTTCTTTTTCTCATTTTGAGCGAAAGGATCCATCTCGACCAGATGATTATTCTGGAGGACTTTCAAGTATTGTATCATTGGGAGCAAATACACCAAAAGATGAACTGAAATCTTATTCTATTTTGGGAGGGTTTATTTTACCATACAAAGGAAGCGAGAAAGGAAGATGGAATTTGAGAGCTGGTTTGGCGTATTCGGAATTTAAAGAAGCTTATGCTTATAATATTATTGATGATGCAGTATCTAGTGAATTTTTTATAGGTAATTACAGTTATAAAAAGCGCCATTCAGAAATGCTAAGCATTGTTTTTAAACCTGAATTGGAAATTGCATTTTCTAAATATGTTGGTATCGGTTTGTCTGCGTTTATCGTTCTAAATGAAAAAACAACCGTCTTTGGTTTAGGGATAAACCTCAAATTAGGTGTTTTAAAGTGAAAATAAAAAGATGAAATTTTATAAAACGAAAAAGGACGGCAACCACTCCGTCCTTTTCATATTCACTTTAAAACCTGAACTTTCCATAGAAAATTCAATTGCAATATAAGGGTTAATATTTTTATTGTCAATAAAAAGTTTAAGAAATTTTAATTAAAATGATTTTTTATCACTGTGAATTAATCAATTAGATAAATTGATCTAGCATATTTTCTTTTCTAATAAAGTGTTTTTTTGAGAATTTGTGTTGGGCTGGTAAAATACAAAAGAGGATGGTAACCACTCCATCCTCTTCTATCTATTCACTTTAAACCTTAAAAAACGGAAATCGTTTTGCATGTTGTACGCCGCATGTTTCAAAAAGGTTTTATAAAATGTGGTATTTTAACACATTCCAAATAATATTACAGTTTAAATTTCTGAATTTGTGCTATGGTTTTGTTGTATTCATACTCTATTTCTAGATATGTATCAAAGCTATCGTAGTAATAAATGCTCTCTGTAAGGTATTCTATTCCTGATATTTCACCGAATTTTAGAGCTTTTTGTAATAATTGATCGTATTGCTTTTCAGAGAAGATTTTCTGGTACTCTTTTAAGCTTTTATCCAGACTTAAATAGTTGTGAAAAAGCTTCAAAAAATTATTTTCTTTTTCCATTTTACCGATGCTATACTCTTCTTTTCTGAATTGCTCAATCAATTTAGCTTGTTTCACTTTGTGCTTATTTTCCCATAAAGGAATACTTAAACCCAATTTTATGCCATTAGCTTTTTTCATCACATCCGAATTCAAATATCTGTAGCCAATACTAATTTTTGGTAATGATTTTGTTTTTACCAATGAAGTTTGTTTTGACGCAATTATTTCGTTTGCACTTAATAATTTTAGTCTAGGATTAGCATTTAATGATTCTTGCAAAAGCACATTCATGTTTTTATCCAAACTAATTTCTGGATATACTATAGAGTTAATAGCTAATGATTTACCTCCATTTAATTTTTTTAAATCCTCATGAAGGTTAAAAATTTTGGAAGTAAGCATTTTTAACTGATTCTGTGTATTTAAACGAAGCATTCTTATTTTGTTGACCTCGAGAATATTTGCATCACCTTCTTTCAATCTTTTATCAAAATAATCATTCAATTTCCTCGAAGCAGATAATCGCTTATTAAGTTCAGTTTTTTGTTTGTTGAGATAAATCAATTCTATGCAGAGTAATTTCGCTTTTAATAGAATATTCTGTCTAAGCTCCGTTTTGTAATTTTCTGAGTTAGCAATTTGTTCTTTCTTAAGTTGATTCTTATAAATATAGCTGGTTGGGAAATCAAAACTTTGGCTTACCAAAATTTCATATGGTTTGCCTTCTTCCGAAGAAAAACTTTTTTCCCACTCGAACTCAGGATTAGCCAGATTGTTTTGAGCTTTGTATCCTAAGTTTTGAGCATCAATATATTGTTCATGTGCTCTTAATTCAGGATTGTTTTTTTCAATTGTGGATAAAATTTCCTGAATTGTAACTTGAGCAAATCCTTGTAAGCTCAAGACTAATATAATTATTAGTAATAATGATCTAAGCATTTCCTTTGTTTTTAGAATTTAACAACAGATATACAATAGGAATAACATACACGTTAAGTAAGGTGGAAGTTAATAGTCCACCAAGAATAACAACAGCCATTGGACTTTGAATCTCATTACCTGGTTCATCACCACCTAATGCCATTGGAATTAATGCCAAAGCGGCAGTTAAAGCAGTCATTAAAATAGGACTCAAACGGTGAATGGATCCCTGGACAATTATTTCCTTTATTTCTAGTCCTTTACCTAACATGTTTTGGTAGTTCGAAATAAGGAGAATACCATTACGAGTTGCAATACCAAATAGAGTTATGAAACCAATAATAGCAGGAATGCTCAACATTCCTGAAGTAAAGTATATTGTAAACACACCACCAATTAATGCAAGTGGAAGGTTTATTAAAATGATACTAGCCAATTGGAATGAACGGAACTCTTGAAATAACAGTAGGAATATGATTAAGAATGAAATTAATGAAGTTAAAGCTAGCGTTTTAGAGGCTTTTGCCTCACTTTCAAATTGTCCACCAAACTCAATTCTATATTCTTCAGGAATTTTGATGTCTTTATCTACAGCTGCTTTAATATCAGTTACAACCGATCGTAGATCTCTTTCAGCTACATTTGCCGAAACTACTAATTTTCTCTGTACATTTTCACGACTTACCGTGTTTGGTCCAGACAAAGATTGGATATCTGCAACATAGCTAAAGGGAATCTTTTTACCATCCCAAGTATCAATTAAAGCATTACGAAGTGCGGCAATGTTTCCACGATTTTCTTCATTGTATTTTACTACCAAGTCGAAAGCTTTCACTCCTTCGAAAACATCAGAAACTTTCTCTCCTGCAAAGGCAATATCAATAAAATCGGAAAACGTAGAAATGGAAATACCATACTTTGCCAACATATCGCGCTTAGGACGAATCTGAATTTGTGGAATTTCTACTTGTTGTTCGACATTAACATCTACAACGCCATCAATAGATTCAATCGATCCTTTTATCTCATTAGCCATTTGGAACATTTTTGATAAATCACTTCCAAATATTTTAATGGCAATATTTGCTTTAGTTCCCGATAAAATATGATCAATTCTATGACTCAAAGGTTGACCAATGGCAAAATTGACACCAGCAATCTGACCCAGTTTTTCTCTTACTTCAGCTAGAAATTCAGCTTTGGTTCGATCTGTTAATGTAAAAGGAACTTCAATTTCAGAAGTATTTACACCAAAGGAATGCTCATCTAATTCTGCACGACCAGTTCTACGAGCAGTTAGCCTGGCTTCTGGTATGGTAAGTAGTGCTTCTTCGGCTAAAATTTTAATCTTATCAGATTCTTCTAATGATATTCCTGGTTTTGTAATCGCTGTAATAGTAAGAGATCCTTCATTAAAATCAGGAAGGAAATTACGTCCCAAGCCGCTCATGATAATTAGCGAAGCTATAAAAAGAATGGTAGCCGAACTAAGAATAAAATATTTAAATTGAAGAGCCTGATTTAATGATTTCTCATAGATTTTATTCAAGTTTGAAACCAGCCAGCTTTCTTTGCTCTTTTTGTTAAGCATTTTATCGCTGGTAAGCATAAAGCTACAAAGCACTGGAGTAACTGTAAGAGCTGTAATTAGTGATGCAAACAAGGAAACGATAAATGCGATACCTAATGGCTGTAGCATTCTTCCTTCCATTCCTGATAAGAAGAAAAGCGGTACAAAAGCTGCAATAATAATAAAGGTTGCATTAATAATTGAAGAACGAATTTCGCAAGAAGCATTGTAAATGACTTTTAGCGAATTCTCTCTTTTCTCTTTCGAAAGTTGGAAATTCTGACGAAGTCTCTTATAAACATTTTCAACATCAATAATTGCATCATCAACAAGGTCACCAATAGCAATAGCCATACCTCCCAAGGTCATCGTATTAATGGTAATGCCCATTAGTTTTAGAGCGATAATGGTAAATAATAGTGACAATGGAATTGCCAAAAGAGAAATAACCGTTGTGCGGTAATTCATCAGGAATACGAAAAGGATAATGATCACAAAAATAGATCCTTCGTACAGTGCCTTTTTAACGTTTCCAATTGAATTATCGATAAAATCTGCTTGGCGGAAGATATGAGTATTAACGCTTACATCTTCTGGTAAACCTTTCTTTATATCTTCAATGGTAGCATCTAGCTTTTCGGTAAGTTTTAAAGTATTTATGCCAGGCTGCTTTTTCACAGTTAATAGAACTGCAGCATTGGCATTAACACTTGCCAAACCAATTTTTGGTGCTGGAGCTTCAACAACATCAGCAATATCGCTAATGCGTACAGGTGCTTTTTTATAGACTTTGACTACAGAATTACCCAGTTTATTAATATCAGAGGTACGAGCAATTCCACGAATATTATATTGGTTTCCAAATTCGTTAATGAAACCACCAGCGGAATTTTGGTTCGTTGCATTCGCAGCTTTCATCAATTCATCCATGCTGATGTTATAGTGACGCATTTTCTGAGGATTGGCTTGAATCTGGTATTGTTTGTAATCGCCACCAGTTACAACTACCTGAGCCACTCCGTTAAGAGCAAGAATTTGCGGACGGATACTCCAATCGGCTAAGGTTCTGAGGTCCATTGGAGAAGTTTTTTCTGCTTGTAGACCAATCATCATAACCTCACCCATAATGGACGATTGAGGAGCAAGAGTTGGACTTCCAGTTCCTTCTGGCAGAAGATCAGAAATAGCCATTAATTTCTCACTTACAATTTGTCGAGCCAGATAAATGTCTGTTCCCCATTCAAATTCTACCCAAACGATGGAGAATCCTGCCGAAGATGATGAACGTAATCGTCTAATATTAGTTGCGCCGTTAACGGCTGTTTCTATTTGAAATGTAACCAGTTTTTCTACCTCTTCAGGTGCCATTCCATGTGCTTCGGTCATAACCACTACGGTTGGTGCAGTTAAATCCGGAAACACATCTACATCCATATTTGCTGTTGTGTAGCTACCTCCAAGAATAAGGAGGAAAGCTGCAAACATCACCAATATACGGTTGTGTAGTGCGTATTGTATGATTTTATTTAACACAGTTGTTTCTTTTAAATTAATGATTGAAGATTGATTTATACTTTTACACCAATGCTTCGAAATACAATTGTTCTGAATTCAGAAATTCTAATGTTCATGTCCATGAGCAGGCAATGCACCAGCCAGTGAAGCCAATTTTACAAAGTAAACACCCTTGCTAACAACTCGCTCTCCAGCTTTTAGTCCACTTAGAATTTCTACTTCTTTGCCATTGTCTGAACCAATTGTGACAAAGCGTTTTTCATAACTTTCACCTTCGGATTGTACAAAAACGTAGAAAATAGATTGATCTTCAAGAATTGCAGATTTACTCACACTTAAAATTTTGCGAGTACTCTCTGATTTTAAATAAACATCAATATAAGATCCCATATAGAGCTCTGGAATTTTGTTGATTTCGAAATAAAGAGGTGTGGTGTAATCATCTTCATGAATATCACGACCGTAGGCAATTAGTTTTCCGCCTAAATCGTCTGTGTTATATATTTCATCTCGATATGGTAATTTAAAGTTTGCTGAGTGGATTTTTGAGAGTTGCGTTAAATGTTTTTGATACAAATCAGCTTTTAAAATTAGTGTTGTGTTTCGATCTACAATACCAATTACCTGACCTTTTTCAACGTATTCACCTTCCTTTACAAATACGTTGCAGACATATCCGCTAACAGGTGAAGCCACTTTAATTCCTTTGGTACTATAATCTTTTGAAATCAACTGAAAGTTAATTTCTGCTTTTTCAAAATTTGCTTTGGCTTTATTAAATTCTCGTTTAGATATGATTTGATCTTCAGACAAAGATTTGGCTCTATCGTATTCTGCTTTGCTTTTTTCAAACTCAGAGCGAGCACTTATAAAGCGACTGGTTAATGAGTTATCAGAAAGTCCTTCTCCCGAGATATAAAAGATCGTTTCTCCTTTGGAAACCGTTTTGCCATTTACAATATCTGATGACGGAATACGAACAATTCCACTTGATTTTGCTGAAATTCGAATTTCGCTGTTACTGGAAGCTATTAATTCACCCGTAGTTTTAATTACCTTATTAAAAATATCATACTTCACATCTTCAGTTCCAAATTCAATTTTCCACGCTTGTTCTTTTAAGAATGCAGTCTGATTTTCTTTCTTCAGTTCTGCTATGGCTTTTGTTGCTTCCTTTTCACTTGCGTATACCTGTATGTTTTTGGCTTCGAATCTTTCCTTACCAAACTTTGAGTTTACTTCAATTACCAGTGTGTACAAACCTGCAGTAGATGGTTTCAGACTTGGAGTAAATATTCCTGGAGAACTAGGAGATTTTACCGTTTTACGGATCCCCTTATTGCCTTTAATTAAAGAGATGCTAAGCTTACCTTCAGTATATGGTCGGTAAGTATCTAAACGAGTTAAATGCGTTAGAAATTTAGAAACCTGACCTGCTACCAATGGATGAAATTCAGCAAATACTTCTGTTGTTTCAGAAAAAAGTGTTACTGTTTGATTGTTGTGATCTGCATGTGCTGCACCACCCGAAACTTCATCATGAGAATGTCCATGTCCGGATTGTGTAGAGGGTTTGCAAGCTATTATTGATAGAGATAAGCCGATGGCTATCAAATATATTTTATTCATTGTTCTCAATTTAAATGTGAAATTCAATTTTTCGTTTGTAAGTATCTTACTTGCAGTAGATATTTTGTTTAGGATGTGAAAAAGTAAAAGAGTAGGGAAGGCTTTTACCAACCCTATTCTATTTCTTAGTGTTTGTGGTTGTCACCTTCATGATCGTGATCGTGGTCATGTCCTTCATGTTCAGAATGAGTTTTAGAACTGTCAGCATCTACCGTAAATTCTTCTTGGTGATGATCATGTCCTTCAGTTCCGTGATCGTGACCTTCATGTCCTGAGTGATCGTGTCCCTCATGGTCATGCCCTTCGTGATCATGTCCGTCATGCTGGTGAGTTTCTTCTTTTTTGGCTTTCTTTCCTGTACTAGTGCACGAAGTGAAAACCAAACCACAAATTGCCAAAACAAATAATACCTTCTTCATAAATTGAATTTTAGATGGTCTTTGATCTGTTTAATCGAAACATTTCATAGAATCCTGATTATTTCAATTAACAAGACCAAAGTGCTTGTATATAAATAATTAAAAGTATTCTGCTTGAAGATTAGTATAGAGTATAAAGACTGTTTGAGACAAATTAGCATTATTTTTTTAATGCATAAACTGTACTAAACAATTTGCTTATATAACTATGCTAAGTGTTGTGAAGGCGGACCTCTCCTTAGAGGTGGTGATTTAAGTGGCTCAGGTATAAGTATACTGTTGTACACTTTAAATTGTTGTACTCTTTGACTGTCTTCTGAGTCCAGTTTTATTTCATCAGATTTTAGGAAAATCTGGTATTTTATTTCCTTTTGTACTCTGTTATGAGTGAGGATGCAGCAAGTTTCTTCAGTGGTATTGTGACTGTGATTCCAATGTAAACCACTATGACCATGATTGTGAGAATGGGCATGTTGATGTATCTGAATTACTGATACATGATTATTTTCTTGCTGGTGAACGTGATGATTGTGAGGAATAATATCATGTGCTAGTAATACCAGCATAGGTATTACCATAATCAGGCACAATATGTATTTTTTTAAACTCCTCATTTTGTAATATGTTGCGGACAAATATAATTTATCAGAATTTGATTTCCTATACCTAGATTAAGGTATTAATAAATCATTAACAAAAAAAATAAAAATATATTATTGAAATTGAGCTCAATAAGGCATGCTCCCTTGCGTTGGAATTGATTTGTAATATTGTTAATTTCCTATTCTATTTCTGAATTCAAAACACTATGCTATTGTAATATTTGTTTGAGGTGAATATTTTACAGGACATAAAAAAACCGTGAAGAAGATCTCCACGGTTTGTATTCTGAAGGTATTACACCTTATGATTTTTTGCTGCAATCTTTTGCGCAATCGCCTTTGCATTCCTTTTTAGTTTCAATTGTTGCAGTTGTCTCTTCAGCTTTGTGACCTTTACAACATTCTGTTTTAGTTTCTGCAGTAGCAGCATCTTTTGTGCATTCTGGTTTCGCAGTGTGTGTGCAACCTTTCGAACAATCAGACTTACATCCTTCTTCTTTTTCAGCTACAACTTCAGTTTTCTCTTTTGAACAACAAGCTTTTTCTTCAGTTGAAGCAGTTTTTGTTTTGTTTCCACAAGAAGTAAATACGAATCCGCAGATTGCAATAGCAAATAATAATTTTTTCATAGTGATATTAGATTTATGATTTGATTATAGTAATTCTTTAATCGGTTTCCTATGGCTAATTAGGAATCGTGAATATATCTGATAATTGCGGTATTTGCAATAGGCAAAATGAACTTATTTGGAAAAAAGTACATCTTCTATTATTTAGTCATGGTGGTGTTTGTAGGAATAATATAGGAATTATATTTAAGATAATTTAGAATAAGGGCTTGACATATAATTACAAATGTATTAAATTAGAGTGTTGCATAATAATGGGTTACTAGTTAAATTGATTGTCAGACAGCATAAATTATAATGAAATTACTGTATTCTTCAATAAATAGAGAGCAAGTAGCTTGAGGGAATAGATTTGTAACAAGAAGTCATGAATAAGTAATAAGAAGTAATTTATAGGTAACAGAAAGGAACGGATTAGTAATAGGAAGTTACGTGTAGGTAGCAAGAAGTAAGAGGAATGTATTGGAAAGGAATGAATTAGTAACAAAAAAGAATGTGTAGGTAGAGTAAAGGAAGGCGAAAATAAGAAAACGGATTGTGAAGTTGAGATTTATTAATGCGGAGGAGGAAGAGCAAATTTCGAATAATAATTGTTTAACCATCTAAATAATAATAATCAAACTAAAAGTAAAATGGGAACTTATTTTAAATTCAAACGTGAAGAATTACCTGTCGTAGGTGATTTATTGCTAAGCTTATTACAAAGGGATTGTCTAAAATTCGAAGAATATTCCCCAAAATACAACGCTGATTTTATTGTATCTGTAACCAATCAAATACAAAAAATTAAAGATCTAACTTCAACAAAATCATTAACTGGAGAAATCAAAACCATTACAAGTGAGTTGTATCAAAGTATGGATGATATGATTCCAAAGTTAAATTTATTGGCAAGCTATGTACAGTCCGCGAATAAACAACTTGTGGTTAAGTATGCTGATTTTGGAATTAAAGAAGCAAGAAAAGACTTGAGGGTAAGAAATGTTGAGGCATACTGTGCTCATCATAAGGATATTGAGCAAAATATTGAAAAAAATATAGAACAACTTAAAAGTGAAGGTTATAAAGAGGAGTTAGGGCTTGAAATTAAAACTGCCACAAAGGATATTTATGAGAAAAATCTGGAACAGGAAAAAAAGCTAAGAGAGCGTAAGGAGTATGTTGCCGATAATATTGCTGAGTATGATGTGCTTTGGAAAATGCTTACGGATATTTCGAAAAAAGGAAAGCTTGTGATGGCTCATGATAAACAAATGGCAGATGAATACATGCTTACTCACATTTTGAAAAAAGCTCGTAAGCCAGTTGTTGTGGAGAAGCAAAAGAAAAAAGTTGAAATGGTGGAGGAGTTAATTGAGGAAACACAAAATGCATAATTTATAGTTAATTAGTAAAAAATAAGAAGAGAAGTGCTATTCGTAATGTTTCTCTTCTTTTATTATTTAAAAGACCAACTGTTTTTAAGATTGAGGTCAAATTAACCAAAACACAAAAAAATGATTAAAGAATTAAAAAAAATTATTTTGCTTTCGCTCTGTATCAGTTGCAGTTTGCTAGTTAGCGGACAGATTCAATGGCTAAGTTCTTATAGTCAGGCAAAAGAAATTGCTAAGAAACAAAACAAGCTAATTGTTGTAGATTGTTGGGCAAACTGGTGTGGTCCTTGCAAAAGAATGGACAAAGATGTTTGGGATGATGAAGCCATGAATGTGTACGCTGCCAAGTACGTTTTCGTAAAGTTAGATTTAAGTGTGGATTTCAATAATCCTGATTTTATGGTAAAAGCTATACCAAAGATTTTTATTACTGACGCCTGGAATGAACAGTTTGAAAATATGACAGGTTATCAAAGTAAAAGTAGAATGGAGAATCTTCTAAAAGCATACAGTTATTCTGTTAATGATATCTATAAGGCAAAAATAGATTTTGAGAAAAACAATAATGTGGAAAAAGCCGTAAAACTTGCAATGTGTTATCAGGAAAGTAGTTTTGCTAAGGATATTAAGATTACAAAGGTTCTTAAAAATAAAAGCAACGCTTGCTTTAAGAAGGCGGAGAAGTTATTAAAGAAATCTAAAAATGATGATTTATTTCAAAAAGTTCAATTACTATCCTGCCTAAATAAGAGCCCCAAAAAATCATTAAAAATAATGAATTCATGTAAACCTAAAAGTGAAGAGAATGTGAATCTAAAAGATGCAATTCTTGCAAAAGTTTATTTTGATTTGGAGGATGTAGAAAAGGCTAAAGAATACTATATGAAAGTGAAAGATTATAGTTTGCCTTATTACGATTTTTTAGGAGGATATAGAAAAGATTTAAATTAGTTACGTTTTAAATAGAAATAGTAATAAAGGTTGTTGGATAATATGAACCAACAGCCTTCTGTTTTTGAAATCTATTTTTAATACTAAACTGTATGTGAGTTAATTTTTAATAAACTTCATGACTAATTCTTTCCTTTAACATTTTTGCAGGATTACCTACATAAACACCCCAGTCTTCGGTTTTTTGTGCTGTTAAACTTGCACCCATAGCAAGTAAAGTTCCTTGTGCTAAATGTGAATAATCTCTTATTGTAGCATTTACTCCAAAAAAACAATGCGATTCAATTACGCAATGACCCGACATTACAACATGCGATGTAAAGAATACATGATCTTTGATCTCGCCATGGTGACCAATGTGGTTTCCACTCCAAAGAACAACGTTATTACCAATTTTTGTAAAAGGCTGTATGGTATTGTCTTCGAGAATAAAGCAATTTTCACCAATTTCGTTATCGCAAACCGTAGCTTTTGTACTTATGTAGGAAATGTAATCGTAGCCTTTCTCTTTGCCTGCTAAATAGACTTGTTCTCTTAAACGATTCATTTTTCTCCCGGTCATAGGAGCAAAAAGTTTGTACTTTGTTGGTGGGTAGTCAATTTGAATTTCCTCGAATGGAACAACAGGTAACCCTTTGAATGTTTTTTCGGTTAAATATTCCTGATTAACTGTAAATGCGACAACCTCGTGCTCACTATCGTTTTCTAAATACCAATGAGCTAATTCTGCTGTGTCTAAAACTCCGAAAATAATTACTTTAGCCATAATGTGAATTTAATTTATGATTGGTTTTGGTTGAAAAGTTAAGGAATCGTAAGGCAAATTTTCTGCAATTATTTAATAACAGAGAAAAAGAGCTTTGTGTATTGTCTCTTTAATTTAATCAACATCAACATAAAAAACAAATTTATTTAATTTGTAAGTGATTGATAATTCTCTTTTTATGGGGTATTGTAGGCGGTCTGAATTATCGATATGGAAATCTGATTAAACAGGAAGAGTTTTAATTACTGGGGGAGTAAGCTTTGTTTCGTTTGTAAGAAGTTTACAATTCGAGTTAAATGTTTGTGGAGTACTGTTTTATAAATGGCAAAAAAATAAGTGTATCTCTATTTCTGGAGGGATACACTTATTATAAAATTGTGATTCTTTAGTAGAATCATTTGGTCGCACGAGCCGCATTGATCATTACTTTCTGAAGGCATAGTTGTACTCTTTATCGTTAGAAATAAGACGTACTTTATATTCTCCTTTTGGTAAAGCTTCTACATTAAACTTTTTAGAAAAAGTAGGTTCTGAGCTGTATGATTCTAAAAATACTTCGTTTCCGAATGAATCAAGAATAGAAAGGTTGAAGTTTTTGTTTTCAAAAGATAAATAAGTAACAAATAAATTATTGTCTTCAGATCTGAAAAGTGTTTTCTCCGCTATCTCTTCCTGCTTTTCAGAAATTAACTTGTTGTTTTCTACTTCAAATTTCTTTTCAACATTTACTTTATTTCCAGTCAATACAATTTTGTATACACCATCTTCTAAATAAGAGAAATCGAATAATTTCTGATTTGTAGTTTCTCCACTTACTTTTTTAGAATAGTATAAATTTCCTTCTGTGTCATAAATTTTCAATTTTAGAGCAGATTCAGTTGGATTGATAATTGAAACAATTGAAAGATCTGTATCCAAATATGGATTAATACGAACATTACCTGTGGCAAAAGCTGAACTTGCACCTAAGAATAGTATTACTCCCAATACAATTCCTTTTAAATTTTTTGTTTTCATTTTGATAAAA
>Ga0209272_10000606_pt1 | contig 27938 bp, 27 predicted proteins | sample tdDd002_FD_187125 | JGI IMG/M metagenome (GOLD analysis project Ga0209272, IMG submission 187125) | Marine sediment microbial communities from the Atlantic coast under amendment with organic carbon and nitrate - tdDd00.2 (SPAdes)... | ecosystem: Environmental > Aquatic > Marine > Coastal >... | reverse complement strand
AAGATTTATTGATTTGATCTGTTTCTAAGGATTGATCCCAAACAACTCTTAGAAATAAAATTCAGTAAATAAAAAAGATGGTTCCTATTTTTCTAGGAATCATCTTTTTCATTCAATAGTATATTAAAGAAAATTTTACAGTACAAAACCATATGGAAGAAGCTCATCTATTGTAACCAGTTTATAGTCCTTTTTAAGGTTAGCCAGGATTATCACCGTGTTGTCAGTGGCAAATTCCTTTATAACCTGTCTACAGGCTCCACACGGACTCACAGGACCACTTGTGTCAGCTACTATGCACATCTTTTCTATAGTCTTCATCCCTTTGGTTACTCCGGTAAAGATAGCTGTTCTTTCTCCACAGTTTGTAAGCCCAAAGGAAGCATTCTCTACATTAGCACCTAGGTGGTGGTTTCCTTTATCATCCACCACTACTGCTCCTACCTTAAATCCTGAGTACTTTGTATAGGCATTTTCTCTTGCTTTTATCGCTTCATCGATAAGTGCAAAAATTTCCTTCTCATCTATTTTCATATTGTCCTCCCTGTTAGGGCAACGAAAGGCATACTATGATTTAGTATGCCTTTTTAGTCCCATTATTTCTCTAGTATTCCCAGTGCTACTTCGATCATCTCACTGAATGTACTCTGTCTTTCTTCAGACGTAGTCTCCTCTCCAGTTACAAGAGAATCTGATATTGTTAATATTGTCAGTGCATTTACTCCGTGCTTTGCTGCCACAGTATATAGACCAGATGTTTCCATCTCTACACATAGTACTCCAAAGTCTGCCCACTTTTCAAATGACTTAAAGTTATCCTGATAAAATTCATCTGAAGTAAATACATTTCCTGCTTTGATCTCTATATTTTTTTCCTTAGCTGAATCTACAGCCTTCATAAACAGATCAAATGAAGCTGTCGGGGCATAGTTAGCTCCGTTAAATCTTAGGTTGTTTACACCTGAGTTTGTAGATGCTGCCATGGCAATTACTATATCTCTTACCTTTACATCTTCTCTGTATGATCCTGCTGATCCTACTCTTATCAGGTTCTTTACTCCGTAATCCATGATCAGTTCATTGGCATAGATAGAGATAGATGGTACACCCATTCCTGTTCCCTGTACCGATACTCTTTTACCCTTATATGTTCCAGTGTACCCGTACATACCTCTTACTTCATTATAGCACACTACATCTTCTAAAAATGTTTCTGCTATCCACTTGGCTCTTAGAGGATCTCCTGGTAGTAATACCGTCTCAGCTATTTCACCTTTTTTTGCACCTATATGTATACTCATCTATTCTATCCCTCCAGCTTATATATTATATTCTAACTTCGATTAATAAAGATCTTTAGCAAAACTCCCCTTCTTCTCATTTCCAAGAAGAAGTTCCTCAAGAGTAGCTGCTATATCAGCAAATGTATCTCTTATACCCAGATCTACACTTCCCTTTATTCCCTTTCCATATACAAGGATTGGTATATACTCTCTTGTATGATCTGTTCCTTCATATGTAGGATCGCAGCCATGGTCTGCTGTTAGTATCAGTACCTCATCGTCGTTAAGGTTTTTTATTATTTCAGGCATATAAGCATCAAACTCTTCCAGAGCATCCTTATATCCCACTACATTTCTTCTGTGCCCATACTGCATATCAAAGTCCACAAGGTTAGTAAAGATAAGTCCCTTTGTGTCTTCCTTTAGAGCTGCAATGGTTTTTAATATACCATCTTTGTTATCCAGGTTAGTTCCTCTTGTATCTGTTACTCCCTGTCCGGCAAAGATATCACTTGTCTTTCCTATAGCTACTACATCCAAACCTGCATCCTTTACTCTGTCAAGTACAGTTGGTGCCGGTGGCAGTACTGAGTAGTCGTGTCTGTTAGGAGTTCTTGTAAAGTCTCCCTTTCCGCTTCCCACATATGGTCTTGCGATTACTCTGGCTACTGGTGCCATCTCACTACAGATCTCAAGAGCTATCTCACATGCCCCGTAGAGTTCCTTTAGTGGTATATGCTCCTCGTGAGCTGCTATCTGGAATACAGGGTCAGCTGAAGTATATACTATCCATGCTCCTTTATCTATCTGTTCCTGCCCATAATCATCTAATACTGCAGTTCCTGAGTATGGCATATTACATAATACTTTTCTGCCTGTTCTCTTCTCAAATTCAGCTAGTACCTCTGCTGAAAATCCTTCTGGATATGTAGGAAATGGCTTCTCTCCCATTACTCCTGCTATCTCCCAGTGACCTGTAGTTGTGTCCTTCCCACTTGCTGCTTCTGCTGCTTTACCGTAGGCTCCCTCTGTTTCCTGCTGAGCCGGTGTCCCCACTATCTCTGTGAGGTTTCCAAGACCTAATCTTCCCATATTAGGAAGGTTCAGACCATCAGCTTCCCTTGCTATATTTCCAAATGTATTTGATCCTACATCACCATATTTATCTGCATCTGGAAGATACCCTACTCCGGCACTGTCCAGTACTATTACTGTTGCTCTTTTTATTGTTTTCATGATTAAAACCTCCGAACTTTCTAGAAGATGTAGGGATACCCCTACAATTTTTTAGTACTCTCCCTCTTTTGCCTTACCAGTAGTTACCAGTGACACACCTGAAGAAGTTCCCAGTCTTGTTACACCCATCTCTATATACTTTGCTGCAGTTTCGTTATCTCTTACTCCACCAGCTGCTTTGATCTGAGCCTTGTCTCCTACTACTTCCTTCATTAGAGCCACATCTTCAAATGTAGATCCTCCAGTTCCAAATCCAGTAGAAGTCTTTACAAAGTCAGCTCCTGCATTTAGTGAAAGCTCACATGCTTTTTTCTTTTCAGCTTCATTTAGGTAGCAGTTCTCATGGATTACCTTTAGAACATGCTCTCCCATAGCTTCCTTTATCTCTCTTATTTCCTGCTCTACTTCAGCATACTTTCCAGACTTCATGAAGCCTATGTTTATTACCATGTCTATTTCATCTGCACCATCTTCGATACACTTTTTAGTTTCAAAAACCTTAGCATCCTTAGACATTGCTCCTAGTGGAAACCCGATTACTGCTGCTATCTTTACATCTGTTCCCTCTAACTCCTTCTTTGCAAGAGGTACATATGATCCGTTAACACATACTGAGAAAAACTTATGCTCCCTAGCCTCTGCACAAAGCTTTATAATATCCTCTTCTGTTGTTGTTGCCTTTAATACTGTGTGATCAATATACTTGTTTATTTCCATTTTCATTTCCTCCTAGGTTTTCTTTAATCTATAATTAATTTCTTTAATAATCTTAACTTTTCGCTGTCACTTATAAAAGCTCCCCTGACAGCATTTTCAGACAGCCTGCAGATCTCTTCCTCGGTGAGCGGGGTATAGTCTCCTAAAAACTCTATTTCTCTCATATAATTAGTATCTGAGACAGTTCTGTTATCAGTATTCAGACATATCTTCAGCCCGTAATCCAGATACTCCTTCAGAGGATAGTCTTTAAAATCAGCCAGAGCCTTGGTATGATAGTTACTCACTGGACAGCATTCCAGGTATATATCGTTATCCCTTAGATACTCCATGAGCTCCCTGTCTTCATAGGCCCTTATACCATGTCCTATTCTCTTAGCTCCCATCTTTAGTGCTTCCCATATACTTTCAGCTCCAAGAGCCTCCCCTGCATGTATAGTGAATGGTATCCCTGCTTCTTTGGCACCTTTAAATATATCATTAAACAAAGAAGATGGATAGCCCTTTTCATCACCTGCAAGATCTATTCCCACAACACCCTGACCAAAATACCTCTTAGCCAGCTCCAATACCTCCCATGCAGTTTCCACAGGACGGTGTCTTAAGATACACAGCAAAAGATTACAGGTAATATCATATTCAGACATAGCCTGAGCCAGTCCCTCAGATACAGCCTCTACCACTTCGTCAAGGCTGAGGCCGCCCTTTATATGGAGCTGCGGGGCAAACCTTACCTCTGCATAGACATATCCTTCCCTTGCTAGGTCCTCTGCCAGCTCATAAGCTACTCTTGTCAGACTATACCTGCTCTGCATCACCTTACAGGGAACATCAAATTTTTTCAGATATTCAACCAGATCTTTATTTCCGTTGTCCACCCTGAGGTACTTCATTACTTCATCTTTGTTATAACTTGGAATCTCTATTTTTTCAAGCTTTGCTATATCGATTACACTTTCTGGTCTGAGGGAGCCGTCTAAGTGTAGATGCAGCTCTGCTTTTTTACATTTCATCTCTAGGCTCCTAAATATTCACTGAATGTATCTCTAAAATAACCTTTCTGTCCTCTACTTTTTCTGCAGATATCTCAAATGCATCTGTAAGTAGTTTCTTAGATGATTCTAAGTTCGTATCGGCATCATAATAAACATTAGCTATTATGTCTCCGGCCTCTACTCTGTCCCCGATCTTTTTCGTCAGTACCACACCCACTGCATGGTTTATCTCATCTTCCTTAGTGGCTCTACCAGCTCCCAGTACCATAGCTGATTTTCCTACTTCCTCAGCCTCTATCTTAGAGATATATCCTGACTTGTCACTTCTCACCTCTAACATATTCTCTGCCTGTGGCAGGATAGAGTAGTCATCTACCAGTCTCGGGTCTCCTCCGTACTCACCGATAAAGCTTCTTAACATCTCAAGAGGTTTTCCTGATTTTATCATCTCATCTACCATAACCCTACCTTCCTCTATAGTTGCTGCATCTCCCTTTACCTGAAGGGCTACAGCTACCAGAGTTTCCACTAGCTCAGTAAAGTCTTTTGGTCCGTTTCCTTTTAATGTTTCTATAGCTTCTATTACTTCAAGGGAGTTCCCTACAGCCAGTCCTAAAGGCTGGTCCATATCAGTCAGAACTGTTACTACCTTTCTGTCAAAAGATTCTCCAATCTGAAGCATTGTCTTAGCAAGATCTCTGGCCTTTTCTAGGTCCTTCATAAATGCTCCGGATCCTACCTTTACATCTAAGATTATACCATCTGCATAGACAGCCAGCTTCTTACTCATGATAGAGCTTGCAATAAGAGGTATACTCATTACAGTTCCGGTTACGTCTCTTAGAGCATAGATCTTCTTATCAAGAGGTACCACTTTATCTGAAGCACCCATAATACCAGTTCCGGTTTTATTTATTACATCCACCATCTTTTCCTTGGTCTGCGGGAAACTAAATCCCTTTATAGCTTCAAACTTATCTATCGTTCCCCCGGTATGCCCTAGTCCTCTTCCTGATAGTTTAGCTGTTCCTATATCAAAACTTGCAAATAAACCAGCAAGAGCTATCGTTGTTTTATCTCCCACTCCCCCTGTTGAGTGCTTATCAATAAGAAACTTGTCTATTCCATCAAACTTTATAAGGTCACCTGAGTGCATCATCTTCCCTGTAAAAGTTTTTAACTCTTCCTTTTCCATCCCGTTAAAATATGTAGCCATTAGAAAAGCTGACATCTGATAGTCAGGAATACTCTTATCTAGGTATCCGTCTAACAGGAAATTAACCTCAGCTTCAGTTAATGTCTGCCCGTCTCTTTTTTTCTGGATCAAATCAACTGCTCTCATCTATAAATCCTCCTTAAAAAACTTCATATATTTTTATACAATTTTCTTTTCTTTTTCCCTACTTTTTGTAGTCTTTCTCACAAAAATATGATATAAAATTTATATATAAAAAAATAGGACAGGTGGCTTATGATATGAATAGTAGAAATAATATTAAAGGATTCATTGAAAAGTATAATTTAGAAGAAGTCTTAACTGAAGAGGTTATCCCTCACCTAAAACTAAGAAAGTATAATAAAACCGAACTTATACTAAGTGCCCATGAACCTGTAAGGAATATATACTTCCTTGTGGAGGGAATGGTAGAGATCAGTTCTATGATGCTTTCCGGGAATAAGATATTTATAAACAACCTGTATCCCTTAGAAATTTTTGGGGATGTAGAATATGTGAACAAGCAGGAACCTATGTTTGATGTCCTGGCTGCGAGAAACTGTATGTGTATCGTTCTCCCGTTTCCTATAATCGAGCAGTACCTGGAAACGTCATACCATTTCTGGAAACTCCTGGCCGTTGAGGGTAATACAAAACTTCTTAAAACAAATATAGCCACTGTATTAAAGGGAAGTTATTCTTTAAAGACAGTTCTTTCAAACTATATTATTAAAAGCGGTTATACTATCAAATTCAACTCCATGGCAGAACTTGCCCTTCAGTTTAATGTAAGTTACAGAAATCTTTCCAGAATAATAAAGGAACTCACAGAAGAAGGGGTTATCTCAAAGGAAAGAAAGAAGATCACCACTCTTGACAGAGAAAGGTTAGAAAAATACTCAGCTGACCTTTAAGGTTTTTCCATTCCTTCTTTGCTTGTCCAAAGAAGGAATCAAGAAAGACACCTCTATTGAAAAATACTATTTCATACTCGGAATCCTTTATAAAAATCAAAACTCGCTTTACTCAAACAGTTGATTTTTATTAAAGCTTTCTCTTCATATTCCATTTACATATTTTTCAAATGAGGAATTTAAAATCAAACAATTATAATGGAGGACTTAATGTCAAATCTTGCTAAAACAATTGCATAGCTGAAGATTGCCTTAAAAGAAATAACAATTAATAAAAAAGACCTTATACAAAACTGCATAAGGTCTTTTTTTATTCACATACTAATATATATCTTGTAAAGTTACCCTTTGTTACCTTACACCTGTCTACTATCTTAAAGCCTGCATTTGTTACCAGCTCATCTATATCCTCAAAAGATACTAAAACAAGTCTTTTGGAGATCCTTCTTGCTGTATCCATCATCTCCTGCTGGAGTTCCTTGGTTGTATGACTGAAGAGTCCGTATGGAATATCTATAATACATCCCTCATAGTTATCTTCTATATCATTCATATTCATATTTTTTACTTTTTCAGGATATCCGAAGAATCTCAGATTTTCCTTGGCATTAGCCGCTGTCTTAGGGCTTAGCTCCGTCCCTTCTATATCATACCCTGCAAATAATCCTTCTAGCAGTGTCGTTGCTACCCCGCAACAGGCATCGATTACCTTTCTTTCCTTATATCCGCTATTAGCTAGATTTACAATAGATTTAGCAACTCTTATTCCCAGAGAGTTAGAGTATGTACATGGCTTATTGTCGTGTGCCTTCCACTTATAGTCATTGGTTACTGATATTCCAAATAGCCACTTATCTTTATACTTTGTTACTCCTAACATTAGTGTAGGATCTGTCATGTTTGGAAAACCTATTACCCTTAGACCTATCTCTCTTATACACTGTAGTCTGTCATTATAAGGAATATTTCCTGTTTCCAGTCTCAGATATTCTGCCTTAAAGCCTTCTTGTTTTATTTTTTTCTTCTCTATCTCCTCTAGTATTTCTTCAAAGGTATCCTTTTCATAGATTATTTCTAATCTCTTTTTTATAAAGGGACTGTTAGAGGGATCAAACTTTCTTTCAGATATAAGTATCTTCTCATCTGCCTCTTTATTAAAAAGAGTCCTCATCTCCAGCATACAGAGATCCTTTTCATATACAGGATAATTTATTACATATAAATATTTTTTATCTTCCATCATTCCTCCTTGCAGATCAGAGTAATCTTCCCTTACCTAATAAAGGTTTATGAACAATTAATCTTTTAATATCCTATCATAGTTTTATTACTATCGGTAACTTTTACCCCTATAAATTTTCAGAAACTGCTGCAGATCCTTTAACCATACAACCCAACTAAAAAGAAGCATAACGCTAATTAAAAAAAAAGAGAGGATAACCATCCCCCCTTTTTATATTTTTTTACCTTTCTTCATACTTCTTCCAGTCAGCCAGAAACCTTTCAAGGCCTGCATCTGTAAGGTGGTGGTGAAGCATCTTTTCTATTACCTTAAATGGCAGAGTTCCTATATGAGCTCCTGCTTCAGCTGACTCCACAGCTGCCTGGGGACTTCTTATACTTGCTGATATTATCTCTGCCTTTATATTGTGCAGTTTAAATATTCCTGCTATCCTTTCTACTATATCCATTCCCCTTTCACCAATATCATCCAGCCTTCCCACAAATGGACTCACATAGGCTGCCCCGGCTCTTGCAGCCAGGAGTGCCTGGCTTGGAGTGAATATCAGAGTCACATTTACTCCCACTCCCCTGTCTGAGAGGACCTTAGTTGCCTTGAGGCCATCTTCAGTCATAGGTACCTTTATGATTATATTTTTATGGATAGATGACAGCTCTATCCCCTCTGCTATCATTCCTTTGGCATCTGTTGATACTACCTCTGCACTTATGGGACCGTCTACTATCTCCAATATCTCTTTCAGTGTTTCCTTAAAGTCCCGCCCCTCCCTTGCCACAAGGGAGGGATTGGTTGTTACCCCTGCTATTATTCCCATATCTGCCGCTCTTTTGATTTCACTTATATTTGCAGTATCTATAAATATCTTCATACCCACACCCCTCTTTAAAATATCTTATTCAATAGACTTTACATTGATTTATACCTACTAAAAAAAGCTTTATTTCTTTTAAATAATTCCTTTAAATTTTTCAAAAGAAAATAATCATAAAATTTAAGATACCTTATTTCCAAAAAAAAAGAGGAAGGGGTGACCCTTCCTCCATTATATCTACTTAACCACTACCACTTTAAATGAGTTTGTTGTTCCGGGCTTATATATCTCATCCCCGCAAGAGACTACTATTACGTCTCCAGCTTCCACAAGACCCATCTCCTTAGCTCTCAGCTCTGCCTTTGCACAAAACTCCTCTATAGTCCTTACATCCTTTTCTACGATAGCTTCTACCCCCCTTGTAAGAGCCAGCTGTCTGGATGTCTGCTCCTTATTGGTAAGAGCCAGTATCTTAGATGTAGGGAAGTATCTTCTGAGTGATCTTGCAGCTCTTCCCGTTTCAGTAGCACTTACGATTACCTTGGCATCCAGGTTTTCAGCAGCTTCCACCGTTCCTCTGGATACAGCCTCAGTCACAGTTATCTCCCCTTCAAATTCAAGATCATATGAAGGTATTATTGCATCTGTTCTTCCTGCTATCTGTGCCATGATAGTTACAGCCTCTACCGGGTACTTACCTTTTGCAGTTTCTCCGGACAGCATTACTGCATCTGTTCCGTCGATGATTGCATTAGCTACATCTCCAGCTTCTGCTCTTGTAGGTCTTGGGTTCTTTATCATAGAATCCAGCATCTGAGTTGCTGTGATTACTGCCTTCCCTGCTTCGTTACACTTTTCTATCATCATCTTTTGTGCAAAAGGTACCTCTTCCACAGGAATCTCTACTCCCAGGTCTCCCCTTGCTACCATGATTGCATCGGAAAGCTCTAAAATCTCATCAAAGTTATCCACACCCTCCTGGTTCTCTATCTTTGAGATAATCTGAATCTTTTTTCCACCATTCTCATCTAATACTCTTCTTACCTCTCTTACATCATCAGCCTTTCTTATAAATGAAGCTGCTACGAAATCTACTCCCTGTTCACATCCAAATTTAAGGTCGCTTATATCCTTTCCAGACAGTGCCGGCAGGTTAACTGCTACGTTTGGAAGGTTAACTCCCTTATTCTCTCCAAGCTCTCCTGTGTTGTTTACACTACACTTGACTTCCTTTCCCTCTGCACTTACTACAGTCATCCCTACCAGTCCGTCATCTAATAGGATTATATCCCCGGGTTTAAGGTCATCTGCCAGTCCTTCATAGGTTACTGCTACGATGTTTTTATTTCCGACGATACTTTTATCTGTAGTCATAGTGAATTCCTGACCAGCTTCTAAAAGTACATCCTTTCCACCTTCAAGCTTTATAGTTCTTATCTCAGGACCCTTTGTATCTAGTAGTATTGCTATTTTTTCCCCTGTTTTTTCCATGACTTCTCTCATATTTACGATTCTTGCTTCATGTTCCTCGTGGTTTCCGTGAGAAAAGTTAAGCCTCATCACATTTAAGCCTGCTTCCACAAGCTTTGTCAGAGTTTCCACACTCTCCGTCTTAGGACCTATTGTACATACTATTTTAGTTTTTTTAATTGTTTTCAAAATAACTCCCCCTTTTACATTCAAATATATGGGCTAAACTTCAACAAAAGGAGCTCAAATAAATTTAAGCTCCCTTAGTCATCATAATAAATTTTATTTTAATTTTTTATCTTTTTAGATTACTTTGAAAGTGTCATAGCAAGATCGTAATCTTCCTGTGATAGTTCCCTAACCCCTTCCCAGGCATATGAAATAGGATGAGTTACTATCTTGTTTCCTTCGATTCCGATCATTAGACCTGATTCCCCTGCATCTAGTATTTCTACAGCTTTTGCTCCCATCTTGGTAGCTATTATTCTGTCGAATCCAGATGGTGATCCACCTCTTTGGATATGAGCTAGTACCACTGGTCTTATATCAGTGTGCACTTTTTTCTTTAGTTCCTCTGCGATCTCGATAGCTGATCCTACACCTTCAGATACTAATACGATATCATGCAGTTTTCCTTTTCTTCTTCTCTGAGCTATCTGGTAAGCCAGTACCTCAATTGGATTTTCCTGCTCAGGTATCATAATACCATCTCCACCACCTGCAAGAGCAGCATATAGAGCCAAATCTCCTGCATCTCTTCCCATTACTTCCACAAGGATAGTTCTTTCGTGAGATGTAGCTGTGTCTCTTATCTTACTGATTGCATCTAGTATAGTGTTTAGACAAGTATCAAAACCTATTGTATAATCTGTTCCTATAATATCGTTATCGATAGTTCCAGGAATTCCTATTACTTTAATACCATGTTCCTTGAATAGTAAGTCTGCCCCGTGGAAAGATCCGTCTCCACCAATTACTACAAGTCCTTCGATATTTCTCTTTTTAAGGTTTTCAGCTGCTATTGCTCTGATCTTAGGATCCTTAAATTCAGGACATCTAGCTGTAAGAAGAGTTGTACCTCCTCTGTCTATGATTCCACCTAGGTGTTCCTCGTTCATTTTGAATATTTCATCATTAAGCATACCAAGGTATCCTCTTTTTACTCCATATAAGTCTATTCCTTTACTAAGAGCTATCTTACCTGCAGCTCTTATTGCTGTATTCATGCCCGGAGCGTCTCCACCACTTGTTAATATCGCAATACTTTTTATCATATTGATTTCACCTCTAATTAAAATATTTATTATTGGGTAAATCTGCCCATACTTCTAAATTTATTATATCTATTTGCCAGTAAATCGTCCACACTTAATTCCTGCAATTCCTCGATTGAGCTTAAAATTTGCTCTTTTAGGTTAATTCCTGCGCATTTATAGTCTCTATGAGCTCCTCCAAGAGGTTCCTTTATAATTCCGTCTATTATGTTTAACTCTAAAAGACTGTCTGCCACTATCTTCAGGTTTTCAGCTGCTTCAGGAGCTTTACTTGCATCTTTAAATAAGATTGCAGCACATCCTTCTGGTGAAATTACAGAATATACTGAGTTTTCAAACATATAAACCTTGTCTGCTACACCCAGAGCCAGAGCTCCTCCACTTCCACCTTCACCTATTACAGTAGCTACGATAGGTACCTTGATACCTGCCATCTCCAGTAGATTTCTAGCAATAGCTTCTCCCTGTCCACGCTTTTCAGCTTCCAGTCCAGGGTATGCTCCTGGAGTATCGATTAGTGTTACTATAGGTACATTAAATCTTTCCGCCATCTTCATAAGTCTCAGAGCTTTTCTGTACCCGTCAGGCTGAGCCATTCCAAAGTTTCTGTAGATCTTTTCCTCTACTTCACGTCCTTTTTGATGACCTATTATCATTACCTTTACTCCGTCTATCTTTCCAAGACCAGCTACGATAGCTGCGTCATCTGAACAAAGTCTGTCTCCGTGAAGCTCAGTAAATTCTTCGCAAAGCTCCTCTATATAATCTAATGTATATGGTCTCTCTGGATGTCTGGCTACCTGAACCTTCTTCCATGGAGATAGTCCCTTATACACTTCCGCTAATTTTCTTTCATATTCTGCCTTTAGCTTTTCTATTTCCCCCGATAGGTCTATACCCTTACTTTGAGAAAACTCCTTTAATTCAATAATTTTTTCTTCTATGTCTAATACGCCCTTTTCAAATTCCATCTTAAAAAGTACCTCCAATTATTTTTATGAACCTCTATATAAGGTTCCCAAGTAGTGTGGAGATAGTCCCCTTAAGGTTCTCCCTCTTTGATATTACATCCACCATTCCGCATTCCAGAAGAAATTCACTCTTCTGGAATCCTTCAGGTAACTTCTGTTTTATAGTCTGCTCTATTACTCTTGGCCCTGCAAATCCAATAAGTGCATTAGGCTCTGTAATAATTAGGTCTCCAAGCATTGCAAACGAAGCTGTTACTCCACCTGTAGTTGGGTTTACAGGTACCGAAATAAACGGTATACCCTTTTCTCTTAATTTTTCAAGGGCTGCTGATGTCTTAGCCATCTGCATAAGAGACAGTATTCCCTCGTGCATTCTAGCTCCTCCAGAGGTAGCCACAATAACTACAGGAATCCCTTCCTCTATACCTCTTTCTATGGCTCTTGTAAGCTTTTCACCCACTACAGAACCCATACTTCCTCCTAAGAAGCTAAATTCCATTGCAGCAAAACTTACCTTTATTCCGTTCATGTTACCAGTACCGGAGATTAGTCCGTCGTTCATTCCTACTTTTTCTTTAATCTGATTATATCTATCTGTGTAACCTGGAAAATCAAGAGGGTTTTCCGATAATAAGTCTCTGTCATACTCTGTAAATGTTCCCTCATCTATTAATAAATCCAGTCTTTCAAGTGATGTCATTCCAAAATAATGATCACAGTTTGTACATCTTTTCATGTTATTTTTTACATCTACTCTGTATAATATCTCGTGGCAGCTTGGACACTTTTCCCATAAACCTGATCCGCCCCCTCTATTTTCTGTTGATTTTGAACTCTTACTCAACGATACCGTTGCATACTTCTTTTTATTTTTTGAAAAAATTCCCAATTCCATCACTCCTTTCGGATCTTTTATTATTACATATGTTTTTTTATCTAAATATTATTTTACACAATTTTACATTAACTTTCAATTATAATTTCTCTATAATACACCCTATTATAGGTTAAAATAACCTTTTTGTAAAACACTCTTATTAATATCTTTCAAGATTTTACCTCAATTTTCTTTACTTTCATTATACACCACAAGAAACTACTATTCCTTAAAATTACACTTAATCTTTTAAAAAAAATGTAGTTTTTTATTTTAAAATCCAATTTACACTGGATTTTTTCCGTAATTTAAGATATAAATATAATAAATTACTTACAGATATTTTAGAGAGGTGGAATAAATATGAAAAACAAATTTTTATTAGGAGTTTTTGCTACAGCACTTATTGTAATGACTGGATGTACTGCTTTAGATAGTTTTGGCGGATCTTCTAGTACTAAATCACCTATGTCTCAGGAAAGGATTGCAGATTCTGTGGATATCAATGAAGAGATCTTTGGGATTGGTTCTGCTCCTATAGAAGAGAGCGGTAGAGGCGTTGCCAAGATGAGAGCCAGCAAGGAAGCCCGTGACGATATCAAGGAAAAGCTTCTTGTGGAAACTCAGACTGTATTAAATGCTTACCTGATAGAGATCGATTTCTATAGTAAGAAGATCTCCGACAGAGTTATGTCTGACCTCAGTGAATATATTACAGACAGCATGTTAAGTGATACTGTGGAAAAAGACAGCTGGGTTGAAAATGAAAGAATCTATACAGTTATAGCTATTGAAAAAACCGAGGTACCTCTAAGATCAAGAGATACATTTGTATTTCATATTGAAAGTATCATCAAAAAGCTCACTGACCTAAAGGCACAGATTATGGAGATCCCTTTAGAGGACGTTTCAACACCTACTCCTGCTCCTACTGCACAGGAGACTCCTGTCGAAGTCACAGAAGCTCCTGTAGAGGTTACAGAGATCCCTGCTGAAGTTACTGAGACTCCCCAGGAAGTAGAAGTTATAGATACAGATGAAGAAGTTATAGATATACAGCTTTAAAATAAAAAGGAGAACTTTAAAGTTCTCCTTTTTATTTACTTCATAACCCTTAAAAATTCTTCAGGTACTTCGAGGTTTAGCTTTATTCCATACTTCCCTATATTTACCCAGTGGGAGAAAAGACACATACTATGATCTGCTCTTTTTCCATATTTAGCATCCCCTGATATGGGATGTCCCAGGTTGGAAAGGTGAACTCTCAGCTGATGAGTTCTTCCAGTTCCAAGCGTTCCCTCTAAAAGAGTATTTTTCCTTCCTCTTTTTATCACCTTGAAGTAGGAAAGGCTTTCCTTAGCCCCTGGCTCATACTCATCTAATTCCACTACCTTAGTTTCAGTCTTCTTCAGATAAGATCTTATCTCAAACTCATCCTTTGAAACTACTCCGTCCACTAAGATGTAGTATTTCTTCTCGATATTTCTCTCTCTCATCTCTTCAGAGAGTTCCCTTGTTACAGGAAGACTTTTAGCTCCTATTATCATCCCTGATGTAGCCTTATCTATCCTGTTTATAAAGGTAAACTCCTCTACCTGAAGGTGGGATTTCAGCATTTCAGAAAGACCATACTCATGTCCGCTTCCTTTATGCATTACCATATCAGCTTCCTTATTAAAAACCAGTATCTTTTCATCCTCATAGACGATACCATTTTTAATATACTCCACTTCCTTTGGAGACAGATCTACAAACTCTTTTTTCTTGGTTTCTCCTCCGGTAGCATTAAATACCTTTACAAGATCCCCCTCCTGGAGTCTGTAGTTTTGCTTTACTTTTTTACCATTTACCTTTATCTTTCCCTTACGTATCATCTTAAATATTCCTGTAAGATTAAGACCTTCATATTTTCTTCTTATGAATTTATCTAATCTTGTATCGTGAAAGTTATTATCTATTTTATATTCCATTATTTCTCCTAATCTTTAAATACCTTTATACTCTGAACAATCCCGAGCATCATAAAGGTAAAAATAAATGAACTTCCCCCATAACTCATAAGTAGTAGTGGTAGTCCTGTTACAGGCATTACTCCCATTATCATCCCCATATTTACAAGGGTATGAAATAAAAATATTGCTGCAATTCCAAAACATACAAGCTTTCCGTATCTGTCACCAGAGTTAACTCCCATCCTGCATATCTGAAGGATAAGCAGCAGATAAAGTCCTAGAAGGATGACTCCTCCTACAAAACCTGTTTCTTCTAAAAATACTGCTCCTATAAAATCTGTATGAGATTCCGGCAGAAATCTCAGTTTACTCTGAGTTCCCTGTAAAAACCCCTTACCATAAAAGTTCCCTGAACCTACAGCTATCATAGACTGAATTACATTCCATCCACTTCCCAGCATGTCTGCTTCGGGATTTAAGAAGGTCAGTATTCTCTGTTTCTGATAGGGTTTCAGGAGGAACTTAAAGGCCAGTGGGATCGATCCTATAACCGGGAGTGATATCCCAATTATCGTCTTCCAGTCTATCCCGTTTACAAATATCAGTACTGCAAATAAAAATATTATTACAAGGGACGTCCCAAGATCCGGCTGCTTAGCTATAAGAAGAAATATAGGAACTATATGCACTCCTGAAAGAATTACAGATTTAATTCCCCTGAAGTTATCCTTAAACCTGTTTGCCAGTACTTCAGAAAGAGTTAAAACTAAAAATAGTTTTGCAAACTCTGAAGGCTGTATATTGATAGGTCCAAGGGGTATCCACCTTTTCGCACCCAGTCTTGTCGCACCAAATACGTATACAGAGAGTAATAATACTATGTTAAATAGGTAGACCAGTTTTGAGTATTTAGCATAGTTCCTGTAGTTTATAAAACTAAAAATAAAATATACCACTGTACCCAGTGCTGTCCAGACCAGTTCCTTATAAAAATAGCTGTTTGTTCTGTGGTATGTTGCACTATAAACTGCAAACATACTTATCACAGCTATCAAAAGAGCATTTATAAGAAGAGCATGGTTCATCTTTTTTACCCTTCTCATCCCCATTCTGAGGCTTCTATTATTTTTCATCTACTACCTCACTTCTATTTACCTGTATGTCCAAAACCACCTGCTGCTCTTTCAGTTTCTGTCAGCTCATCACATTCTACAAAATTCATCTTATATACCTTCTGAAGTACCAGCTGACCTATTCTTTCTCCAGGCTCCACTGTATACTCCTCATTACTGAGGTTTATAAGGATTATCTTTACCTCTCCTCTATAGTCAGAATCTATGGTTCCCGGAGTATTTACAAGGCTTATCCCATGCTTTGCAGCCAGGCCGCTTCTGGGTCTCACCTGTACCTCATAACCAAAGGGGATCTCCATCTTAATTCCTGTGGGTACCATCGCTCTTTCCAGAGTTCCAAGGACTACCGGAGAATCCATGTGAGCACACACATCCATCCCTGCTGCTCCCTCAGTCATATACTTAGGTACCTTTACTCCACTTTCTGCTACTATCTTCACATCTACTTTTTTCATAGTTTATAGGTCCCCCAGTACTGTATATGAATAGTACTTTTCATCAAATATATTCTTTGCAGCATCCTTTATCTGATCCAGAGTTATAGACTCTATCTCAGCTATTATCTCATCTACACTTCTTACTCTTTTATAGACGATGTATGAGCTGGCCATTCTGCTCATTCTTGACTTTGAGTTTTCCAGACCAAAGGTAAGCATACTCATAAACTGATTTTTAGCTTTTTGAAGCTCTTCAGCTGAAATTCCCTCTTCTCTTATGGCTTTGAACTCCGCCTTTATTATATCCACTACTTCAAGGTAGTTTTCCTTGGTAGTTCCTGCATATACTGTGAATAGTCCTCCCTCTTCATATGAAGAGTTATAAGCATATACCGAGTAAGCCAGACCTCTTTCCTCTCTGATCTTCTGGAATAATCTAGAACTCATATTTCCACCTAAAATGTTTGAGATTATAGACACAGGGTATTTAAGGTCATCTGTTAAAGATATTCCCTTTGTATTGAAGCAAAGGTGGATCTGGTTTGTATCCCTCTTTATCTCATGTTCTCCTGGTACGATCTGTATCTCACCATTATATTCTCTCTCTATATTGTTGCTCTTGATTCTTCCGATTCCACTGTTTAACTGCTCCATTACCTTTTCTATATCCACTCTTCCGGCTACAGATACTACCATTCTCTCTGGAGAATATCTTTCCTTAAAGTATGCTACCAGCTTCTCTCTTGTTATTCCCTTTACACTATCCATAGTTCCAAGGACTGAGTTTGACTGTACCCCCTCTAAAGCGAAGTTGGAGTTTTCATCATGAATCTTCTCCTCAGGGATATCCTCATACATCTTTATCTCTTCGATTACTACATTCTTTTCCTTCTCCAGAGCTTCCTCTGCAAAGGTAGAGTTTAGGAACATGTCATTTAATACCTCTACTCCTATCGCCAGCTTACTAGACAGCATCTGTACATAGTATGCAGTTATCTCCTTACTTGTATATGCGTTGCTGATTCCGCCTTCATTATCGATTATTTCAGATATCTCCTTAGAGGTCTTTGTAGTAGTCCCCTTAAACATCATATGTTCTAACAGGTGAGAGATTCCCCCCTCTTCTGCTAATTCATTTTTAGAACCTGTTGAAACAAAGATTCCAAGAGTTGCTGAATTTAAATTTTCTATATTTTCTATTAATACTGGTATCCCATTATCTAATTTTCTTACTTCTACCTGCACTACACCATCTCCCTTGATTTAAAATTCTGCTCTATGCATCGTGTAAATTCCTATTCCCAAAAATATTACATTGGGAAGCCAGAAAGCTATAAACGGATGTATCATCCCGCTTAAACTGATGGCTTCTAAAGATGCCTGAAGTACATAATAACCATATCCCAGTGCCACACTCATAGCTATACTGAGGGCATTTGCTCCCCTTACATAACGACTTCCAAGGGCTAACCCCAGAAAACACACTACAAAACTGGCAAATGGAAAGGCTCTTCTATTGGCTATTTCAGCCAGTATCTCTACCGAGCTTCCGCCGGTTCTCTTTATCACTGTGAGAACATCCTTTAGCTCCCTTACTGTGAGTTCCTTTACCTCCACATTTGGGGTCAGAAATAGCTCAGGCTCCTCCTTGTACTCACTGTCTATATACTCTTTATGAGTCTCTATCCTTTCCTCCTGGACATTATTTATTACTACATCCTTTAATATCCACACAGATTTTTCTCTGTCATATCTTGCACTTTCTGCATTTATTATTCTCTCTATCTTTTCAAACTTACTGTCAAGGTCTAATATCTGCATATGAGTTGCACTGGAGTCCTCTCTGCTTACCTTGCCGGCTCTGTATACATAGTCTCCTGTGCCTCTCAGGAAAGCCAGTTCCTTACTCTTAGGAAGCTCTCTTTCCTCATACTTTCCCCTTCTTATAGCTCTTGATTTTATTATAGAGTGAGGATATATCTCATCATACATATAGTAGATTCCCAGAGATACTAAAAAAGATATGGCTATGGGAAATACTACTATTCTTTTAAAGCTCACTCCTGAAGTTTTAAGAGCAATAATTTCAAGGTTACTGGCCATCTTGTTTACAGTCATAAGTCCGCCTAAAAGTATAGCTAAGGGGGTTATCTTAATGATGATATCCGGCAGCAAAGCTATTATATAGTAGATAGCTTCTATCCCGTCCATTCTTCCCTCGGTTACATACCTTATTATCTTAAATAACTGACTCACAATAAAGATATTAATAAAACCAAAGAGGCTTAAAAACAATGACTTTATGAAATTAACTGTTATGTATCTGTCTATCCTTTTCATCTAACCTCTCCTCGTTTTCTTTATATACATATACAGAGTCAGGGCAGCCAGAAACAAATTTGGAGTCCATACTCCCACAACAGGTGTCACAGCTCCCTTATTAGCCATTACCATACCCACATTAAGGGATGCTATATAGGCAAATATTACTCCCAGACTTACTCCAAAACTTACACTCTTTCCGGATCTGTGGTGTCCTATAGAAAAGAGTACTCCCAGGATTCCAAGCATTACAGTGGACAGAGGTATAGCCAGCTTCTTATTTATCTCTACTCTGTATGGGAGGCTTTCCTCTGCACTCATACCCTTTATGTCCTTTAACAGGGTCTGTACAGACAGTGCCTCTATTTCATCTACCTTTATCTCTATATCCTCAAAGAATGAGTTCAGAGGTATCTTCTGACTCTGAAACTTTCCTCTCAGCTTCTCATTCCCCCTGATATCCGACTGATAGAATTCAGCTCCCTCTAATATCATGGAAGCTTCTGCCCATGAGGTTTTTTTAGCAGTTACCACTGTGGGGTAGGGTGTATCTGCTTCATTTTTAAATATGATGAGATTTTCTGCTGTCCCATCATCATTATTTACATCATCAACATAGATACTGTACTCATCTATGTCATCTATATACATCTTTTCCTTCAGCTGAAAAGCAGGTTTTTCATAGGCTATCTTATATGTGATCTCCTCTAGCTTCTGAAACGATCTGGGTATTATGGATTCCTGTAAAAAGAATACAAATACCGTTATGAGTCCCGCCAGTGCCACAGGGGCTTTTAGCATATCATTCATACTCATACCCATAGCACTCATAGCTGTACTCTCACTTGTACTGGTTAGTTTAGAGTAGGTTATCATTACACCTAAAAAGAACCCCATAGGTATAGTCTGGGACAGGATAGGAGGAAGATAAAAGGAAAGTATCCTCACTACATCTATGATAGAGACCCCTTTTACAAGGACATTCTCCATCATCTGAACCATTATATCTATTAGGAATATAAAGGTAAAAAGACTCACACCGAACAAGATCGGCATCTTCATCTCACCTAATATATATTTATGTATTATCTTCATTCTCCAGACTCCTTCAAGACATCATCTAAGTATCTTTCTACACTTTCCTTATACTTCAGCTTCTCTATCTTATCCCCTATCTTTTCAGGAAAATAATCCCTCAGATATGGAACTGTTTTCTTAAATACCCTATTACTGTAAGATCCTTCACCGTAGATTTCAATCTTTGGCAAGTGATTTCCAAGAAGGTTGAAAAACAACAGCAGTATAAAGGAGATTAGAATCCCCTTGATAAAACCAAAGATTATCCCTAAAAACACATCTGTAAAACTTCTCATACTACTCTTAATAAAGGACTTTAGAAAAGCCAGAAGAAGCCCTATAAGAACATACATTCCAAGGAATATAAATGTATAGGAAAGTATATAAGTCTTATCATTTGACCCGCCGCTTATATTGAGAATTCCCATTATTTTAGGAGTCGCCAGTTTCGCTGCTACTACATTTACTACTATTCCAAACAGAGATATTGCACTTAGAAAAAATCCGTTACTATATCCCTTTAATACAGTTAAAAGTACAACTACCCCTATCAATATGTCAAGATACATACTACCCCTCCTAAAAAAAAATTAGTTTTCCACTACTCTTACCCATAAAGACTTCAGGTAAAGAGTCTCCGGTACATGAAGTATCCAAGGGTGATCATCTGGCTGGTAGTTTATTCCCAGTACTTGCAAACGCATACCGTTATTTGACGCTGCCATCCTTGTTACTTCAATAAGGTCCTGTAAAGACATATGATATGCACATGTTATTACTCCCAGGATTCCTCCTGTTTCCATCATTCTGAAGCTTTCATCACAAAGCTTATAGAAGAAGTCTCTTCCCCTTCTTACATCGATTCTCTTCTTTATAAGTGATGGAGGATCCAGAGTTATTATGTCATACTTTTCTCCTCTGTCAGCCATAGCTTTTAGCAGCATAAAGGCATCTCCCTCTACAGTTGAGAAGTCGGTTGTAAATCCGTTTAATTCATAATTTTCCTTACAAAGCTTCAGTGCATGGGCATTTTTGTCCACAGCTACTACCTTTTTTGCTCCCTCAGCAAGAGCTGCCACTGAGAAACCTCCGCTGCTTGAAAACACATCAAGGAATCTTGTATCCTTATTGATATAAGGTCTTATTACCTTTCTTGATTCTCTCTGGTCCAGAAAAAAACCTGTCTTCTGACCATCTATAATATCTACTGTATACTTTAGTCCATTATCTTCCATTACAATCCTGTCTGGTATCTCACCATAGATTATACCTGTTTTTTGCTCTACTCCCTCGTGAGTTCTGTTTTCCACATCACTTCTTTCATAGATCCCCTTTGGTTTTGCTACCTTCTTTACAGCGTTTATTATCTCCTGTCTGAATTTTTCCACACCGGAATTTCTAAACTGAATAGATATATATTTATCAAACTTATCTATTATAAGACCTGGAATCCCGTCTCCCTCTGAATAAAACATTCTTACACAGTTTGTTTCAGCAAAAAGGTGTCTTCTTCTTTCATAGGCATTTTTTATCTTCTTTAATATAAAGTTTTTATCTATAGGCTCATCCTTTGTTGTAAGAACTCTCACAAGAGCATTTGTCCCCTCAGTTACATACCCTCTTCCTACAAAGGTAAGATCCTGTGAACATACATCCACTATATCACCTGTTGCTATACTTCCCATTACTGACTTTACTTCATCTTTAAATACATTTGGATAGAAGTTTTTTATCTTCTTTTCCTTACCACTGTTTAGTATTACTCTACTCATTTTATCCTCTCCAGACTTCAAAAGTTTTATTCATTAAATTATACTCTAATTTCATCAAAATATACTTTTTAGATTGTAGATGTCAACTATCAAAAACTCTTTATTTACAAGACTTCAAGCATAACATCCCATTAAAAATTATATCATATCAATACCTATTTTTCAAACCTTGATAAAATAAAGGATATTTAATCTTTTTCTTGTATATAAGTTTCTAACGACTATCTTTGTTAAATTTCACAGATTCCAAAGGAGGAAATAATTTGAATATTCTTTATTGGCACGGATACCTTTTAAGTGGTAGTGGAAGTAATATATATGCTTTTAATGTTGTAAAGGAGCTTTCTAAAAATAATAATGTCTTTCTTTTTTCCCAGGAAAAAGAGCTCTTAAAGGGGTTTGACCAGCACTGGGAGTATACCTCTTCAGGGGATATTAAAAAAAACATTCTCAGAACCCAGACGAAAAATCCCCTTATAAATGTTACTCCCTATATCGGTGATCTTCTTCCTGTTTTTGTTAAAGATACCTATAAAAACTTCACTGTTAAGACCTTTCCTGAGCTTACATCTAGCGAGTTGGACAGTTATATCAGATATAATGTGGAAACTCTCAAAGAGTTTCTTGTGGAAAATAAGATAGATCTCATCTTCTGCAACCATTTAGCTATCTCTCCCTACATTATGAAGCTTGCTACTGAGGAGCTGGGTATCCCGTATGTGGTAGTTGGCCACGGAAGTTCTCTCAACTATACCATTGCGGTGGATGACAGATATAGAGATCTCTCTGCTCAGGGGCTTATAGGCTGTAAAAAAGTTGTTTTTCAGAGTAAGTATTTTTTCAACAGAACCCTTGAAGTTTACAACACTCCCCAGATAAGTGCCCTTGTTAAGGAAAAAGGAGCCATCATCCCCTGCGGCATCAATCAGGAGGTCTTCAGTCACATCTTAAAAAAAGGAGATTTTCTAAACCTTGTAAACAACACCCCTAAAACTGGCTTCTCATCCACCGACAGTCGGGATTTTTTCAACCTTGGAAAGGAAGAAAACAGCGTTAATAATATCATAGAAGAAGTTCAGAGAATTTCCTCTAAAGTTGAGTCATTTTCATCTATAGATAAAGAGCTGCATTCAAAGTTAGACCTTCCCCACGATGGTCCTGTTATCGCCTTTGTAGGGAGGTTTATATACTCCAAGGGACCCCATCTTTTTCTCATGACTCTTCCCTATATCCTGAGGGAGTTTCCAAAAGCCAAGATCCTCCTTATAGGTTCAGGTAAGATAAGAGGTGTCTTAGAGGTACTACTCTCTGCTGTAAAAAATAAAAACCTTTCCCTTCTTATGAACTTTTCTGAAGAGGGACAAAAGCTTGAAGAGGGGACTACATTTGATGAACTCTTTTACTTTAAATGTTTTATGGAGGAGCTCACTGCAAGTGGAAAGATAGAGGAATACCTGGAGCTGGCTTCAGCTATTAATATGGATCAGATTATCTTTACAGGTAACCTTTCCCATGAACTTCTTCCCACTGTACTTTCAAATTCAGATGTTCTTGTGGTACCTTCTATCTTCCCGGAATCCTTTGGAATGATTGCTATTGAGGGTATGTTTTTAGGAAATGCCCCGGTTACCTTTGATCACTCTGGTCTTTCAGAAGTTATTCCTTTGGATGAAAACAAGGTTCCCTTCAATGAAAAAGCTGTGTATAACCTGGCTAATACAATTATAAAAAGTTGTAAAAAAGATGTTTCCAGAGAGAGCAAGGATTTCTTCAAAAACTATGCTACAAACTTTTCATATAAAAAAATCTGTACGATGCTAATGGATTTTAATAGTTAATAAAAAAAGAGAGGAAATTCCTCTCTTTTTTATATCTTTCTCTCCACCTCTTCCAGTGATTTTATCTTGATTACCTTTCCATTCTTTATATAAAATTTACTTACTCTTCTTCCTATACCAGTCATAATCTCATATGGAATAGTTCCTATCTCATCGGCCTTTTTAGATATATCCTTTCCTATGAGGGTCACTCCTGTTCCTACCTTTACCACACCCTGGAGCTCCTCTGGGATACTTACCATGGTCATATCCATACAGACCCTTCCCACCACTGGACACTCTACTCCTTTTATGGTTACACTCCCTCCGTTTGAGAGTTTTCTGTTAAATCCGTCGGCATATCCCACCGGAAGTGTAGCTATCACCTCTCCTGCCTTTCCTAGGTAGCTTTTTCCATAGGATATATAGCTTTCACTTTCTATCTTCTTCAGGTATAGCACCTTGGTTTTCAGTTTAAATACAGGTTTAAACTCCTCCTGCAGTTCACTGTGGTATGGCACTATCCCGTGAAGAAGTATCCCAGGTCTTACATGGGTACTCTCAGTTTTATGTCCAAACCTTATGGCTCCACAGCTGTTTAATACATGCTTATATTCGAGATCTTCCAGCTGTTCAAACTTTCTGAATTTTTCCAGCTGCTCCATAGTATATTCATCTTCATCTGCTTCATCTGCCACAGACAGATGAGTATAGGCTCCAACTACATCTGCGATATTATTTTCTCTCATATACCTTATAGCTTCCATAGCCTCTTCAGGGGAAAATCCTACTCTTCCCATACCTGTATCTACCTTTACATGTACCTTGGGATAGTGGTTATTTTCTTTTAAAAACTTTATTTCACTCTGAGAGTTTATTGTGAGGTGCATCCCTTTTTTTATAGCTGTACCCACACTTTCAAGAGGAGTACATCCAAAAACCAGTACATCAGCACCTACCCCAGCTTCCTTTAGCTCACACGCTTCTTCATAGCACGCCACTCCCAATATCTTCATTCCGTTTTTAGTCAGTTCTCTGGCGTATTCTATGGCGCCCATTCCATAAGCATTCGCCTTTATTACTCCCATTACTTCCTTACCACCAGATAGTTCCTTTATCTTTCTCACATTGTGCCCCAGGTTATCCAGGTTTACCTCCGCCCAAGTTCTCAAGTTTTTCATCCCTCCCCTTGTTGTTTTTAACTATTTTTTCATTAAATCCTTAATAGGTCATCAATAGTCATTATAATACAAAAATACTCCTTGTCAAAAAGAAGTATTTTTGTATTATGCTCTTCCCCTTAAAAACAAGGAGAAGAGCTATTAAGTTCTTTTTTTAACCAAGATGTTCTATAACTTCTTTTTTACTTCCTTTTTCAAGCATATAAACTACTGGACTGGCAACGAAGATAGATGAATATGTTCCTGCTACTACACCAAATAGAAGTGTTGTAATGAATGTCTGAAGACTGTCACCACCAAATACAAGAATAGCTACCACTGCTAGGAAAGTAGTTAATGATGTATTAATAGATCTTGTCATTACCTGATTCACACTTTTATTGATACAGTCTCCAAGGTCTCCGGAGTTCTTTCTTCTTACTGTTTCTCTGATTCTGTCAAACACTACTATAGTATCGTTTATAGAGTAACCCAGAAGAGTCAGTACTGCTGCTATAAACGGTGTGTTTACCTCGTATCCTAAGATAGCTATTGCTCCTACCGATATTATGATATCGTGTATTAGAGCTACTATAGCTGCCACTGCAAATTTAAATTCAAATCTCAGTGTTATATAAAGTACAATAAGTGCTCCACCTATAAGAAGTGCAAAGATAGCAGAGGTTTTCAGTTCCTCTCCCACTGTAGCCCCTACCTTATCAGATCTTTCAAGGTCATACTTTTCAAATGTCTCAAGCTGATCTAGGAAGCTGTTCTTTTCAGCCTCTGTCATCTCAGGTGTTCTTATGATTACCACTCCGCCATTTGATACCTGTACCTTTCTGCTGTTTGCATCCAGCTGCTTATACTCTGAAGACAGACCATCTAAGAATGTATTGACTTCATTAAGGTTTACTTCCTTTTCAAAGTTTACCTGGTAAAGGTTTCCTCCTGTAAAGTCGATTCCATAGTTAAGACCCCTGAATAATAAACCACATAATGCAACTACCACTACCACTGCTGAGATTCCCAGCCACCTTTTTACGTTATCTACTATATTAATTTTCACAACTAGTTCCCCCTAACGCCGAATAATTCAGGTTTCTTTACTTTAAACACTATTACAAATCCTCTTAAGAATATCTTTGTTATTGTTATCGCTGTAAACATTGAAGCAAGTATTCCTATTGTAAGAGTTACTGCAAACCCTTTTACAGGACCTGTTCCAAGAGTAAATAGTATCATTGTGATAATTAGTGTTGTAATATTTGAATCCACAATGGCAGAGAAGGCCTTTCCAAATCCAGCATCTATAGATGCTATTATAGAGTTACCAAACCTAAGTTCCTCTTTAATTCTTTCAAATATAATTACGTTGGCATCCACTGCCATTCCCACAGCAAGAATAAGTCCTGCTATTCCTGGTAGTGTCAGTGTTGCATCTAAGAAGTTTAATGTTCCGAATGCAATAAGACCAAAGGCAACCAGAGCCATATTAGCCATAATTCCAGGAAGCTTATAGAATATCACCATAAACACTGCTATAAGAGCTATTGCAACCTTAGCTGCCATTGTACTCTTTGCTATAGACTCATCTCCAAGAGATGCTCCTACTGATCTTGTTTCGATGATCTCAGCTCTTACAGGAAGTGCTCCTGCATTTAGAAGTGTAGCAGTAGCCTGAGCTTCCTCTACAGTATAGTTTCCAGTTATTACTCCGTTTCCACTAGGAATTTCAGAGTTTATAGTAGGTGCTGTCTGTACCTCTCCATCCAGAGTTATCGCCAGTTGCTTTCCGATATTGTTTCTTGTTATCTCAGCAAACTTAGCTGCTCCTTCTGTACTCATCTCAAACTGAATCTGAGGTCTTCCCATATTATCATATGAGACTGCTGCTTTAGTAAGGGCATTACCTGTAAGAAGAGTTTCTCCCAGAGTCCCGTCCTGATTCATTATCTTAAATTCCATTAAAGCTGTTTTTCCAATAAGTGCGATAGCTTCCTCTGTGTCTGTGATTCCTGGAAGTTCTACGATTACTCTGTTCTCCCCGGCTCTCTGAACTACTGATTCTGCTACTCCGATACCATTTATTCTTCTGTCTAGTACCTCTATTAGTCTTGTCATAGCTTCATTATCTATTACCTGGTCCCCTTCAGGTACAGCCTCTAATACTGCATATACTCCACCTTTAAGATCTAGCCCTAACTTTGTAGGCTTCATAAATGTTAACCATCCTGCTCCCACTAGTATAACTAATACTAGTAACAGCCTAATTTTAAATCCGTTCTTCATCGTTCCTCCCCTTTGTGTTTCTCTATGTTTTCTTTCTCTTGTTACTGTGGTTTCTGTTTTATCTTTTCATGTCAAGATAGGTCTGTAAAATTATAGCTGCTGCTATTTTATCCACTACCTTTCTCTTACCCTTAGCATCTTTATTTGTTGTTTCCTGCAGCATCCTGTCAGCAGATACTGTTGACAATCTCTCATCTACTTCGATTATCTCTACCCCGGATATTTCCTTTACCAGCTTAGCGATAAAGTCTCTTACCTTTTCCGCCTGTACCTTTTCAGTGCCGTCCAGACTCTTAGGTATTCCCACTACTATACTCTTGGTATTTTCCTGGGTACATAGTTCCTTTATCCTCTTTATAGCCTTTGTTTTCTTACGATCTATTACTTCAAGAGGATGAGCAAACATACCCATACCATCTGATCTTGCCACACCTATTCTTACATCTCCCACATCGAGACAAAGATATTTTTTAAACATATATCCTCCAATGTTACTTTTCTCTTAAAAGAATAATCCCGTAAAAGAGGTTTCTATAATTTTTTTAGGCAGGCGTCTTGGCATCCTTTCTCTAATGAAGATGCCAAAATTGCCTGTCCTTTTTACTACTAAAGTGCCGCTTTAAGCAGTCCTTTTCCGTGGTTAAGGGCTTCTGTTACCTTGTTTCCGTCCTTACCTCCAGCCTGTGCAAAGTCTGGTCTTCCGCCACCTTTACCACCGGCAATTGTTGCTATCTCTCTTACAAGGTCTCCTGCTTTTACCTTTCCGATAAGATCCTTTGTTACTCCCACTGCAAATACAGCTTTATCATTATCTGTTCCAAGGATTACCACACAGCTTCCCAACTTGTCCTTCGCTTTATCCACGATATCTCTAAGTCCCCCTGCTTCCTTTCCTTTAAATGCCTTTACAAGTACGTTTACACCGTTTATCTGTTCTACTTCATCAAATAATGAGTTAGCTTCAAATCC
>Ga0209272_10000605_pt1 | contig 27947 bp, 22 predicted proteins | sample tdDd002_FD_187125 | JGI IMG/M metagenome (GOLD analysis project Ga0209272, IMG submission 187125) | Marine sediment microbial communities from the Atlantic coast under amendment with organic carbon and nitrate - tdDd00.2 (SPAdes)... | ecosystem: Environmental > Aquatic > Marine > Coastal >... | reverse complement strand
GATCGGGTCAAAGGATGACAGTATAACTGCCTCAGGTGTATCGTCAATGATCAGATCAACGCCAGTGAGAGATTCGAGCGCACGAATATTACGACCTTCACGACCGATGATTCTTCCCTTCATCTCGTCGTTTGGCAGGTTAACAACAGAAACTGTTGATTCTGCCACGAAGTCTGCTGCACATTTTTGTGCTGCAATCGCGATAATTTCTTGTGCTTTCTTCTCTGCTTCTTCCTTTGCCTTGCCCTCAATTTCTTTAACTAGGACAACGGCATCATGTCTTACTTCTTTTTCAATGTCCATCAGAAGCTGGTTTTTAGCTTCCTCTGTTGTTAAACCTGAAATCTTTTCCAGTTCATTTAATTGATCCTGGTAAAGCTTTTCAACGGCTTGTTCTCGACCTTCAAGCTGCTTCATCTTATTCTGAAGTTTATCGTCCTTCTTTTCGATTGCAGCAGTTTTCTTATCAAGAGTTTCTTCTTTTTGGAGATTACGACGTTCAAGACGTTGTAGCTCTCCTCTGCGTTCTCTTGTTTCTTGCTCTAGATCTGCACGTAAAGTATGCAGCTCTTCCTTAGCTTCGAGAAGCTTTTCTTTTTTAGCTGTTTCAGCAGCTTTTCTTGCTTCAAAGACGATTTGGTCTGATCTTTCTTCAGCAGACTTTATCTTCTTCTCGGCGATCTGTCTTCTAAGGAAATATCCTAAACCGAAACAAAGAGGCGCAGTGATTATGATTGCTGGTATAACGTATAATGCACCGTTCATAAGCTCACCTCCTTTGCATCGAGTCATGGAAGACCGACAGAATCGGCCGAATGTCTCTTAAGCATTGATATAACTAGTTTTCAAGATACACCGTTCCTTATTCATTTTAACTCTTTTTTACAGTAGTGTCAAGCAAGTTCAACAAGTGGTAATTGAAATGAATATATGAAAATTCGTTAATATTTTGACTATTCTTGAAATACCATATTCAGTATGTTAATATTAAACCACTTACAAATTGAAAAACTTAATAATCATGGGTCAAGTGAGAACTCCGAGAGAGATTTGCGATAAGCAAACGCCGAAGAAGCAATACACAGTCGCCAAGCTGTGTAGAATCTTTCAGGCAAAAGGATCGTTGTTTGATGACACTCTGAAGAGTCTGGATTTACCAGCACCGACGGGGAAAGCGTTTTTATTAGACGCGAAGCTCTCAGGTTAGAGAACAGAGAATACGCAGGCACTATTTCGTGCTGTTTGTGTATTCTTTTTTTATTGCACATAAACAGGCTGGACATGCTGCGACTACGCCGTGTTCAGTCTGCTGATTTTACAGCAATATATGAAAACACACTCAAGCAATAAACGTTGGATTTTAGGAGGTTAAACTATGAATTTTGAAGCTGGTATTAAAGTTGATGAAGCGCTAGTCTCTAGCATTCATGCTTCTATTGTTGAAAGAAAAGCTGGAATCTGCGACACCTGAGACGCTGAAAAAGTTATGGCACTCCCGTGGGGAGTCAAGGCTGCAGTAGCTCCAGAAGTTGCTGATGAAGTATCATCTTACTTTGCATCTGTTGAAGGTACAAAGGTTGATTGTGGCGAAGACGTTACAGTTGAAATTCTAAAGGCAGGCGTTAAGGAAAGAAAAGGCGCTTACACTTTAATCTTTAGATACGTAATCGTTTAGGTTTGTATCTACCCAAAATTATGCGCGACTGACTGTATCTCCATTGAGGCATGGACTATGGTCAGATACTCTCTTTATCTTTTTTATGATATGCCAAACGTGGGCTAGCTCTACCCCCTGTGGAGCTAGACCTGTCATTTGGTTGGTATATCTTTGGACATACGTACACTTCCTGGTACATATGTTCCTACAATTATGTGTTTTTCAGCCCCTAGATTAACAGATCTAGGGGTTTCTTTTTGTACAAACTCAACTTTGCAATTGCAACAATGAATCGTAACTTTCCTGACTATAGATTAAAATTCCCAATAAACACATAAGAAAACCCAAAGACTATGAGGTGAATACTCAACATCTTTGGGTTTAAAATTTAAATCTAACACGTCTTTATTTATTAGCTGTCAATTATAAGCAGTCAACTATTCTTCTGTTTCTGCTTCTTCAGTGGCTGCAACTTCTCCACCTAAACCATAATGCACACGAACTTTGTGGTCAATTTCTTCCATGATATGTGGATTCTCAACTAAGAATGCTTTTGCATTTTCACGGCCCTGACCCAGCTTTTCATCGTTGTAACTGAACCATGCACCGGCTTTTTTCACAATCTCAGCTTTTACAGCACAATCTAAAATACTACCTTCTTGAGAGATGCCTTTTCCATACATAATGTCAAACTCAGCAATTTTAAATGGTGGTGCAACCTTATTTTTAATAACCTTAACTTTAACACGGTTACCAAGAATATCACCAGAACTTTGCTTAATTGTGTCGATCTTACGAACGTCCATGCGAACCGAGCTGTAGAACTTAAGTGCGTTACCACCTGTAGTAGTTTCAGGGTTACCAAACATTACACCAATCTTCATACGAAGCTGGTTGATGAAGATAACTGAACACTTAGACTTATTAATAACACCCGTTAGCTTTCTTAGTGCTTGTGACATAAGTCTAGCTTGAAGACCCATGTGGCTGTCACCCATTTCACCACTAATTTCAGCCTTTGGTACAAGAGCTGCAACGGAGTCAATTACGATAACGTCGACTGCACCACTGCGCACGAGGGCGTCAACAATTTCAAGTGCCTGCTCACCTGTATCAGGTTGAGCTAGAATAAGGTTATCAGTGTCTACACCAATTGATTTTGCATATACAGGATCAAGTGCGTGTTCTGCATCGATAAATGCCGCAACGCCGCCTTCTTTCTGAGTTTCTGCAACCATATGTAGAGTAACCGTTGTTTTACCTGATGACTCTGGACCATAAATTTCAATAATACGGCCTTTAGGAATACCACCTATTCCAAGAGCAATATCCAAATCTAGAGCACCTGTTGAGATGCTTTCTACGTTTCTACTGTTTGGCTCATCGCCTAAACGCATGATTGCGCCTTTACCAAATTGCTTTTCTATTTGTCCTAGAACACTTTCTAATGCTTTAGCTTTTTCTTTCATAATCACCCAGACCTGATGTCTGGTTCTCACCGCCCTTTCGACGAACACCTGTTCTGTTTTTATTATAACGTATTATTTTCTAGTGTCAACAGTATAACACGAATTCTTTTTATTTTCCATTATTTACCTTCTATCATTTTACGGACATGATCAAGGGCAAAGTTCGCTGCAGTCTGGCGTACACGCGTTCGGTTACCATGGAAGTTGTGTTTAAAAACTTTTAAAGTATCATCAAAATAAACACTAATATATACGAGTCCTACTGGCTTCTCTTTTGATCCGCCTCCTGGCCCAGCTATGCCAGTTACACCAACACATAGTCTAGATCCATTTTTTCTTCTCAATCCTTCAACCATTGCACGCGCAGTTTCTTCACTAACCGCTCCGTGGTCTATCAGTGTCTGTAGTGGTACACCTAATTCCTCTTGTTTAGCTTCATTGCTATATGTCACATATCCTCTATCAAACACGGACGAAATACCAGACTGACCAACAAGCGTCGATGCAATCATACCTCCCGTACAAGACTCAGCAAGAGAAAAACTAATCTTTTTTTCCATAAGTAACTTACCAACATAAACATCTAAGGTTTCATCCTTTAATGAATACACAACGTTTCCTAAGCGTGCTTTAATCTCATCAACAAGAGGTTGGATACACTTCATATTATCGGCTTCAGAAGCCCCATTGGCCGTCACACGAATGGCTATACTGCCCTCTCTCACATATGTAGCTAGTGTAGGATTGGTCTGTGTTTTTACAATGTCCTGAATTGCATCTTCAACAGATGACTCTCCCATACCAAAAACACGTATCCAAACGGTTGTGATCTCTTCAGCATGTTGTTCCTTTAAATAAGGCACAAAACCCGACTCAACCATTGGAACCATTTCACGAGGGGGGCCTGGCAATAGAACAGCTGTTTTTCCATCTTTTTCAATGATAAAACCAGGTGCAGTCCCGTGTCCATTTTCCATAGTCATTGAACCAGTAGGTTTATAAGCTTGTTTTATGTTATTTTCTGTCATATTTCTATTTATACGTTTGAAAAATGCTTGAATCTCAGTTTTAAGAACAGGATCGAGCACAAGCTCAACCCCCAAAGCTTTTGATACAATCTCTTTAGTCAAATCATCTTGAGTGGGTCCAAGTCCACCTGTCGTTATGATCATATCCACTTCATCCATATAAGATTTTACTGCGTCTTCAAGACGCTTTGGATTGTCTCCAACTGTGATGTGGTAAAGAACACTCACGCCATATTCGTTAAGAACAGAAGAAAGGTAAACCGCATTAGTATTGGTTACCTTTCCCATGAGTAGCTCAGTTCCCACAGCGATTATAGCCGCTTTCATAAGAAAACCTCCTACGCTTTAAGAACTTGCTTATTTTTTAAAATGTAATCAAGACCTGAAATTACAGTGAGTGCAACGGCAATCCAAAGAACGATTTGTGCCAATTGACCATTCATAATTTCAAGAGGTGTTCCGTTAAATAGTAATAAAATGATCGCTAACATTTGTGAGTTTGTTTTTAGTTTGCCCCACCAGCTTGCTGCGATAACAATACCTTCAGCCGCGGCAACCGCTCTAAAAATGCTCACAATAAATTCTCTTCCAAGAATAATGACTACAGCCCATGAACTTACAGTTCCAATTTCAACGAGGCAAATAAATGCTGCCATAACTAAAATTTTATCAGCAAGTGGATCCATGAATTTTCCTAAGTTTGTTATCAGATTTAGTTTTCTAGCTAAATAGCCATCAAAAAAGTCTGTAACCGATGCCAATATAAATACACCGGCAGCGAGCGTCATGTTTCCCGCTAATAGGAAGTACATAAACACAGGTACAAGTACAATTCTTAAAATCGTAAGTTGGTTAGCAATATTCATCTAAATCTCCCCAATCAGGTCATATTCTAATGCGTCTGTGATATTCACATGAACAAAGGATCCAATTTCCAAGTTGTTTTTCGCGTGGACATAAACAACACCGTCTATTTCAGGTGCATCAAATGATGAACGACCAATATAGACTAGGCCTTCTTCATCGTCTTGTGCTAATTCTTCAACTAAGACTTCCATGTTTTTGCCAACCATACCTGTCATACGCGCTTCAGAGATGATCATTTGAGCAGCCATGATTTCACCACGTCTTTGCTCTTTAATTTCATCGTCTACCTGATTCGGCATTTTAGCAGCAGGTGTATCTTCCTCTTGTGAGTATGCAAAAACACCCAGTCTATCAAATTTCATTTCTTCTATAAAGGCTTTTAGATCAGCAAACTCTTCTTGTGTTTCACCTGGGAAACCAACAATTAGAGTCGTTCTAACGCTTATTTCATCCACTTTTTCACGTAACTCGTTTACAACACGTCTAATATGCGCCTGGTCTGTTCTTCTGTTCATTCTCTTTAGAACCGTATCAGAGCCGTGTTGAATAGGCATGTCTACATACTTCACAACCTTATCAAGATTAGCAATCGCATCAATTAACTTGGTGTCGATTACATCTGGGTACATGTATTGTAGGCGAATCCACTTAAGGCCTTCAATCTTATCCAGTGCTTCAAGAAGTTCCGCTAGTCTGTACTCATCATATAAATCAATACCATAACGTGTTGTATCTTGTGCAATAATTATGAGTTCCTGAACCCCTTGCTTGACTAAGCCTTTTGCTTCTGCAACAATGTCTTCCATCTTACGACTTCTGTACTTACCTCTTAACTTAGGGATAATACAGTAAGTACAAAGATTGTCACAGCCTTCAGAAATTTTAAGGTAAGCCATATGACTCGGTGTAGAAAGAACACGCGGTAGGTTCTCTTCAAAATTCTTATCTATATCACCAATATGAATTTGAGTAAGTCCTCTTCCAAATATGCCTTCAACAATTGGAAGAATTTTATCAAACTGAGTAGTCCCAATAAAGGCATCTACTTCAGGAATTTCCGCTTTCAAATCTGCAGCATAACGCTCTGCAAGACATCCAGTAACAACCAGTGCTTTACAAACACCCGCTTTTTTATACTCCGATAAATCTAAAATTGTTTCTACTGATTCTGTTTTAGCACTTTCAATAAATCCACATGTGTTCACTACGATCACATCTGCTTCACCTGGATCGGCTGTTGCATAATACTTGTTCTCGCTCATGATGCCGACCATCACTTCTGTGTCAACCTGGTTTTTAGCACATCCAAGCGTTTCAAAATAGACCTTTAATTCCATGAATAACTCCTCAATCTAATCCGGTATACCCTCAGCACCATACTGAGAATATACCGGCTTCATAATTTACTCTATGCGTTCATTGCTTCAAACTCTTCTTTGCTTAATAAAACTTCTCTCGGCTTACTGCCTCTTGATGGACCGATTATTCCCCGCTCCTCCATAGAATCAACAAGACGTGCAGCTCTATTATACCCTACTCGGAACTTTCTTTGAAGCATAGATGCTGATGCTTGTCCTGTATGAACCACAAGTTCAATTGCATCTGCTAAGTACTCGTCCGCGTCTTCCATTGCTTGAGCTTGGATTGTCGTTTCCAGTATTTCATCATCGTAAACAACGCCATCCACTTGGTTTTTGATTGTTTCAACTAGTTCTTCAACTTCTTCATCTGATATGAATGCACCCTGAATACGTTTAGGTTTATTCTGACCCGTTGGATAATACAACATATCCCCTTGGCCAAGAAGCTTTTCAGCACCAGCCATATCTAAAATAGTTCTCGAATCTGTTTGTGAAGAAACTGAGAAAGCAATTCTAGAAGGAATATTGGCTTTAATTATACCTGTAATAACGTCTACTGAAGGTCTTTGTGTAGCGACTATTAAGTGAATCCCCGCAGCACGCGCCATCTGAGCAAGTCTACAAATTGCATCTTCTACTTGGTCAGGAGCAACCATCATAAGGTCTGCAAGTTCATCAATAATAACAACAATCTTGGCTAACTTTTCACGTGGTTTCTCATCTTCTTCAAGTAGTTCATTATATTTTTCAGCTTTTCTATTAAAACTGTCTGAATCTTTAACACCTGTGTCAGCAAACAACTGGTATCTTCTTGTCATTTCATTTACAGCCCAATTTAAGGTAACTGCAGCCTTTTTAGGATCTGTTACAACTGGAAGAATCAAATGTGGAATGCCATTATAGGTACTGAGTTCAACAACTTTAGGGTCAATCATTAAGAACTTTACTTCGTCAGGTTTTGCATTGAAAAGAATACTACTAATCAGTGCGTTTACACAGACTGACTTACCGGAACCCGTAGCACCTGCAATAAGCATATGAGGCATTTTAGCTAGGTTTGAAGCTACAGCTTTGCCAGAAATATCTTTACCCAGAGCAAAGGTCAGTTTTGATTTTGCAGTTTTAAAATCTTCAGTGTCGATTACATCACGAAGGCCAACCATTGATTTGTCTTCGTTAGGAATTTCAACCCCGACTGCTGCTTTGCCTGGAATCGGTGCAACAATACGCACTTGATGGGCTGCTAAACTTAGGGCAATGTCATCACTTAAATTAGTAATTTTACTCACTTTAGTTCCTGGTTTTGGTTCCAGTTCAAACATAGTAATTGTTGGCCCTTTACTAATTTGTGTTACCTTGGCTTCAACACCAAAGTAGCTCAGCGTTTCTTCGAGTTTATGAGCCTTTTCAATCACTTCTTGATTGCCCTTTTCGTTCTTAGGAGCTTTCACCTTGTTCAGGATTTTTAGTGGAGGTAGTTTATAATTCTCGTACTCAGCTACGACAGCTTTTTTTATTGAACTTTCAACCGCAACTTTTGTTCCCGCGTCTATATCAGAATTTTTAAGTTTTTGGTTTGCATTCGGATCTGGTGTACCTGCATTTTCTGGATTTGCTTTTTCATCACTTGGAGTTTCTACAGGATCCTTAGATTTTGAAGTTACTGGGGTTTTACCCACTTGACCCGGCACTTGTACATTATTACTTCGAGCGTCTATAGGCACTCCAGGTTCTAGCACCTGATCTTTTGATTCTTCGGATTCTTCCATCGCAGTAATACGTATTCCGTCCACTAAATCGTCTTCTCCACCAGCAGTACTGAATGGAATACCACTTAAATCTGGCATTTTAGCAGTATGAGCGTCTTTGTCCTCGGATACAGCATCAGTGTTTTCAGTCACCTGAGTATCGACATTATCACCAAGAATTTCCAAATCCGGTACAATTGTAGAATCCGGCACATCAGATTTATCATCAGAATGAATCGCACTGATTACTTTAATTTCCTCTTTAGCAGTAAGTGTATTTTCCTCACTCACCTCAACTGGCTGACCAATAACATTTGTCACTGCAGACTCGTCTTCGTCAATGGCATGTGCTGGAAGGGTCTTTTCAGGTATGATGTGATCATCAAGTTGTGAATCAGAATCAAAGGCAGAAAAATCACGTACCTTGTTTCTTAGACTTTCTCGAACTTGATGGCTCTCCATATCTTCTATATGTTGACCATTCACGACTGATCTAACTGGAAGTTTCTCTTCAACAAGCTTTGGAGCTGCATTATCATCTACAACAGGCTTTTTCATTGTTGTAGATTTCTTTATCTCACGCATTTGTTTTCGCGCATCTTTAACTTGTTTTGGTTTTGTCTTTATTTTTGGCATGTTAATTTCAGGCATGTTCACTTCAATTGAAGCTAACTTTTCTGCAGCTACTTTACGTTTTTCCCATATAGCTAAAATAGATACCCGTGTTCCTAATACAAGAGCAATCACAAACAGCACAAAGATTACAAAGTATGTGCCTACAACACCTAGTAACTCAGTAAAAACAAAAGTAACCATGGTGCCAATAACACCACCACCTTGACCAACAATGCCGTTTTTGTAAGTCATTTGAATGCCTTCAAAACTCGTTAATGTCATATTATTAAATTGGAGTAACTCCGTTATGATTTCCATACTTTTTACAGTTAATAATAACATAACGGCTAAAAACGCTGTTCCAAACGCCGTCATATACCGGTTTCGAACAGCTTTTAAGTTCTTGTTTATGCCTAAGAAAATAAATACAGCAGCAAAATAAGGCACTATGTATGCAGTCCCTGCAAAAAGACCTAAGTATACATTCCTCGTGAACTCACCCGCTACTCCCATGGACTGAGAGTGTAAACTGAGTGCAGAAAGTACAGTAAATGCAAACAGTAAGACAAGTTCTATTTCATACCGTATAAGTTTTGTTTGTTTTGAAGACTTCCTCTTTTTGCTTGATCTTGAACCTGTCTTCGAACTTGTTGATGTATTGGTGCTTCGAGTAGACTTTGTAGTTGTATCTTTCTTAGCACTAGATTTAGTTGACGTACGACTCTTTGTACTCCTTGATGGAGATTTTGTGTCAGTCGACTTCTTACTTGACTGTCTCGACGTATTTGATTTGGTCGCCAAATAACCACCTCTTTCTCAATTATTATAACATGAGAACAAAATCGAATATATGTTTAGCCTGACTTAGACTTGAATTGTAATACTCTTCTTAGTCATTCAATTGAAATTCTCTGTGTAATGAACGTATAGCCTCTTCAAGTGAGGACTTACGAATCAAGCAAGCGATCGTTGTATGAGAGTCACCTGACTGGAGTATTTCTATACCTGCTTTCGTAAGGGATAGTACAATTCGTTTCATAACACCTGGAACACCATGCATTTTATACCCTACAGCTGTCAGTTTACAACAGTCCTCTAAAATTGAGTAATCTAACTTTAATCCAGTAAGAATTTGTTCAGCTTTAGGTTGATCTTGTGTATTCACAGTAAAAATCTTCTGATCTTCAAAGAAGTTAATCAGATCCATGGAAACTCCATTATCTTCAAAAGCATTTAAGAAAGATTCATTTCTATCGTCGTCATATGCAAGGTTAATTGTGAATTGAACCACATTATCTTTACTCGCAATGGCTGTGATGATTTTTTCCTGTGTCCTTTTAGGTACAGAAGCTCTTTCACGGCTTATCGTTGTTCCTTCACAGGCTTTAAAAGTGTTCTTAATCTTAAGAATTTTACCAGAGCGTCTAGCTACCTCTATAGCTTTGTGGTCAACTACCTTTGCACCATCTATCGCCATTTGGTAACACTCTTCATAACTAATCTGATCAATAACACGAGCATCTGGTACAAGGCGTGGGTCTGCTGTCATTACACCATCAACATCAGTATAAATTTCGATTGCATCTGCATCTAAAGCTTCACCTAAAATTGCAGCTGTTGTATCACTGCCACCTCTACCAAGTGTTGTTATATCCCCAGCTTCTGTTATTCCTTGGAAACCTGTAACTACAACTATACGTCCTGCATCTAAATGACTTATAAGTTTCTCTGTGTTTACTTTTACTACGTTGGCATCACCATGAATTTCATCCGTAATGATCCCTGCTTGGAAACCTGTAACGGCTGCACAATCCACACCATTTGCCCGGATCGTACCCGCCATAATTGTTGCTGATATTGTTTCACCACAACTCATTAACAAGTCTAACTCTCTTGTATTGTGTTCGTTTATCACATCTTTATAAAGTCCAATTAATGTGTCTGTCGCGTAAGGTGCACCCCTACGCCCCATTGCTGAAACAACAAGAACTACTGAATGGCCACTTTGATGTGCGCTAATCGCATTATTAGCAATTCGTGCTCTGGAGTCCTCTGTTGATACAGATGTACCACCATATTTTTGAACGATAATTCCCATATGCCCCTCCTAGTTTACACCAGTGGAGCCAAAACCACCTGCACCACGCTCTGAGTCTGTAATTTCTTCAACCTCAACCAGTTCAACACGTTTGTATTCACAAATTACAAGTTGAGCTACTCGGTCACCCTTTGAAATTTCAAAGGATTCTGTCCCCAAGTTCACCATAGGAATACAAAGTTCCCCTCTATAATCACTATCAATTGTACCTACACAATTAATAAGAGTAATACCATGTTTAATAGCCAGCCCACTTCTTGGACGGACTTGACCTTCAAAGCCTTCAGGAATTTCAATAAATAGTCCTGTTGGAACGAGTCTACGCTCCATAGGTTTTAGTATAATTGCTTCCTCTACATTTGCTAGTAAATCCATTCCAGCTGACCCAACAGTTTCATACTCAGGTAGCTTTAATGATGATTTGTTTATGATTTTTACTTTCATTACGTCCTCCTGCAGATTTGCTTCATTTACTTCATTAACTTCTTAAACTTTTCATGAATGTCTGACACAACTTTATCTTCAATCTTACCTACAGTTGCAATTGCAAGGTCTTTAGATGTAAAAATTTCTTTCGCAAGTGCGCGTACACGTTCTGGTGTCGTTTCGTCAATGCGTCTTAATACTTCTTCAGTTGATTTTACACGGTCAGTGAACATAACAGATTTCCCCATCATATTCATAATGTTTTCAGTTCCTTCAAGACCTAATATATAGGAGCCCTTAAGTTGTTCCTTAGACTGTATGATTTCTTCATCACTCACATTGCCACGGCTAAACTCTTCAAGGGTTTCAATCATTAAGTCTACAATTTGCCCAAGGTTTTCTGGGTTCATTGATGCATATACAGAAACAAGTCCCATTGTTTCATAAAAGCTCGGATGTGAATAAACTGAGTAACTCAGACCATGATCTTCTCTAATTGTCTGGAATAACCTTGAACTGGTACTTCCGCCAATAATATTATTCAGGATTAATAAAGCATAAGCGTCATCATGTTCAAAAGGAATACCTTTATAACCTACATTTAGGTGTACCTGTTCAATATCTCTCCACCGGTGTACCCAACCCGTATGAAAGTCTGGAGACTCAATATTCTCAACAGCGTTTCTTTTAATATCTAAAGAACCGAATGTTTTATTAAGTAATGACAACAACTGGTCTTTGTCATAATGTCCAGCCACGGATACAACTGTACGATCTGCAGTATAGTTATCACGCATATATTCAAGGATTGCCTCTTTACTTAAGGGTTTAAGAGACGCCTCCGTACCAAGAATCGGCCGTCCAAGAGGGTGATCTTTAAATATCAGATCTGACAAGATATCATAAACAAGATCTTCAGGTGAATCCTCATACATAAATATCTCATCTAAAATAATCATTTTTTCTTTACGAATATCTTCGTCTAAGAAAAGAGAGTCTTTAAGCATATCACTCAGTATATCTACCGCTATTTCTGTGTGATCATCTAAAACTCTTGCATAAAAACATGTGCATTCCTTACTTGTAAATGCGTTTAATTCACCACCAAGACCATCCACCGTCATGGCAATGTCCTTAGCACTACGTTTATTGGTTCCTTTGAAAAGCATGTGTTCAATAAAATGTGACACGCCATTATTTTCTTTAGTTTCAAGTATAGATCCTGCTTTAATCCAAACACCAATCGAAATGGATCTAAGACCCGTCATAGGTTGGGCTATTACTTTTATTCCATTGTCGAGTTCAAAAGTTTCGTACATGTAGTTTCATCCTCTATTCTAATCATCTTATGATGTTATTTACTTATTCATTGTGGTGCTATTTTAAGTGTCTTATTCACACATATTTGAAATTGAATACATTTTGCCTACCTTACTATTATAAAGGTATTTTACTCCGATTACACGGTTTAGTTTTGATATGTCACTCTTTTGTTATAGACTTTTTCACATTGTATTTTTTATGTTACTTGTCCTGTATTTTATGACAAAATACAGGCTTTTTAATCGATGGATCATATAAACCACAAATTCGTTCAAAGTAATAAGTGAAATAGAAAAACCAGAGCAATCAACATGGATCACTCTGGTTCTATATATTTTATATTAGATTCACTTTCCAGTGATTAGTCACGTCTTGGACGACGATTTCTATCGCCACCACGTCCGCCGCCTCTGTTGCCACTTGGCTTCTTAGGCTCGTAAGGACGTCCGCCTTCTAGCAGAACTTGACGAGAAAGATTTACTCGACCTTGGCCATCAATCTCAACACACTTAACTTGAAGTTCGTCACCAACAGTAAACTTGTCACTGATTTTTTCAAGTCTCTCAACTGTAAGCTGAGAAATGTGTACTAGACCTTCTTTGCCAGGAAGAACTTCAACGAATGCACCGAAGTCCATGATACGCGTGATCTTACCCGTGTAGATAGTGCCTACTTCGATATCTTGCGTAATCATTTCGATTTCTTTACGGCAACCTTCGCCACCAATACCGTCAACAGCTGTGATCAGTACTAGACCTTCATCGTTGATATCGATCTTACAGTTATGCTCTGTAGTAAGACGTGTAACAACTTTACCACCTGGTCCAATTACGTCGCGGATCTTGTCTGGGTGGATTCGCATTGAAATAACTCGTGGAGCGTAAGGAGACATTTCTTCTTTAGGTGTGTTAATCGCTTCACCCATTTTACTTAGGATGTGAAGACGACCTTGACGTGCCTGCTCCATTGCTTTTTCAAGAATTTCACGTGATAGACCATCAATCTTGATATCCATTTGAAGTGCAGTAATACCATCAGGTGTACCTGCAACTTTGAAGTCCATGTCGCCAAGGAAATCTTCTTGTGCTTGGATATCAGAAAGGATAGCAATATCATCACCTTCGCTGATAAGACCCATAGCGATACCAGCTACAGGAGCTTTAATCGGTACACCAGCATCCATAAGTGCTAGAGATGTACCACAGATCGAAGCCTGTGAGCTTGAACCGTTACAAGTTACTACTTCAGAAACCACACGGATAGCGTATGGGAAATCTTCTTCGTTTGGAAGTACTGGTACAAGTGCTCTTTCAGCAAGGGCACCGTGACCAATCGCACGACGGTTAACACGTGCAAAACCAGTTTCGCCTACAGAGAATGGAGGGAAATTGTAGTGGTGCATCCAACGCTTAGAAGTCACATCATCAAGACCATCAACACGCTGTGCTTCGCCAAGTGCGCCAAGTGTAGCGATAGATAAAGCTTGAGTGATACCTCTTGTGAATAGACCTGAACCGTGTGTTCTTGGTAGAAGACCGATTTCAGCATCTACAGCACGTACGTCTGTGAACTTACGGCCATCTGTACGGATTTCTTCTTCAAGAATAATCTTACGTACAACTGCCTTTTCAACAGACTTAAACTTGCCTTTAATGAATCCAAGATCATCTGGATACTCTTCTTCAAAGTGTGCAACAAGTTCTTCTTTGATTGCGTCCATCGCAGCATTTCTTTCCTTCTTGCCAGCGATACGAACGTCTCTATTAATTTTGTCCCATAGGAAGTCTTTGATCTTTGCAACAAGTTCTTCGTCTTCTGCTGGTGGAACAAACTCTTGTTTCTCTTTGCCAATTGCTTCAACAATTGTGTCGATGAATGCAATGATTCTCTTGATTTCGTCATGACCAAACATGATACCTTCAAGCATTTGCTCTTCAGTAAGCACGTTAGCACCTGCTTCAACCATTACAACTGCATCACGTGTACCAGACACGATTAGGTTAAGCTCAGAAGCTTCACGCTGCTCTACAGTAGGGTTGATAACGTATTCGCCATCAACTAGACCAACTGTTACAGAACCTGTTGGCTCGTCAAATGGGATATCAGAAATCGATAGAGCAATTGAAGAACCGATCATTGCAGCCATTTCTGGTGCATTGTCTTGCTCTACAGATAAAATTGTTGAAATGATTTGTACTTCGTTCTTGAATCCATCTGGGAACAGTGGACGGATTGGTCTATCGATAAGACGACAAGCTAGAACAGCTTTCTCGCTTGGACGACCTTCACGCTTTAGGAAACCACCAGGGATTTTACCTACAGAGTACATTTTTTCTTCAAACTCAACACTTAGAGGGAAGAAATCAATGCCGTCACGTGCACCTGACATTGTTGCTGTTACAAGAACGTGTGTATCACCGTACTTAACTACACAAGAACCGTTTGCTAGGTTAGCCATTCTGCCAACTTCGATTTCTAGTGGTCTACCGGCAATTTCAGTTTGGAATGTTTTGATGACTCTTTCCATGAGTACCTCCTTAAATGTGGCGCTCTACGGAACTCATCCTACTTTTAAAATCCACCAGGCTACCCTGATGCATTCTAAAGTAGGACAATAATGAATAAAAGATTCCGCAGACACCTTACCCTGAGTATCTGGGCATATCCCAGCCATACTCAGCCTACTATATATTCAGTACAATTGTTGACCGTTAATGGACAACTATTTCTATTTCGCACCAAGCTGTACTTGTGCAATCTTCGATTGCCCATGAGTAGAACCAACTTAATAGGTGGTCAAACCCAAGCCGTACAGTGCAATCTTCGATTGCCCATGTCGCTTTGCGCGCCATATGTCAGCACTGACTAAAGTATAAAAATGAGATCATCATCTAATTTTTATACTTTAGCCATTGCTGACGCACGGCTTTGCCTTTTTCGTAAAAGAATAGAGCGGGATTACCCGCTCTATAGCTTTCATTACTTTCTTAGGCCTAGACGAGCGATTAGCTCTCTGTAAGCTGCAATATCATTCTTCATAATAAAGTTAAGAAGACGACGACGCTGGCCAACCATCTTTAGAAGACCTCTACGTGAGTGGTGGTCCTTCTTGTGAGTTTTTAGGTGACCGTTTAGGTGATTGATTCTGAAAGTAAGTAGTGCAATTTGTACTTCTGGAGAACCAGTATCGCCTTCGCTTTTACCGTACTCTTTGATTAGTTCTAGTTTTTGTTCTTTAGTCATTACCATATGACTACACCTCCATAAAATTATAGTTTATTCCAAGCGCCGTGTGAGTCGTTGGTGTATTCGACAGACACAGCACAGGGTTACCAAAAGCAATTATACTACAAACCGCCTAGCTTGTAAACGAAAGTTTGTTAGGGATTAGTATAAATACGAAAAGTATTTTAAATGTTGAAATATTCCCTTGTATACCCTACATCTTTTTTAATATAAGAAACCAATTGTTCGAGTGAATCCATTTTGAGTTCATCTCGAATTCTTGTATAAAACTCCACAGTAATAATTTCACCATAAATGTCTTTGTCAAAATCTAAAATGTATGTTTCTAGGTTAAATAGTTTTTGATCAAATGTTGGATTATACCCTACATTGGACACGCTATAAAAAACTGTGTCCTGAACGGTTGTTTTTGTCACATACACCCCGGGTTTAATCAAAGTCATGTTAGCAGAAATTTTTAGGTTAGCAGTTGGAAAACCAATAGTATTACCCAATTGCTTGCCTTTTACAACTTCTCCACTCACATGATGGTGCCTACCCAGTTGTTTGTTAACTGCTTCAATCTCCCCATCTTTCAAAAGGTTTCGAATGGCAGTTGACCCAACTTTTTCTCCACCATCTTGAACGGGTTTAACAATATCGACTTCATAATGACCATCATCTGAATATGCTCTTAAAAGGTCTACGTTCCCCTTTGCACCTTTGCCAAATCTAAAATCAAATCCAACGGTTAAATACTTTGTATTCAATCCGTGAATTAAAATATCACGTACAAATTCATCAGCTGGAATTCCCATTAATTTCTCGTCAAACTTTAGAAGAACTAAAACATCCACCCCATAAGACTCTAAAAGTCTGATTTTATCTGGCAGAGATAAAATTCTAGGAGGTGCTCCATCTGGAGTCGTTACTTCACGAGGATGATTTGCGAAAGTAAACACACAGCTTTTTAAATTACGTCTTTGACAATTAAGAATCATTGTTCTAATAACTTCTTGGTGACCAATATGAAGACCATCAAACGTGCCAAGTGCAACGCCTGTATCTTCTGTCACTTTAGAAAGTTCATGAATATCACGAATGATTTTCATTTCATCACCTGACTTATGCTAGATCAAATTCTGTATCTAGTCTTATATATTAAAGAGTTTTTCCATTTTAACTTCTAAAGGTTGGACCGCTCTACATTTTGCAATACCAAGGAATTCTTCCTCAATATAAATTCTGACAAGCTGGTCAATGCGCATTTCTTCTGGATTGCAGAACTTAGCTAAATCAATACGTACACCATTTCTAAGTTTACTTTCCAAGGCTTTAGGCACCACACCTCTTGGTAATGCACATAATGCTTCATCTACTGAAAGCATGTGCTCACCAATTAAGTTAGGCTCCATCTTAAAGCTCTGAAGCTTTTCAACAGAAATACCATTATCAAGGGTAAATATTCCGGTAGCCGTTCTTAGAAGAAAGGACATATATGCACCACACCCCAGTTTAGCACCGATATCATGGCACAGTGTGCGAATGTAAGTACCCTTTGAACACTCTACATCCAACCACACTTTATTATCTATCATTTTAATAAAAACTATATTAAAAATTGTTCGACGTCTTGATTTTCGTTCAACCGTCACCCCTTCACGAGCAAGCTCATAAAGTTTCTTACCATTCACTTTTAAGGCTGAAAACATAGGTGGGATCTGATCAATTTCACCAATAAAACTTTTAATGACTTCTTTGACATCTTCTTCAGTTATACCCTCAACCGAACTCGTTTCAAGAATTTGACCCCAAACGTCTTGAGTGTCTGTAACTGCCCCCAGCGTAATTTCACACCGGTATGTTTTTTTATCCTCTTGGATAAGCTCAACGATTTTAGTCGCACGGCCTATACAAATTGGAAGCACACCCGCTGCCATAGGATCAAGCGTACCCGTGTGTCCGATTTTTTTCGTACCCAGTGAACGCCTTGCTATAGCAACCACATCATGAGATGTCATGTGTGGAGGTTTAATAATATTTAATACACCTTGCATTTTATCCCACCATTTCAAAGTAGGTCTTAACCAGTCTATCAATACATGCATCTAGTTCACCTGAAACAGATAAACCGGCAGCTTTAGTATGGCCGCCACCCCCATATTGTAATGAAAGTGCTGCCACATCAAATGCATGTTTTGATCTTAAACTGCCTTTGAAGACATTTTTTTCTTTTTCCTTTAGGAGTATCACAACTTCAACACCGTGAATATCTCTGAAAAATTCAGAGACACCATCGGTATCAAGTGTTTCTATACCAAAGGCCTCCATATCCGCCAATGTAACATAACTTATTGCTAAGTTACCCTCATCTAATAGGCGCATATTTTGCATTGCCGCTTTTAAGATCAGAATCTTCTCCAGAGGTTTATTCTGGTAAAGTTCTGTATTTATATAGTTGAGATCAATGCCAGCTTCAATAAGCTTGCCAGAAATCTTCATTGTTTTCGCACTTGTATTGGAGTATTTAAAACTCCCAGTATCCGTAGATATTGCTACGTATATAGCCTGAGCAATTTTAGGTGTTATGTGTCCACCTGCTCCATCAATCAAATCATACACCATTTCACCCGTTGATGACGCTAAGTCATTCACAACGTTTATATCAGCGTAATTCACATTGGTTTTATGGTGATCGATATTGATCGTTTTAACTGCAGTTGAGAGCATCTTCACACGCTCACCAAGTCGACCTTCATCGCTTGAATCCATGCAGAATAAAAAGTCGGGTGTAACATTCATTTTTTCAAACGCTTCTCGTGTTATTGTCAGAACATTAAGAAATTCAAGATTGAAAGGGATTGGATCGTCTAAGACAATCCAAACCCTATCAGTCATTGTTTTAAAATATTCGTAAAGTGCCTGAGTCGAGCCGAGGGTATCCCCGTCAGGACTAATATGCGGCAGTATGACAATAGAAGCGTCCGTAAGATCTAATGATATTAACGGATTATTCTTCATCCTCTTCATCCTCTGATTCATCATCCACTTTTGGAGATTCAGGTTGAACTTCACTAATTAGTTTAGAAAGGTGAATCGCTTTTTCAATGGATTCGTCTAACTTGAAGATCGGTTCTGGAGTATAACGTACATCTAGTTGAGCTCCAATCGAGCGACGAATAAATCCTTTAGCACGATTCAGTCCTTCAATTGTTTTTTCTTTCATATCATCGCTATCAAAAACGCTGATATAGATAGTTGCATAACGTAAGTCACGTGTTGTTTCAACACTTGTAACAGTTGCCATCTTAGAAACACGAGGATCCTTGATGTCATTTCTAATTACTTCTGCAACGATTTTTCTAATCTCCTCAGAGATTCTTTTACTTCTAGGTTTACTCATTAAGATCACCTCTTTATAGGAGACTAACCGCGTGGAATTTCCTCAATGATGAATGCTTCAATGATATCGCCTTCTTTAATATCATTGTAGTTTTCTATACTGATACCACATTCGTAGCCTGTAGCAACTTCTTTAACGTCATCTTTGAATCTTCTTAGTGACGCAATCTTGCCTTCGTGGATGATAATGCCTTCGCGTGCCAGTCTAACCTGAGCATTACGAACAACTTTACCCTCTTTAACGTAACCACCTGCAATAACGCCAACATTAGGCACTTTGAACGTGTCACGTACTTCGATATGGCCAAGAACAACTTCTTTGTACTCTGGAGCAAGCATACCTGTCATCGCTTTTTCGATATCATCGATAGCATTGTAGATGATACGGTATGTTTTAAGTTCAACAGCTTCACGATCAGCAAGGCTCTTAACTGATGACGATGGACGAACGTTAAAGCCAATGATAATCGCATTCGATGCAGATGCAAGAAGGATATCAGACTCAGTAACCGTACCAACATTAGCGTGAATAATCTTAACTTGAACTTCTTCATTAGACAGTTTTAGTAAAGAACCACGTAGGGCTTCAACAGAACCGTGAACGTCTGCTTTAATGATGATGTTAAGGTCTTGTACTTCACCTGTCTGGATTTGTGCAAATAGGTCTTCAAGAGAAACATGTTTAGTTTCGTGTAGGCTATTTACACGCATATCTGCAGCACGCTTTTCAGCAATTGTTCTAGCAAGTCTATCGTCAGCTACAACATACAGTTTGTCACCAGCCTGAGGTACTTCATTCAGACCCATGATTTCAACTGCTGATGCAGGACCAACATGCTTAATTTGCTGACCAACGTGGTTGTACATTGCACGAACACGGCCATAAGTTGTACCAGCGATTACAGAATCACCAATCTTCATTTGACCCTTTTCAACAAGTACAGACGTTACAGTACCACGGCCTTTTTCAACCTTAGCTTCAATGATTGTACCTACTGCTGGACGATCAGCATTAGCCTTAAGTTCAGACATTTCTGCTACAAGCAGTACGTTTTCAAGAAGCTCGTCAATACCTTCACGCTTAAGTGCAGATACAGGAACAGAGATTACATCTCCACCCCATTCTTCAATTAGGATACCGCGATCAGAAAGTTCTTGCTTCACACGGTCAGGATTTGCATTAATCTTATCAATCTTGTTAATTGCTACGATGATTGGTACACCAGCTGCCTTAGCATGGTCAATGGCTTCAATCGTCTGAGGCATAACACCATCATCCGCTGCAACAACAAGGATAGCAATATCTGTAACCTTAGCACCACGTGCACGTAACGTAGTAAACGCCTCGTGACCAGGAGTATCAAGGAATACAATTTTTTCGCCATTATGCATAACTTCAGATGCACCGATGTGCTGAGTGATACCACCCGCTTCACCTTCAGTAACATGTGAAGAACGAATTGCATCAAGTAGAGATGTTTTACCGTGGTCAACGTGACCCATTACAGTAACAACAGGAGCTCTCTTAGTAAGTGATGCTTCTGGATCGTCTTGGTCAAGGTTAAATAGATCGATATCATCAATCTGCTTTTCCTTTTCGATTTCTAGGCCATACTCTGTTGCAAGAAGTTCAGCTGTTTCAAAATCGATTTCTTCATTCATTGCAGCCATAATACCTAGTTGCATAAGGCTCATGATAAGTTGGTTAACTGGCTTGCCAAGTTTTTCAGCTAGTTCAGAAACCATAATAATTTCGCCAACGCGGATTACACCACTTTCAGCTTCTGCTTTTTCAGCAGCTTGGTGTTCTTGCTTATACTTACCACGTTTTTGCTTTTTCTTCTTCTTTGATTTCTTAATGCCACGTTCTTTTTTTGCGAATTCTTCATCTTCAATTGCCTCAAGGTCAATTTTAAGACGTTCGCGGTGTGCAGCTTCTTCAGCTTGCTTTATTTCTTCTGGTGTTGGTGCTTCTTTAGAAGCATCATCAGAACCTGAGAAGAACTCGATGATCAGTTCTGCTTCATCATCTTCAAGCGCGCTCATGTGGTTTGCTACTTCAATATCAAATTCTTTAAGCTTTTCAATCATTTCCTTGCTGGAAACGCCTAAATCTTTCGCTAATTGGTAAATACGAGTTTTAGACAAATCGCTCACCTCCGGAATTACTACGTGTCATCTACACATCCAAAGCTTTGAGCATCTCCTCGGCAAATTTTCGGTCAGTAACCCCGAACACAGTTCGGTTTACCTTTCCTATTGCAGAAGAAAGAGTATCTCTATCTTCAATAACCCTAACGGGTATATTTTTGCTTTTGCATAGATGTAAGAAACGGTCTTTTGTATTATCAGATGCATCTCCTGCTAAAAATAGCAGTTTGACAGCACCCTTTTTAATGTTAATAATGCATGTGTCTTCGCCTGTAACCAGGTTTCTCGACTTGTGTGCGAAGCCTAACAATGATAAAAACCTATTATTTGTCATGGGCTTCAAGCTCCTTATAGAGTTTTTCAAAAATATCCTGATCAACGGCACAACCGAAAGCACGATTTAAAGACTTCTTCTTTTCTGCTTTCTTTAGACATTCACTATCATGACAGATGTAAGCACCTCTACCATGGACTTTACCAGTGAAATCCACGCTCATCTCGCCTTCTTTGTTACGAACGATGCGGATCAAATCCTTTTTAGGTTTTTGCTCATTGCATCCTACGCATTTACGAAGTGGTATTTTCTTCTTTTGCATGGGAATCCCTAGCCTCTCTATTCAAGGATCTCATCTTCCAAATTTTCAGGAAGATCAGTCATTTCCATATCTTCAACTGCGTCTTCAGTTTCCACAGCTACTTCTTCTGCTTCAACCACTTCAGCGTCTGACTCTTCAGGTGTATTAGCCAGTTTTTCAAGGTACTCCTCGTATTGAGTTTCACTCTTAATGTCGATCTTCCAGCCTGTTAGCTTTGCAGCTAGACGTGCGTTTTGACCTTCTTTACCAATTGCAAGAGACAGTTGGTAATCTGGCACAACAACTAGAGCACTTTTCTCCTCTTCGTTTACATCTACACGCTCAACCTTTGATGGGCTCAGTGCGTTAGAAATAAACTCAGCTGGATCTTCGCTCCACTTGATAATATCAATTTTTTCGCCACCAAGTTCGTTTACAACAGATTGAACACGTACTCCTTTTTGGCCTACGCATGAACCTACTGGATCGATATCTTCTAGTGGTGAGAATACTGCAATTTTAGTTCTTGATCCCGCTTCACGAGAAATACTTCTAATCTCAACTTCGCCGTTGTAGATTTCAGGTACTTCAAGTTCAAACAGTCTCTTAACAAGACCAGGGTGTGTTCTTGAAACAAGAACTTGTGGACCCTTTGGAGTCTTCTTAACTTCTACAATGAAAGACTTAATACGCTGTGCTTGACCATAAGTCTCACCAGGAATTTGCTCAGAAGGTAGAAGGATTGCCTCAGTACGACCTAAGTTAATGTAGATTGTACCTTTAGACATTCTTTGTACAGAACCATTAATAATTTCAGATTCTCTGTTGCTGAACTCATCAAATACAATTGATCTTTCAGCTTCACGTAGTCTTTGAACAACAACTTGCTTAGCTGTTTGCGCTGCAATACGTCCAAAGTTACGAGGTGTAACTTCCTCTTCAGTAAAGTCACCAATTTCATAGTTTGGATTCTCAAGTCTTGCTTCGTCTAATGAGATTTCAGTAAAATCGTCCATTGACTCTTCAACAACTTCTCTTAATGAGAACACTTGGAATTCGCCTGATTCAGAGTCGATATGAACACGTACGTTCTGCGACGAACCGAAGTTTTTCTTAAATGCAGTGATTAGTGCTGCCTCAATCGTTTCAAGAAGGATTTCTTTGCTTATGCCTTTTTCCTTTTCGATTTGCTCTAGCGCTTCAAACAATTCAGCTTTCACTTTTATGCGCCTCCTTTATTGTAATCTATTACAACTTGGCTTATGCTGCTACGCAGCTAATTAGCTCTGGTTAAAAAGTAACAAGCAGCTTCACAACAGCCGCCTTAGACTTAGGAATTTCAACAGTACTTGCGTCTTCTCTATCAATGACAATCATATTGTCTTTCAGGCCAACAAGTTTACCCTGAATCACTTTTTCGCCATCGATTGGCTGGAACAGGTTTGCTTGAATCATTTCGCCTGCATACTTTTCGTAATCTTCTTCTTTTTTCAGCTCGCGTTCAACCCCAGGAGATGTTACTTCTAAGAAGTAATTTTCTTCAATAGGATCAACTTCATCAAGCTGTTTGTTTAAGAATTTGCTTACAAGGCCACAATCTTCAAGACCAACGCCACCATCTTTGTCGATGATAATACGTAGGTATCTGTGTGGACCCTCTTTAACAAATTCAATGTCTACAATCTCAAGATCGTTTTCGGCGCAGTAGGCTGAAATCAGCTCACGAACTACGTCTACGACTCTCTTCTTGTTAGTGCCTTTTTTCTTTTTAGGCATGTAGATCATCCTCCTTATTAAATTGTTATTTAGTTGTGTGTCTGTCTAAATTCAGGCGTGAAATCCTAGAAAAACAGACGATTTTGTGGATAACAACAGTGAAAGAGTGGGCCTCGACCCACTCTTTCAGCATTAATTATCATTATTGTCCTATAAAAGTATATCATAGTCTGGAAAAGTATGCAAACTTACTCCAATTTCTAATTCGGTCAATTTTCTCACCTAAAGATGGAGAGAATTTTAGTGTTTCAAACGTATGACTCCATCAAGTTAATCCTTAGTTAAAAGCCAAACAGAGACAACTGATTATCCTCAGGAAGACCCTCTAAACAGCCATGATCACGTAAAGCTTCAATAACGGTCTTTGAAACTTTAGATTTTGTTCTAAGATCTTGAATAGATAAAATCTCACCCATTTTCACAGCTTCAACAAGTGATCTTGCTGCATTTTCCCCTACCCCTTGTAGGGCTTGGAATGGTGGGAGCAGTTTCTCATCTACAATTTTGAACTCAGTTGCGTGTGACTTATACAGGTCTATCTTATGGAATTCAAGTCCTCTGGCGTACATTTCACGCACGATCTCAAGAATTGTGTATAGGTCTTGTTCCTTCTTAGAAAGATTCATTTCCATACCATCCATCTCAGTAAGTTTAGATTGAATCGCTGCTTTACCTTGGCATACAAGTTGCGCATCAAAGTCATCGACCTTGATCCCGTAATGGGTAGCATAAAAAGCAAGCGGATGGTGAACCTTAAAGTAAGCAATACGGAAAGACATCATAACATACGCAACGGCATGGGCTTTCGGGAACATGTACTTTATTTGATTACATGACCAAATATACCACTCCGGAACATTATTTTCTTTCATCAGTTCAATGTCTTCGTCTGTAAGACCTTTACCCTTACGCACTTTCTCCATGATAACGAAAGCTTGAATCGGTGGCAGTCCCTGATACATCAGATAAACCATGATATCATCACGGGTAGAAATTACATCTTTGATTTCTACCGTGCCATTTCTAACTAAATCTTGGGCGTTGTTCAACCATACATCCGTACCGTGAGAAAGACCAGATATACGAACCAAGTCAGCAAACGTACTTGGTTGTGTATCTACAAGCATTTGGCGTACAAAGCGTGTACCAAACTCAGGAATACCCAGTGAACCAATGTCTAGTGGGTAATCTTTGTCTAAGATATTCAGTGTATCAATACTTGTAAATATCTTAACGGTCTGAGCATCATCTAGGGGTACATCAAAAATGTTTACACCTGTAATGTCTTCTAACTGACGTATGATGGTCGGAACGTCGTGTCCTAGTATATCAAGTTTTAGGATACGACCCGAGATAGAATGATAATCAAAGTGTGTTGTTAATACGCCACAGTTTACATCGTTTGCAGGATACTGAATCGGTGTAAAATCGGAGGCTTCTTTGTAATCCGGTATTACCATGATCCCGCCCGGGTGCTGACCAGAGGTTCTTTTAATCCCTGTACACCCCTGTGACAGGCGTATAATTTCTTTAGAATTGACATTGTCCATGCCACGTTCTTCAAAGTACTTCTTAACATAACCAAAAGCTGTCTTATCAGCAATTGTGCCAATGGTTCCGGCTTTATATACATAACCCGTACCAAATAGCTCCTCTGTGTACTTATGCGACGTAGCCTGATAAACACCGGCGAAGTTAAGGTCAATATCGGGTTCCTTATCCCCATCAAACCCTAGGAATGTGGCGAAAGGAATATCATGACCGTCTTTTGTATACGCTGTGCCACACTCAGGACAATCACGATCTGGTAAATCGGCACCTGAACCACACGAACCATCCATAATGAACGTGGAGTGTTTACAGTTCTTACATACATAGTGTGGTGGCAGTGGGTTTACCTCTGTGATGTCAGACATGGTTGCTGCAAATGAAGATCCAACTGAACCACGCGAGCCAACCAAATAACCGTCTTCAAGCGACTTAACAACCAGCTTTTGTGCGATGATATACATTACAGAATACCCGTTACTAATGATTGAGTTTAGTTCTTTTTCAAGACGTTCCTCTACCACCTCTGGCAGGTCATCCCCGTATATACTTCGCGCTTTTACAAAACACATCTCCCTTAGTTCGTCATCAGATCCTTCGATTCGTGGAGGATATGTTTCTTTTGGTATAGGCAAAATTTCATCAATGCTGTCCGCAATTGTATTTGGGACGTCAATAACAACCTCTTTGGCCTTTTCAGCACCCAGATACTTAAACTCATTTAACATATCTTCAGTGGTTCTAAGGTATAGAGGTGGTTGATTGTCTGCATCAGCAAACCCTTTGCCCGCCATGATGATTCTTCTATATACTTCATCTTCAGGATTTAAGAAGTGAACATCACCTGTAGCTGCAACAGGAATATTAAGTTTTTCTCCAAGGGCAACTATTTGACGCATGTGTCCACGAAGTTCTTCTTTATCTTGCGCAATGCCTTTTGGAATCATAAACTCATTATTACCTATAGGCTGAATTTCTAAATAGTCATAGTACTGTGCGACTTTTTCAATTTCTTCTTGTGACTTGTTTGACAAGATTGCTTTGAATAGTTCGCCTGCTTCACAAGCCGATCCTATAATAAAATCTTCCCTATACTTTGAAAGTAAACTTTTAGGGATACGTGGTCTTCTATAGAATGTTTGTGTATTTGAGTGGCTGACCATCTTATATAAGTTCTTAAGACCAGCCTGATTTTTAACTAAAATAATGACATGGTAAATATCAGCACTTTTATAATCTAGTTCTTTAAGACCAAGCTCATTAATGCCAGCCATATCTGTTATTTCTAAGTCGGCTAACATTGAGATGAATCTACAGAAGATTTTTGCAGTTGCCATGGCATCATCCACAGCTCTATGGTGGTTATCTAACTTTATTTTTAAGTACTTAGCAACTTGATTCAGTTTATGTCGCTTTAAGTCTTTTAGTAGCAGCCTGGCCAGTGTTAATGTATCCAGTACCACTGGATCAAATTCACGACCCATATCCTCAGCTTGTTTTTTAACAAAGGACACATCAAAACTTGCGTTATGGGCAACAACTGCACTGTCACCTATAAACTCTAAAAACTGAGGTAAAACACGTTCAATAGGTGGTTTGTCCGCAACCATGTCATCGGTTATACCTGTTATTTCTACTATTTTTGACGGTATGGGTCTACCTGGATTAACAAGCGCACTGTATGAATCGATAATTTCACCATTCATAACCTTTACTGCACCAATTTCTGTGATCATGTCGTGTTTAAACGAAAGACCTGTAGTTTCTAAATCAAATACTATAAAGGTTTGATTTAAATCTTCATCATTTATTTTTTTGATTACTTCTGCATCGTCATTAAAGAGGTATCCTTCAACACCATATAAAACTTTAATGTCTTTGCCATCAGAAGCGTGCATTCCATCTGGGAAGGCTTGGAGTACACCATGATCTGTAATAGCAATGGCTTTATGTCCCCAGCGCGCAGCTGTACCAACTAAGTCTTTAACAGATGCAACCCCATCCATGTCAGACATATTTGTGTGCATATGAAGTTCCACACGTTTTTGTCCGGTATATGTGTCCATTCTCTGTTCTTCGATTTTCCCCTCATTGATGTTCATAACAAACATCATGAGTTCTTTTTCGAAGGAATCGTATCTTATATTCCCTTCAACTTTATACCAAACGCCTTTGTTCAACTTACCTTCAAGTTCTTCAGCTTCTTCGGGTTTAGCAAAAATCTTACAGTTGATTGAATAAGAATAATCTGTGATAGCAAATGAAATTAACTTCTTTCCACTTCTCAACTCTCGAACGTCTTGCTCGAAAATTTTACCTTCGAAACATACAACAGACTCTTCTTCCATATTTCCTTTAATCGGAACAGGAGGGCGTTTAATTTCACGTCTGTAAATAACATGGGCTGGTTTTTCCTTTGGCGACTTCTTTGAGAAACCACCTCCGCCACCACCGTTAAAGCCACCACCGCCTCCGCCATTTGAGGGTGCCGGTTTACTGCCTTGTTCAGCGAGGTTTTTTTGACGTTCGACTTTGGCTGTTTCCATAGCTTGCCTAGCTTTAGTTACCTTATTCTCTTCAAACTCAACTAAGGACTTTTCATGACCTGCATGGTCATAGACAAGCTCAACACCTAAAGACAAGTCGAGTTCCTTATGAATTTGTTGACTGATCAGTTT
>Ga0209272_10000604_pt1 | contig 27999 bp, 23 predicted proteins | sample tdDd002_FD_187125 | JGI IMG/M metagenome (GOLD analysis project Ga0209272, IMG submission 187125) | Marine sediment microbial communities from the Atlantic coast under amendment with organic carbon and nitrate - tdDd00.2 (SPAdes)... | ecosystem: Environmental > Aquatic > Marine > Coastal >... | reverse complement strand
GGCGGTTATGGGAAAAAACTGCATAGTGGCTATCATTTTATTGAAGCTCATGCTACAAATACACGACTCATGGGTGTTGTAGGCATCGTTGTGAAATGGCAAAAATCTGAAAATGAGTATTTTCATGAACTTTATCATTTGGATTTTGAGTCATATGGAATTGATGGTTATGAGGGCTATGTGAATCCAACAGAAGAGTTCTTAGATCATCGAATTAGAAAAATGATGGGTGGTCTTGGGGGTACATTTGAAGTGCTGGAAGCACGCGAAGTGAGAGCGCTCCTTCAATCTGCAGTTCAAGTGGCACCTGAATGTCTTGGTGAGTTTCCGGAAATCGAAGAAGCATTTCCGAATATCGCTAAAGACATGAGTCTTTCTGATGAAAATTATGACGAGATTACAGCAAGGTTGACACCAGCGCTGAAAAATCAGTATGCCTTAATACATTATTTCATGATGAGAAGTATTGGCCAAGATTGGTCAGGGCGACGAGGTTTGTGGTTAAAAGTCGAAAACAACTATGATACACGTGATATGACCTTGGTGCCGAGCACTCTTATTCGTGAGTCAATTCAGGAAGTGGATAAAAATACGTATCAAGTGACATCTTTGATTGATGGATACTCGGGATATGACATGGTTGTATCCGAGATTAAATTAAGTGATATTGAGGGTGAACTTAAAGTTGAGTCATTTGAAATGATTCGGAAAATGAAAATATCATCTATTGAAGCTGCAATGATGCTTAAAAAGAAGGAATTTCTATCAATATACACCGTGCTTGATGAAACGATTGAGATTGATCTAGAGAACAATTACCCTGAAATGATGGATAATGAACACGAAGCAGGGGTGTTGTATTCTCGGTTTAAACCCACGAATAGCCATGTCGAAGAGCAAGTCTTTTATTTAAGTGGTGATTTACTGGGATTGTATTACTTAACAGATGAAGGTCAAATGATCGTGAGCAGTTTTGATGAGGAAAGTTTAAACCAAATTGAAAATGAATTGTCAGTGTGGATTGGTGAGAAACTTATTGCGCCTGCAGGTCAGTTTGTAATAGACGTACCCATTCTGTATGATTTTGTAAATAGTGGATTTGGAGACTTCTTTGACTTTATCAATGCAGAAGAGTAGGTGAGGATATGGTAGGAACGCAACAAGTGCTTGTTTTATTCTTGCTTATAATAGCTGGAATTGGAATTAAGAAGCTTAAAATAGTGACAGATCATATAAACGATGAAATTAGTCGTCTGGTGATTAATGTGTGTTTACCGGCATTTATACTGTCTTCAATGGATTTTGATTTTTCTTTGGATGTGTTGATCAATAGTGGCATGTTGGTTGTGCTGTCATTTTCCATTTATGGAATGTCGATTTTAATCGCAAAAGGGCTTACCAAGGCTGTCAGTGTAAAGGGTGCAGCTAGAGATGTGTACGAGTATGTTGCTGTATTCCCAAACTGTGGGTTTATGGGTTATCCTGTACTTCATGCAGCGTTTGGAGAAGAAGCCGTTTTCTATGCGGCCATTTATAATTTATCATTCTCTGTATTGGTATGGAGCTATGGTGTGTTTATAATGTCTAGATCACATAGAGACACTGCTGAAAAAAGATCTGTATTTTCAATTATAAAATCATCAGTGAATCCTGCAATGGTTGCTGTATTTATAGGATTTATGATGTTTTTAACTGGAATTAAGCTTCCGGGACCAATACATCAAACTGTAAAAATGATTGGAAGCACAACAACACCGCTTTCTATGATGTTTATTGGATTTATTCTCGCTGAGGTGCATCCGAAAGAGCTTCTAAATGACTGGAGAGATTTTGCATTAACAGTTCATAGGTTGGTGATATTGCCACTACTGGTCTTTGTTATTCTAAGAGTGATAGGTATCACGGGGATAACACTTATCATTCCGGTTGTAATCACGGCAATGCCTGCAGCGGCGAACTCGGCTATTATCGCTTCTCGATATAAATCTGACTTCAAGCTGGCATCAAAGCTTATTTTTATTACTACATTATTTTCGATTATAACGATTCCGATTGTTATTGGACTTGTGAAATAGAAAACTCGTAACATTTAGATTTATTAGATTTAAATAATAAAAATGCCCTTTGATAATTAAGTTTATCAAAGGGCATTTTATATGCAATTAATTCAGTCAAGATGGATTAATCATCAAATGAAAGCAAAGTTTGCTTTCCAACGCGAAGTTCATCGGCGTCCATATCAAATAATACTTGAGTGATTGACTCAGCTTTATAACTTACAAACCAAATGCCATCTTTCAGTTCAACTTGGTCAGAGGATCCTGGAGAAATTACAGTTATTCTTTGGCCCAGTTCAGTTCTCATCGTATTTAGAGTATCTTTGAATAACTTCTCATCAAATTGATTTTTAAAGCCATAAGTACCATTGAACAATACCACGGTTTCGGTTGTAGATGCAGCTGGAACATGAGATAGCAATTGACTCCAACCAGTATCAGATGTTCTAGACAACATTTTTGTTGTATTATCAAGAGTTATGATTTCAATAGAGTCCGAGGCATTATAGATTGAACGTGAATTATCAATCGACGTAAAGCTTATTTGTGGGCTTGCCGGGTTCGGATTTTCTGAAGATTCACCTGTTGAATTGTCATCATTTATTGTATTATCATCGTTATTTGAAGGTGCAAGAGCGCCAATTTGAAGGATCACATCTGCTTGGTTTTGATCCAAAGACTCGAAGCTGTAATTTGAAGCACTTTGTGATGACAAATCTGTTGGAGGTGCTGATGTCACAATGGCTTCGAGATCATCAAAGACGATCACGCCTAAATCGCGAATGGCTGGATCTGTTTCTACAAGATATAAGCGATCTAATGACTGAATTTCAACACCTACAGGTAGAATGGCTTCAACTTGTTTCCAACCGGTCCAGTCAACTTTTTTAGCAAAATCTACGGTGTATACTTCACCAGATGTGTCGCTGACTTTACCTCTTAGCCAATGGCCGTTCGCATAGTCTCCAAAGACCCAGAGTTTTAATCCGCTGGAGTTTTCGGGAAGTATGATCCCAGAGTCATCAAATTTCAGATAGGCTGCGCGGGTAGACACATCATTTCTAAAGTCATACTGTAGCGTGCCTCCAAGGTCGCCTGTGTGTGCAAACTTTGTGAGGTTGTAAGAACCAGTGACGGTCTCAGGGTAGCTTACAAAACTCCCGTCCTTCTGTTCAAAGTCATAGATAAGCTCAGTTGATTCACCTGCTCCAATAGACATAAACGCTTCGGCATCTCCTAAGCTAAACCGAATGTATCCGCTTCCTGGCTCGGTTACCGTATACTTATTGTTGTCTATAGAACCATCGAGACCAGTCTGAAGGATGTCTACATCTTCAAGTTTAAGAGGGGCACTAAACCCGTCTTTATCATAACCTGTTAAAGTGATGTTTAATGAATCACCGGGCATAAGCCGTGCTGTTTGTGGTGAGACGGAAATTCGCGTTGGTTCACCAATAACAGGAATGGTGATTTCGCCAGTTGCAGTTCCAAGGCTCGCTTGAAGTTTCATATCACCAGACTCGAGTGGGATGATCGTACCGTTATCAATAGTGTGGTTAACGCCAGTGACGGTCCATTGAATGCTATCATTGTCTATATTTACGGCATGAAGGTTTGCATCTAAGCCGCGTATTTCGGGTTGAATTCCGGATTTTACAAAGTATCGGTCTTGATTAAGTTCTAAGAGGATCTGATTAAGGGGACCACGTGGTGCAATGTTCTTAATGCCAATGGCGTTGTGGATCCGCCTTTCTACGCCTTCAGAAGGCTGGTTTATTATTTGAAGATCATTTGTACCCGTCGGCTTTGCAATGAGTTCCGAAGAACCACCACCGTCAAGATTGATGGCATTCCATGCGCCAACTTCGGCCATTAAATAGGCCAGTTCAGTCTGAGTCATACCTGTGAACTCTTTGCTGCGACCATCAATGGTCATCAAAAAGAGTGTTTTATTGTCTTCAGAAAATCCAAGACCAGACCTTGGATGACGACCCGAGATATTTAGGGAGAAATCAGTTACGGGTAATCCGTCACTAAGTATTTTTGCACCACCGCCAATAGCCTGATCAATGTGGCTTAAAAATCCGCCGTCTGATAGTTCTACAGAATCTCCAACTTTAAAGTTCTGCATCACAACAGGGATGAGACTTCCCACTGCTGAAATCACATAGCCGTTTTCCGGGATTGTCTGAGGGGGCGCACCGAGATCAATAGATTGTATAATGTCGTTATCAACCACGACTTCGATGACCGGCTCGGAGTTTTTATTTCCAATACTTGTTGTTCCCCAGCTTTTATCAAAGGAGATGGCACGGTCGTATTGAAGGTAAGGTTTATTTTTATAGGTGATATCAAGACTAAAACCTGATTTTGTGAATTTGGTTGATTCACCGAGTACTTTGGCGATGTATGACCGACCATCTTTTAATTGTAAATAAGTATAAAAGCGGTCATCGTGAATGGATGATGTGATATATTCTCCATCCTTAACAACCATTCCAAGGGTGGATTGTCCTTGCGTATCAAAAAAATCACCATTGATGGCAGCAACAATATCGTCTTCCGTTTTAACAAGGTTTGATAGTGTGGCTTTTTGTGATATTGATTCTGGAAGGAGCACAGTGGATTTTACGGATTCGTTGGTTAGATCCATCTTCACTATATTCACATTGAACCATCCGGAATCAGTCATGCGCTGCTCTGAAGTCAATGTGACACCAGGTGCAATTTCTGATGAAGTGCTATATGTGTGGTATAGCTTATTGTACGCATAACTTGCAGGTGTATTTAAGAGTAAACCTGCAATTACGAGAAGTGTAGTTGTTTTCTGTAACCATTTCATGATAAATATCATCACCTTTCGAGATCATTATACATGTTTTGTATTACGAAACGAGGTGTATCCAGTTACAAATGAATTACAATGAATGACAATAAAAAACCTCATCAACATATGATGAGGTTTGAATACAAATATAAATAAATCTTTGATTAAAGCAGTGGTATTTTTTCAAATAGTGAAGCTGCAAATGTACTTCCAGCTGTAATGAGAAGTGCAGCAATGAGGTTGCCAATTGTAATAGCAAGGAAACTTCGTTTAATACGCAATCCAAAGAGGGAAGATGCCATACTCCCTGTCCACACCCCTGTTGTAGGAAGAGGGATTGCAACAAAAATCATCAATCCGTAGAAAGATAGTTTATCAAAATTCTTTGCACGTCTCAAAGTGCGTTCGGTGAGCCAGTCAAGGAATTTATCTGCCCATTTAAAACGTCTCATGAATTCGAGAACAGGTTTCATTCCAAATAGTATAAAAGGCACAGGTAACATGCTGCCAATGAATGAAACTATAGCAGATGTTAATGGATCAAGCCCCATGACCATTCCGGCAGGAATAGCGCCACGAAGTTCTATAATAGGAACGGCTGCAAGCAGCATCAATTTGAATTCTTTCATTAATAATTGCATAATGTCCATGGATTCACCAACTTTACATTTTACTAGGTTTATGCCTTAGTTTAGGCTTAGTTTAGACTCAGTTTAGACTCAGTTTAGACTCAGTTGATTATAACAAAGTCAGTGGGTGTTTACAATTGAAGGATGCTATTGTTATCGTTTTATAATCATTTTTTAAAGGCGATAGATTGCGAAATATCGATAGATCTACTACAATGCTGATAAGAGGGTTAATTAGGTGAGGCCGATTAGTCATAAGGATGGGGGTCAATATGATAAAGTGCATGATCGTCGATGATGAAAAACCAGCTCGTGATGAGTTGAAATTTTTATTGGAAGATTTTAAAGATATACAAGTGATATCAGAAGTGGATAATGGCAGAGACGCTTTTGAACGTCAGGAGAGCCATCCCGTTGATCTTGTGTTTCTTGATATAAACATGCCTGTGATTTCGGGTGTGCGTGTTGCTGAAAAGTGGATGTCAAAGGATAATCCGCCTATGATCATATTTACAACGGCTTATGATACCTATGCGATTAGAGCGTTTGAGTTAAATGCGGTGGACTATTTACTTAAACCTATTATGGGAGAACGTCTGGAAAAGGCAATCGAACGGGCGAGAGTAAGTGTTAGACCATCACAAGAAAAGGCCATATTATCACTTGCTGACAAAATGGCGAAGGACAAAACTTGTGGCATGGAGAAGCTCTGTTTTGAAATGGGTGGATGTTATATTCCCGTGGATATAGAAAACATTGTGTATGCAACGATTGTTGATAAACATACAATGATATATACAACAAAAGGTGTATTTCAGTACGGTCATTCGCTGAGTTATTTAGAAGAAAGAATAAATAGCACTCAGTTTTTCAGATCTCATAGAGCCTTTCTTATGAATATTGACTTTGTTGAAGCTATAGAACCTTGGTTTAATAACACTTATATGGTGAAAATGAAGGGTTCTGATGAAAAAGTGCCTGTAGCACGGAATCAGGTCAGAATTTTCAAAGAGACATTTAGTTTATAAGTCCATTTAGGCATTTCAAAGGACATTAAATGCACTTCGGAATTTGAAATGTGCTATTCATCGGATTGCTGTTAACATTTGAAATTCATTATGTTACAATTCAATCGCCCGGTTAAGCGGGCATAAAATCATTACAAACCTCATCCCCCAATAATTGAGGTTTTCCCCCTAAATCAATGATTGTGACCTATCACGAAGAGCGACCTATGTGTCGCTCTTGTGCGTTTTTTGGATGAACGTGTTATCAATAGTGATTTAAATCGTGTCTCTGTTCAATATTTTAAATTCAATAAAATGTTTGACTAAACAAAATTGATATGATACAATCGCTTAGGTAAAACTTAATAAGCACCACACCTTATTATGAGAGACTGAGGGAAAGGGCCCTATGACGTCCGGCAACCGGTAAAACACGGTGCTAAATCCCGCAGAGAAATTCTGGAAGATGAGGTGCTGATACAGCATACAACCTCTTCTGCCATGAAGAGGTTTTTTATTTGCATCGATAAATTCGCCTCATACGGCGTTGCAACTCCATTTTGAGCTGGTCACGTACCTTTAGTACGTTCCCATCTCAAAATAGAGTTGCGCCTTGTCTGAGACAAATTTCTCTTCTGCAAATATTTAGAACAGATCGATTTTATTTATATTTAAGGAGGCAACAATCAATGAGAAAAAGACTATTTACGTCTGAGTCTGTAACTGAAGGACATCCAGATAAAATGTGTGACCAGATCTCTGATGCGATTCTGGATGCAATTTTCGAAAAAGATCCTAACGCACGCGTGGCTTGTGAGACAACTGTTAAAACAGGTATGGTTCTTGTTTGCGGCGAGATTACAACAAACTGTTACGTTGATATTCCAAAGGTCGTACGTAAGACTGTATGCGAAATCGGCTACACACGTGCTAAGTACGGATTCGATGGACAAACGTGTTCAGTACTTCTAGCAATTGATGAGCAATCATCAGATATCGCTTTGGGTGTTGATGAAGCGCTTGAGCATAAAGAAGGCACAATGGATGATGCAATCGAAGCAACTGGCGCTGGTGATCAGGGTCTAATGTTTGGATTTGCTTGTAATGAAACGCCTGAACTTATGCCACTTCCAATTTCATTGTCACATAGACTGGCAAAGAGACTGGCTGATGTTCGTAAAGAAGGTATCTTAGATTATCTACGTCCTGATGGTAAAACACAGGTTACTGTAGAGTACCAAGATGACAAGCCTGTTCATGTTGATACAATTGTTATATCAACACAGCATGGCCCTGAAACTACACGAGATCAAATTGAAGCAGATCTTATCGAGCATGTTATTAAGCCAATCATTCCGGCTGAACTTCTTAATGACGCGACAAAGTACCTGATTAACCCAACTGGTCGATTCGTAATCGGTGGACCACAAGGTGATGCTGGTCTTACAGGTCGTAAAATCATCGTTGATACATACGGTGGTTACTCACGTCATGGCGGTGGTGCATTCTCTGGTAAAGATCCTACAAAAGTTGACCGTTCAGCAGCGTATGCAGCACGTTATGTTGCTAAAAACATCGTTGCAGCTGGTCTGGCTGACAAGTGTGAAATCGAACTTGCTTATGCAATTGGTGTTGCACACCCAGTTTCAGTTCTAGTTGAAACATTCGGTACTGCTAAGATTGATGAAGTTAAAATTGAAGAGCTTGTTATGAAGCACTTTGACCTTCGTCCAGCGGCAATCATTCGTGATCTTGATCTTAGAAAGCCAGTATTCCGTCAAACAGCGGCTTACGGACATTTCGGCAGAACTGATATCGACCTTACGTGGGAGAGAACAGACAAAGCTGATCTTCTTAGAAAAGAAGCGTTTGGTGAGTAATTGATAAATGCCTTATGATTTGGTTCATAAGTGTAGATCCCTGTGAGTTCACTCACAGGGATCTTTTTGTTGTAAATTGGGTCGTCAAGAAATAGAACAAAGGTTCTGTGTATGCTATAATTAGATCTAGTTGAAATTATCAGATTATGGATAATTAATTCGGATTATATATAGAGTCATATTAGGTGTTGAGGTGAAATATGTCGGTAGAAATTCGCGGATCTGTGGAAGAGATCGTTTTTAAAAATGAAGAGAATGGATTTGTGATAGCTGTTATCGAATCTGGTCAGGAATTTATCTATGTAAAAGGATATATTCCGATAATCCACGAAGGTGAAGACATGGTCTTTCGTGGGCGTTTTGTAATGCATCCGACATATGGAGAACAACTTGAAGTTACGAGCAGTGAAATATTAATGCCAACAGATCTAAATGCCATTGAGAAGTATTTGGCTTCAGGAATTATAAAAGGTATTGGGCCTGCAACGGCAGCAAGAATTGTTAAACACTTTGGGAAAACAAGTCTTGATATTATTCAGTATGATCCAGACAGATTGACTGAAGTCACTGGTATTGGATCAAAAAAAGCGCAAGAAATTGCGGGTGCCTTTTTTGAACAAAGAGCACTAAAAGATATTATGCTGTTCTTGCAGAAATACGGTGTTTCAGTTAATTATGCCATGCGAATTTATAAGCTCTACGGTCAGGAAACAATGGATATCGTTTCAGAAAATCCATATAAATTGGCAGATGACATCCCGGGTATTGGCTTTAAAATGGCTGACCAAATCGCTAAGAAAATGGGAATAGAACCTGTTTCGCCCTACAGAATAGCAACGGGCATTAAATATGTACTGGGTCAGCATGTTATGCAGGGACATACTTATGCAGAAAAAAATGAAATGATTATGAAAACATCTTCAATACTTGTGGTTCCAAAAGAGCAAGTGGAAGGTGTTGTTTCTGATATGTTAATTAGAGGATCACTTCACGTTGAACGTGTAGGGCTTCATGATCATCTTTATCCTTCGCCACTTTATTATGCAGAAATGAAAGTTTGCCAGAAGCTTATTGAAATTGCATCAAGCGGAGCTGAAATTCCGGGGTTGGATATTAAGGAAGAAATTCATTCGTTTGAAGAACGTTCAAATATAGAGTTGGCAGAGAATCAAAAATCTGCGATAGAAGCGGCCATGCGTAATGGTCTTCTTGTTATAACTGGAGGCCCTGGTACTGGAAAGACAACAATCATTAATGGAATACTGGATATTTTTGAACGAAAGTATATGAAGGTTCTTCTTGCAGCACCAACCGGTCGAGCAGCGAAACGAATGAGCGAGGCGACGGGAGAAGAAGCTAAAACAATTCATCGACTTTTAGAGTATGCGTACAGTGAAGGGAACGAAACCAATGGTTTCCTAAAGAATGAAGATGATCCACTTGCCGCAGATGTCATTATAATAGATGAAACATCAATGGTGGATATTTTGCTTATGAATCACTTATTGACTGCCATTCCCCAAGGAACCCGTGTGATCTTGGTGGGTGATGTTGATCAGCTGCCTTCAGTGGGGCCGGGTTGTGTGCTGAGAGATATTATAAGTGCTGATGCTGTTCCTGTAGCAAGACTCACAGATATATTTAGACAATCTGAAGAAAGTATGATTGTTGTGAATGCTCATAAAATTAATCACGGCGATGTGCCAGTGTTAAATACTAAAAATAGAGATTTCTTTTTTATAGATGCAAGAAAACAAGAGGCGATCGCAAAAACAATATGTGAGTTGGTTAAACAAAGACTGCCTGAATACTACAAAATTGATTCAGTTCATGACATACAGGTGCTGACGCCTACAAAAAAAGGGCCAATAGGAACAATTGCACTCAATAAACTGCTTCAAGAGGTTTTGAATCCTGAAAAAACAGGAAGAGCTGAGAAAAAATTTGGAGACCGAATCTTCAGAACTGGAGATAAGGTCATGCAGATTAAAAACAATTATCAGGTGAAGTGGAAAAAGGACGATGACGAGCGCGGCGAAGGCATCTTTAATGGAGATATTGGATTCATTGAAGGTATAAATATGTCTGATCAGAACATTGTCATAAGATTTGATGATGGACGTGTTGTACATTATGATTTTTCTCAGCTGGACGAACTTATTCATGCTTACGCTGTTACGGTACACAAAAGTCAGGGCAGCGAATTTCCTGTTCTTGTCATGCCCATTTGGAGTGGACCGCCCATGCTTATGAATAGAAATATTTTGTACACGGCAGTGACGAGAGCTAAACAATTGGTCGTTCTTGTGGGTGAATAAAAATATTTGAACCTCATGGTTAAGAACGATAAGCAACAAGAAAGACTCTCAGGACTAAAGTTTAGACTTGAAGGTATTGTGAAGGATGGATTTATAATGTAGAATAGTGGTACTAAAGTCCTTAACTGGGGTGAAAGAACTATGGAGTTACATTATAAAATTCGAAAAACGGCCAAAATATCAACGATGATACTTTGCGCGATCTTATTATTCTATATAAATAAATCCTATCTATGGACTCAGGTGACTGATGGTGTATGGATATATTCTGCTGTGGTTATTTTCACTATGATCATTCTTCATATTATGCATATGCAAATTACGAAGATAAAATCATTGCAGTTGATTGAAACCTCAATGATTATAGTGGCGTTGTTTGGTGCCTGGATTGTGTTTGGATACAAGAACGGGTACACAAACCTAAGTTTTCATATCTGTCATATTTTACTCATTCTACTTTCGTATAATCAGAAAAAACCTGTGCTTGGAAAACTGGTTTATGCTCTTGGTAACTTTGGACTTATATTAGCATATCAAACAGGTGGGTTAGATATATCAATCGTATTCATCTATATGGTTATAAGTTTGGGTGCAATTGTTTACGCTGAACACATTTCTAATATTGTTAAAGGCAAGCAACAGTTACAAAAAAAAGTTGATGAACTTGAGACACTCTATGCAATCACAAAGGTCCTAGATTCATTTCCTGATCTTAGCAGTATTTTAAAGCAAATCACTCGAATTGTAACCTATGGTATAGGTGTTGATGTTTGTGCAGTTCTCCTTTATTCTCAGGAATCTGGCGAACTTGAGTTACAAGCAAGATTTCCAGAAATAGCATCATCATACTCTCTGAGTCCCGAAATAGGACTGGCGGGTGACGTGTTCCGCACGGGTGATTCTATTATATGTGGGAATTTAAATGACGATCTTGATTTACTGGAACGTATTGAGTTCAAGAGTGATGAAAATGCCATTGGTATATTTCCGCTCGAACACCATGATGTAAGATTTGGTGTTTTACTTTTTACAAATCGTGAACCATTGGAGATTGATTCAGGTATCAACCAGGTTATGAACGCAGTTGCATCAACGGTTTCCATGGTCGTTTCCAATGCAATGCATCATGAAACTGTAGCAAAAAGTGCACAAATGGATGAATTGACAGGACTCTATAATAGAGCATATTTTTATGACTCTTTAGAAAATGAAGTTAGAAAAGCAAGATTCACAGGTCAAAGTGTATATGTTCTCATATTGGACATAGATAAGTTTAAAAGTGTGAATGACACATATGGACATCTGGCGGGAGATAAGATTCTTGAACAAATTGGGACTATTATTTCTACAAATACAAGAAAATCGGATATTGCGTCAAGGTATGGTGGAGAAGAATTTGCACTTGTGTTACCCAATAGTTGCCATACTGCTGCCGAGCATCTTGCGGAAAGGATTCGTAGATCTGTAGAGAGAATCACATCAGACTTCGATGAATTTTCGGAATTTAGTGATCAAATCACATTAAGTGTCGGGATCGCCTGTTATCCTCATTGTGCTCAAATGCCTAAGCAAATAGTGGATATTGCAGATAAACGGATGTACGCAGCTAAGCGTACGGGCGGGAATCAATATTTATATGAGTGATACTATGATGAAAAATATTAAAAATCACATATTGAATATCATTTATCCAGACAGCATAACGTGTATAGGATGCGGTAGAGATATAGACTTAACGAAACGCTATGGGCTATGTGATGTCTGTATAAGTGAGGTTCCTTGGATTAAAGGTCGATCGTGCAACGCCTGTGGTGGCCCTTTATCTGAATTTTACGATTCGAACATTTGTAACAGTTGTGCAAAATTTGAAAGTGTTATGGTGAGCTGCATCGCATGTTATGGGTACTCTGGTCTTGGAAAAGACTTGATCATGGACCTCAAGTACAATCGTAAGACATACCTCGGTGTTCATTTGGCTGAGATGATGTCAGATCTAATAAACACAACCATTATTGATGATATTGACTTAATAACCACAGTGCCGCTTCATAAGAAAAGACTGCTCGCGCGAGGCTTTAATCAAATGGATTTGGTGGGACAACCACTGAGTCAACTATTAGAAATAAGCTATCAAAACAACGCAATTACAAGACTTAGAAATACGCCAAGGCTCAAAACTTTAGACAGGCAAGATCGGAAATCGACCATAGATCAATTGTTTGAGGCTAACAGAATATTTGTCGTTGGAAAAAGAGTTCTCTTGATAGATGATATATTCACCACGGGATCGACTATGAATGCATGTGCGAAGGCCTTGCTTGACGCAGGTGCATTAACTGTATATGGAGCTGTTCTTTCTGTAAATTTTAGGGACTGATTTTATGTTACAGTCGTGATATAATATAATCAAATACTATTTAGTTCAGGGTGATTAGGGTACAAATAAGAAATCTGAACGATATCCGGAGGTGAATTATATGTTTTCGAAGCTAAAAAACTGTAATAAATGTGGTCGTGTATTCCAAGCTGAAGAAATTGGACAAAAATTCTGTGATCGCTGTAAAGGAAATGAAGAGGATTTATTCAATAAAGTTCGCGAGTATATTTATGACAATCCAGATACGAATGTTATGGAAGTATCGGAAGAGTGCGATGTTGACGAAGATTTAATTTTGAAATGGTTGCGTAAGGGTCGTCTAGAACTTAAAGGTGACGGCGTAGGATACGCTTGCGACAGATGTGGAAAGTCGATTAATTCGGGACGTTTCTGTTCGGCATGTCAAGGCGAGCTAAAGAATGGGTTTGCTGAGGCTTTTGGTGAAAGTAAAAAAGGTGAAGCACCAAAAGAGGATGACTCTAAAGCTGGAAAAGGTATGCATGTTATAAAGAAGCGTTGATAGAATCAACTACTGAGTATGGATCGCTAAAAATTACCCGTAAATATGGAGTCGGATAATTTGATTAAAAGTTCTATAAAAAAAATTAAAAAAAGACTAAATAAACCCCCAGTTGTGCCGATACTATGATTAGAAAGACGGTGTGATTGGGGGTATTGTTATATGAAAATTCAAAGTAATCCAAACGTCCAGAAAATAATGAAAGCCTATGGTAAATCAGCGCCAAAGGTTAAGAAAACAGAAGGTATGAAGTTTGAAGAGGATAAAATTGAAATTTCGACTCAAGCTAAAGAAATTCAAGTTGCTATGAAAGCCTTGAAAGAACTACCGGATGTCCGACAAGATAAAGTTGAGGATATTCGAGCACAGATTAAAGATGGTTCATACAAACCATCGTCTGAAGATGTTGCAGATAAGATTTTAGGACGCATCAGAAAGCAGGGGTAACCAGTCCCCTGCTCTCAAATTGAAGATAGTTTCGAAGTACAGGGAAGTACGGATTCGTCATTTGAGTTTTTCACAAGGATGTGAAAAAACTTAGATATTAGTTCCGTGCTTTTTTATGAGGCGATTTTCGAAATTTTCTTCAGTTTGAGAACACACCGTATTTGGATACGACTAAAACAGCTCGCATTTTGCGAGCTTTTCTTGAAAGGGGTCGCTTATATTATGAATGGTTTAACAGATAGACTCGTTATGGCACTTGAGAAAGATTGTGAGATTTACGCTGAAATCCTAAGATTAGGTGAAGAAAAGAAGCAAATCATTATTGATGGTGATATTGAAAAACTTGAGAAAATGACAGTTAGAGAACATGCTTTGATAGCAAGTTTAATGAAGTTAGAAGAAATACGAGACAAAATTGTGTCGGAGATTATAAAGCAAAAAGGGCTGATGCAAGTTGAAGTGATTGATGATGTCATTATGGCAGTCGATGACACTTCAAAACCTCAACTTGAAGCAGTAAAGCGTAAGTTGAGTAATCTCATGAGCGATGTTAAGGATGTTAATGAATCGAATGGTACATTAATTAAGCAATCTCTTGATCTCATTGAATTCAATGTCAATCTCATGGCGAGTATTGGTGAAACAGAGACAAATTATGGCGATCAGGCCAATATCAATTATCAGAAGTCTAAACGTAGCGGATTTGATGCGAAAGCGTAAGGTGGGATATTATGAGTGGTTCATTTGCAGGACTAGGTATTGCAATGTCAGGATTGTTTGCGAATCAGAGAGCTTTGAGTGTTACTTCGCATAATGTGGCCAATGCAAACACAGAAGGGTACAGTCGTCAGCGAATTGATATGACTGCCTATCGTGCAGATATCCTCCCTGGAGGAAAAGGAACTCTGGGTACGGGTGTTGATGTAGAAGCGGTTAAACAAATTCGTGATGAATTCCTAGATTATCAATATAGAGGTGAATACAGTAAGTTCAGTGAGTATGATGCTCGTTATGAAGTTATAAGAAATATTGAAGGTATTATGAATGAACCTACAGATTCGGGCCTTCGTCAATTGATGGATGACTTTTTTAGTTCAATACAAGAACTGAATAAGAATCCAGAATCACTGTCTGTGAGAACATTGGTCAGAGAACGTGCGATTGCTCTAACTGGTGGTATTGGAAATATGTCAGCCTCTATGAAAGATCTTCAGCAAGATATGAACTTTGAATTTCAAGTTGGAGTGAATAATCTTAATAATTATGCTGATCAAGTTGCAAAATTGAACGAGATTATTTTTGAGACAGAATTGACAGGTGGAACGGCCAATGATGTACGTGACCAGAGAAATCTTTTACTTGATAAAATGTCTGAACTTGCAGATATTGACTATTATGAAGACAACAATCAAAGGTTTCATGTATCTATAGGTGGCCATGAGATCGTTTCACATATACGTTCAGATAAGCTTATTTTAACCGAACGTGAAGAAAAACTGAATTATGATGATGTTGGAGGTCTCGTTGATATAGCATGGGAAGACGGAACACCTTTCAATGCTAAATCGGGAAAACTTGTAGGAATATTGAATGTTCGTGACGAGATAGAAGGTGACGACAAGGGTATTCCATATTATCTGGATCGATTAAATGAGTTCATGAGTACTTTGACATCGGAAGTGAACCGGATTCATAGAGCGGGATACACTTTAACAGGTGAGACAAACATAGATTTCTTTACGATTAATGGTATGTCAACCGACGAGTTTGAGACACACTTGTTAACAAATGGTCTGGATGAAGGACCTCCTGTTGATATTACAGCCATGATTATGGATGGCGTAGACATGGATGATATGAATCACGAAGATTCAACAGAAAAAATTCGTGAAAACACACAATTATTTTTTGAAAATAACACACAACTTCAAGGTAAGACTGTTCGACTTATTGATGATCGATACTATGTTGTTGATAAATTAAGAGCGGATCAGATTACGATTTCAAAAGACTTAGAAGACGTTAATAATATTGCAGCATCTGAAACGGAAGAAGGACTTCCGGGTGATGGTAATAATATACTCAACATTGCCAATGTAAGACATGATGTTGCATTGTTTGACTGGGGTAGTCCAGATGATTTTGTGAAGTCGTTGGTATCAAATTTAGGTGTTGATGGACAAGCTACAAGAAGCCTTGTAACAAATACGGAATTGCTTCTAAAAAATGTATCAACTTCAAGAGAGTCAGTAATGGGCGTCTCCTTAGATGAAGAAATGGCTAATATGGTCAAATATCAGCATGCTTATTCAGCGAGTGCACGTATGATAAATGCAGTAGATGAAATGCTTGATTTGGTTGTTAATAGACTAGGACTTGTAGGTAGATAACATAGTTGAAATGGTTAATATGACCACTGTTCAACGGATCGATAATAATTTGGAGCTGGTTATATGCGCGTTACAAATAATATGCTAATATCGGGTATGCTATATAATGTGAATAATAATTTGCAGAGAATGAGTGAATATCAGGATGAACTGGCTACAGGGAAAAAAATTCAGACACCATCGGATGATCCTGTGGGGATTTCTAAAGTGTTGAAGTATAAAACAGATTTATCGGAACTTGGGCAGTATGAGACAAATACAAGAGATGCATTATCATGGATCAATACGACGGAAATTGCTCTTAAAGATATTCAAAACGCGATTCATCGTGTTCGTGAATTGACTGTTCAAGCTTCTAATGGAACCAACTCTCCTGAGGAACTTGGAAAAATTAAAGATGAAATAGAACAATTGAAAGACCATGTTATAAGTGCTTCAAACACGTCTTTTGCAGGTCGTTATATCTTTTCGTCTTATCAAACAGATGAAAAACTTATGAACGAGGATGGAACCTTTAATATCAATATAACGGACGATGCAATATTGAATAAAGCGTCCACTCAGTATGAGATTGGAATTGGAGAAGTTATTGACATAAGCACCAATGGTCTGGATCTATTTGGATATGTTCCGTTAGACAATTTATTTACAAAAGCATTTCCTAATCTTGAAGCCGTTCGGTTGAATGGAATAATTGATTTAGATAAGGATTATTCAATTAATAAGGCTGAGCACAATGGTAATTTTGTTTTAACAAATAATTATTCAGGGGACAACCTCAATATTAATATGACGGTAGATGGTACGAGCTATACTTTTGATGTGCTCGAAACAGGCCTAAATGGTTCTGTAACGCCTTTAACCGAGCAAGAAGTAATCGATGCATTTTCAGATGCTGTAGATGCTGGGAGCGGGCAGAAATTATCAGATTTAGCTCAAGTGTCATTCGACTCAACAGGTGACCTTGTCATTCAGTCTATTCGTCATGGTGAGGACACTCAAATTAGTGGTGGAGCACCATTGTTTGCACACCATTCTTTAACAGCGACTATTGACCCTTCAGTAGACTATGATACTGCGGGTGATGATTTTAGCATTACTATAAATGTCGGAGGTGTACCAACACTTTATACCGTAGACATGACTGTATTTGATGGAACGATTGATGCAGATACAGCACTACAGGCAATTAAAAATGCAGATGCTGGCGGTCCTGGACCACTTCTCAGTTCAGTTGCAGATGTATATTATGACAGTACAGGACAATTGGTGGTTACTACAAACTCAAAGGATAATAATGTTAATATTTCTACCGCAGATGTGACAGCGTTTAATGCAGCTTCTAACATTGGAATCGGCGATCAAGATGATAAGTGGGATGTCACTTTAGATGGCATCACTTATGATATTGATGAAACGCTTCTAGATGGCTCAACGACCACACTTAAGGAAAACGATATAATCCTTGCACTTAAAAACGCAAAAGCGTATGCGCCAAACATCGGCAAACTCGGTGATGTTGCAGATATTTCATTTGATATTTCCGGGGCGTTGATCATTCAATCTAAAGCTACAGGTGACAGTACTTCAATTGAAGGAAATACAGATATATTTGTGCAAGAAGTTGAAGCTGTAGATTTTATTACTGAAACAGTGGGTGCTCAAAAAGGTAAAATGATGGGTGCACTTGATTTCAACGCAGATTATTCTATTAAAAAAGCCATTCATAAAGGGAAATTTGATTTAACGGCAGACCATACAGATCCACCCCAAAACTATGATTTAACTATGGTTGTAGGTGGTACTTCATACAGCTTAGAAGTTGACGAAAGCACATTGAATGGATCAGTAACACCTCTTACAGAAGAAGCTGTTATTAAAGTCTTTAAGGATGCTTTAGATTCAGTAGGTGGTACAGTAAAATTATCAGACATTGCAGAAGTGGACTTTGATGAAGACGGAAATCTCGTTATTGAAGCCAGAGAACATGGTGGAAATGTGACGATTACAGGAGGCGCACCTCTGTTTGGGCATAAGTCTCTTCAAGCCACATTTGATCCAGCAGCAGATAATACAGCTGAAGATATTGAGATCACAATAAATGTTAATGGTGTTGATACTGTATATGACATCGATCAATCTTTACTTGTTGCTGGTTTGACAGAACAACAAGTCATTGATATTTTTGGAAATACAACAGCAGCAGGCTCGGGAGCTCTCAAGTCTGTTGCAGATATATATTTTGATGATTCTACTCCTGGGAAATTGGTTATTACTGCCAAGACCTCTTTACCTAATGTACAAATTTCTAACAGCGGTACATCTGCAATTTTTACACCTTTAAATGTTGGTAAAGGACTTGAATCAAACAATTTGGATATTACAGTGAATGGCATTAAATATGATGTTGATGAGTCTTTACTGGATGGTTCGGTTTCAGAACTTGATAAAGAAGATGTGATGGCATTATTAAATAGTGCGAAGGCATATCAACCAGCTAGTGGTGTATTGGGCGATGTTGCAGATGTATTCTTTGACAAACTGGGCAATATCACCATTCAATCCAAAACTTTTGGTGATGATGTTGAGATTATCGGTGGTACAAGAATATTCAATACATCTGCAATAAAAAGTACTGCTGTTAATCTTAGCGGAGATTACTCAGCGGCACCTAGTAATTTGGATATTACAATTGGTACTCAAACGTTTAATGTAATTGAGACAAACTTTAATGGTACGACAACGCCTATGACTGAAGATGAAGTCATTGAATGGTTTGAGTCAGCTTCAGACGGAACCAATATTCTTGGTGATGTTGCAGATGTCTATTTTAATAGTGGTGGAGAACTTATTATTGATGTAAAAGACCCTGCAGCAAGCACTGAAATTAGTTTTGATACAACAAACAATGGTATTTTTACTGGGACAACGCCTACGAACATTGGTCGTGAGGCTGAGGAAGTTAAGTTGCCTGTTGGTGGTATTATTACGGATGAGATGGTGGATGATGCTCGAGATGAGCAAAGTTTTCAAATAACGTTGAACGGTGATACGAAAACGATTACTGTTGACATGCGTATGTACAAAACAGTTTCAGAGTTTCAGGTTGGCCTTCAAGATGAGATTGACTCAGCATATCCTCCAGGTGGCGAAGTTATTGTTTCATTGACTGGTGAAGTTGGACACCAAGCGCTTCAATTTGAGACAACAGGATCACCACAAGATGGAACAACACGGACGTTTGATGTTCGTGCAATTACTTCAACTAAAAGCCAAATGATTTCAGATTTTGAAGGTTTGATTGAGGCCCTTGAAATAGGGAATACAGTTAATGTAGATGAGTTTCTAACAACGATGCAAGGACACTTAGACAATGTTCTTGAAATTCGGTCTAACATTGGTGCCCGTTCCAATCGTATGGAGTTGGTACTCAATCGTATTGGTGATGACAATATCAACTTCACAAGACTCCTTAGTGATGCTGAAGATGTAGATATGTCAGAAGTTATTATGAAGTTGAAAAATGCAGAAAATGTGTATCAGGCGTCCTTATCAACAGGTGCGCGTGTGATACAACCATCGTTAATAGATTTTCTACGATAACCAGTCGTAACAATTTTTAATGGTGAAAGGTGATGATCTTATGCGGATTCAAATGGAAAGCCAAATGGGCCGCATTGGAATGAGGACACAACCTTCTCAACTGCAAATTGAGCAACCGAAGGCTGATTATGAATTAATCATTGATGAGCCTAAGGTTCGTGTGGAATCAACACTACCGAAAGTTCAGATATCACAGCAACAAGCTTTTTCCGAATCGGGTTTAAAAGGGATATTGGAATTAACATCTGAAACTGCTCAAATAGCAAAACAATTGATGTTTCAGGGGATGTCTCGTGTGAATCAACAAGGGGATGAACTTGCTGACATTCATAAGCCTGATCCGTTACCTGATCATGCGAAATATAATGCATATGATCAGTTCAAGAAAGATTATAATGTAGCCACAATGCCAAAATCTGGACCAGATATTGAGGTTATAGAAGGTGTTCTGGATATTCAAGTAGAAGAAGGTAATGTTGACATACAATCAAAACCCAATAATCCAGTGATAGATTATAGAATGGGTAAAGTTGAAATATACATGGATCAATACCCATCACTTAAAATTTGGGTTTCTGGTAATCAGTTTGACCACACTATATAAAAGGGGAATGAGTAAATGAAGGTTGTAAATGATTTTTTAGGAGAAGTGGAATATACAGATGAAGATATCATAGTATTTGAAGATGGAATACTTGGGTTTTCTAGTACGCAAAAATATATTTTGGTAACAAACCCTGACCCTGTATTCCCATTTAACTGGCTTCAGAGTGTTGATGAATCTGATGTATCGTTCATACTGACGAATCCATTTTTATTCGTATCAGAGTATGATTTTGAAATTCCAGATTCGGTTATTGAGAAATTAGATATTGAAGATATTGAGGACGTGGCAATTTATTCGATGGTTGTTATCCCTGAAGAGCCCAAACAGACAACAATCAACTTGAAATCACCACTTATTATTAACAATAGAACAAAACATGCAAAGCAAGTTATTCTAGAGGAAGATTTTGCATTGAAATATGAAATTTTCCAAAAGGAAGAGAGTTAATACCATGTTGATATTATCTAGAAAGAAAAATGAGAGTATCATCATTAACGGAAATATAGAAATTCAAATTGTTGATATAGGTGATGGTCGCGTCAGAGTTGGCATAGATGCACCGAAATCGATGGAAATCCATCGTAAAGAAGTGTATGAACGAATTCACGAGGAAAACAAGAATGCTATGCGCTCCAAAACGGCTTTCAAGGATCTGGAGACATTTGTAAAAAGCAAAAAGTAATTTAATGAAATAGAGCGAATATTGATGAGACACTTTGAGAAGTGTCTCTTTTCTATTTTTGAGGTTTCGACTCATTCTCAACGGTTGGAGTGAACTTTTATAAAGTTTTTATAATGTGAGGATATTTTTGTACCGGTTGGGTAACAAATTACTGGAGCATTAAAAACTATGGAGGTGATCACTTGCTTGTAAATTCGAACTACTTTGGTGAAATGGAAATCAATGAAACGGATGTCATAACATTTAGGGGTGGATTAAAAGGATTTGAAGACCAAGAGAAATACATACTTCTTAACAACAATGATACAGAAGATCCTGTGCCATTCATGTGGCTACAGTCAGTTGATGATCCGAAACTGACGTTTGTTGTTTCAATTCCTTTCTTTCTAGATTCAACTTATGAATTTGACATTCCAGACGAAACTTGCGAAGCATTGGGTGTAAAGAAACCAGACGAGGTCGGCATATATTCTATTTGTAGAATACGAGATACAGTGGAGGAAATGACAGTGAACCTAGCCAGTCCTCTTGTAATAAATGCCAATACGCATATTGGTATGCAAGTTATGCTTTATGATACAAATTACACTGTTGATGAGAAAGTGAAAAAATAAGTGTAAATATGTGAAAAAACATTAAAGTAAATGCTCCGTCCTTCCGATAATAAAAATGAGCGGGTAAAAGTGTGGCGGCCGACATATCGTTACCCAGCTAATTTTTGTAGGCAAGGATGCCAATTATCTAAACTCAAGGAGGAATAAATCATGAGAATTAATAATAACTTAATGGCAATGAATACGCATCGTCAACTGGGTCTTAACAGTAATGGCGCGGCAAAGTCAATCGAAAAGCTTTCTAGTGGTATGAGAATCAACCGTGCTGGCGATGACGCTGCCGGTCTAGCAATCTCTGAAAAAATGCGTGGTCAGATCCGTGGTTTGAACCAAGCATCTAGAAATGCTCAAGATGGTATCTCTCTAATCCAAACTGCAGAGGGTGCTCTAAACGAATCTCAAGCTATCCTTCAACGTATGAGAGAACTTGCGGTTCAATCTTCGAATGATACAAACACTGATGAAGATCGTGGTAACATTCAGAAGGAAGTTGAAGAACTAGCAGACGAACTTAACCGTATCGGTAACACTACTGAGTTTAATACAAGAAAACTTGTTGATGGCTCTTTAGAAAGATCGGATGCTGAAGCAGCTACTTTGACTGGTAATACTCTAACGGATGTTGAAATCGTAGCAGCAAGTACTGCAGCTCAGTATGTTGGTGAGACGCTAAACTCTGGATCTATTGAGATTCATAGTGCTAAGGCATTTGAAGTTACTGGCGATTTAGTTATTAATACTGCAGCAATTACACTTACTTCTCTTACAAATGAGATTACTATCCAAGTAACTCAAAATGATGGTACTGTAGAGGATGTAACTGTAGCGGTTGTAGCTGCTGCTTATGATTCTGCTGGTGCAACGTTTATCACTTCATTAGAGACAAAACTTAATGCAGCTTTATCTAACTCTGTAGATATTACATTTGATGGTGGAGCATTGAAGATTACAGGGGATCATGCAGACTATAAAGGTGCTGGTGCTAGTATCTCAATCACTGGTGGTAACATGATTGGCGTAATCGCAACAGATATTGATTCATTCACGGTTGCAGATGGTGTTGCTGCGAACAACGTAATTAAAATTACGGATAATGCAGCGAGTGTAACAATTACACTGGATGAAGGCACGTATGGACTTGCTTCACTAGCTAGTACACTTGATGATGGAGCAAGTGCTACTATAGGTGTTAGTGTAGCTACAAGTGGCAATACACTTATTCTTACTCAAGATGCTACTGGATCAACCAATACAATTGCTTCTGTTACAGGTAATGGGGCAGTAGGACTTGGGCTTTCAAATGGAACTTCAACTGCAGGACTTGATCGTAATGATCAATTCAAGTTTACAGTTGATTTTGAGAGTATTGGCGGCAGTGCTGTATCTGAAGAGTTTACAGTTTCATTGATCGCTGGAACGTTCTCTGATATGGATCTTCTAGCAGCTGTTATTCAGACTAAGGCAAATGCTGCAATTCAAGCTTATAACGACACTCCTGCAACGCCTTCTAGTCAGGATATTGAAGATATTACAGTAGCTAATTCAGATGGTCGTTTGGTATTCTCAACTGGTGAAACGGGTGCTGATGCTGAGCTTTCTGTAAGTATTTATGCTGATCTTGGTTTTGCAGCTTCTGCAACTGATGCAGGTACAGATGGTACTTCACAAGTTATTACTTTCCATATTGGTGCTAATGAAGATCAAAACATGGAAATTAGTATTGGTGACATGAGAGCTGATGCTCTGGGTATCTCTGCCTCAGCTTCTGGTGATGACACTTTCCTAGCAGAAGATGGTACTACGGTTATTGATGCGTCTTACTCAACTACTACAATTGATAATGATGGTACGACTGAGTATGTAATGGATATTTCTACTAAAGAAAATGCGAATAAGGCTCTTGAAGTTCTTGATAACTCATTAAACAAAGTATCTAGTGAACGTTCTAAATTGGGTGCTGTTCAGAACCGTCTTGAACACTCAATCAAGAATATTGACACTTCTTCAGAGAACTTACAAGCCGCTGAATCTCGTATCCGTGACGTAGATATGGCTAAAGAAATGATGAACTTCACTAAGAATAACATTCTGCAACAAGCGGCTCAATCAATGCTTGCACAGGCTAACCAGGCTCCGCAAGGTGTTCTTCAGCTTCTAAGATAATCACTTAAAGCTGACATTGTTAATCTTATGGAAAGGGTGTATTTTTATACACCCTTTTCTTTGAATAGAATCTAGTTTGAGGATGATGGAATATGCTTAGAAAAATTAATATATTAATTGATGATATTCAGGATTGCAAGACCGAAGGAATCATGTCTACGCTGATTGACGTCATCGAAATGATTTCGAAATCTTTGAAAAAGAAAGAACAGATCATGGAGTTGAACACAATATCAGTTAAGTTAATACAGTCGTTTGAGAATAAAGATTACACCATGATGATAGATGTCTTAAAATATGAACTTAAAGAGATTGTGAAGAAGGTGTAGGTGTCCAGATGACTATATATGAGAAAAACCTTGCTTTGATAAAAACTAAAAATGAAAAAATATATAAAGCATTAATGGGAAAAGATAGATTTCCAATTATTGTAAAGGGACAAAACAAAGGAAATATATGTATTAGTGTAGATGGAAAAAAAGAAGTGTACTTACATAGTGTCTATAATAAAAAAAATGAGTTTGAACGTATGTTTAAAAGATATAGAGGAGAATCGATGCTCCTCTTATTTGGTATTGGAGATGGAAGTGTACTTAAATATATTAATAAGTACATGAAAGCGGTGAAGACTGTCTACATTATAGAACCTTCGATTACAGTTTTTAAGTGCATGATAGAGCGTATTGACCTTTCTGAATTAATGAAACAAAAAGACTATTATTTTTCAATCTCTGAGGAACCGATAACTGCAGCGGGGCTTGCTATTAAGCCACTGGTTAAGATTGATTTTGGATTTTATTATATATTGAATGAACGAGCGTTGTTTGAAGAGTACTTCAATTCGTTTGTAACTTTTATGAAAAAGAATATGAGAACGCATCGAATGAATGTTCATACTGAGCTTATGACACTAGATTTATGGCATGAAAATGGTATATGCAATTTTATTGCAGATACCAGTGATGTGAGTTCTGTCAGTCATATATTTAAGGATAAAGTGTTTATCCTAGTTTCAGCAGGTCCTTCTCTTAATAATAATATGGAATTATTACATGAAGTTCAGGATCGAGCAGTTATTGTTGCAGTTGGTTCAGCTGTTAAGATTCTTGATAATAACGGGATAACACCACATTTTCGCATGATGCTGGATGGGCAGAAGGAAGAAATGCGTGTTATTCGTGATCTTAATGATTATAGTGTTCCTGTGCTCATTGGAGCATATGGGTATAAAAATATTATACCAACATGTACTGGAAAAGCCTTTACATTTGCTTCAAATACAAATCATTTTTATAAGTATTTAATGAAAATATCAGAAATACCGATGTTTGGTCCACTTTGGTCTGGTCCTTCAATCGCGAATGCAGCTTTTTCCTTTGCATATCGTGCAGACGTTAATAAAATTATTCTGCTGGGGCAGGATCTTTGTTTTCAAGGTGATGATATTTATGCAAAAGGTGCACGTGCGGATGATGATACGGTAGAGAAAAAAAGTATACGAAAAAAATACTTCGATTCAAAAGATGTTCATGGTAATGCTGTGCAAACAACAGCTCAGTTTCTTGGTATGCGTGATGCCTTTGAAAACATCATGAAAGTAGAAGCGAAAAGAAGTGTTGAAGTTATAAATGCCTCTGAAGGTGGGCTGCCTATTCCTGGTATAATCAATATGACATTCCAAGAAGTCTTAGATACTATAATCGAAAAAGAAGCCCCATTTGATTATCGATCTACAGTAGATCAGTTGGAGCATGCTGATTATGATATTCATAAAAAAGAAGGTATCCAGTTATTTACTAGTCAGATTGATGATGTTTGGTCTAGAGTGAACACTTTTGAAGAAAAGATAAAAGAACTTTTGACACAATACGAAACCTTCAAAAAAATTGATAGCGTTACTGTTACAAAAATGTTTACTATGTATGATGATATAGAGGCTCTTGAAGTCTTTCAACAAGCATTGCTACCTAGTATTAAGAACAAAATTGAAATGCTTAAACTGAAATTTACCAATGATATTAGAAATGGTGCAGATAGTAATATTGCACAACTGATGCTGAATCAAGCAATTGCCAGAGAAATCCAACGAGTGCTACTTGCGTTTAATAAAGTACTTGATGACCATAGAATTGAGGAGGTAGACAATGAGCTATTTAACTGATCAAGAAAAATTTTGGGCAGGACAGTTTGGAAATGACTATATAAAGCGTAATATGAGTCCCGAACTTTTAGCAAGTAACGTGAATTTTTTTACTGGTATTTTTAATAGAACTGAAAACGTAAATTCTATTCTAGAACTTGGATGTAACGTTGGTATGAATCTGCGAGCTATGAAAACGATACTTCCAAATGCTGAATTCACAGCTCTTGAAATAAATGAGACAGCAGTAAATGTACTGAAAGAAGTGCCTTACATAGACGTGATCCATGGATCTATCCTTGAGTATCAGCCTGATCGGAAATGGGATTTTGTATTCACAAAGGGTGTTTTGATCCATATTAATCCAGATCATCTGGATTCGGTCTATGAATTAATGTATAACTCAACGAATAAATATATCGTTGTTGCGGAATATTATAATAGAACACCTGTAGCGATTCCATACAGAGGTGAAGTTGATCGTCTATTCAAGCGAGATTTTGCGGGTGAATTATTGGATAAGTATCCTGATCTAAAGCTTGTTGATTATGGGTTCTCATACCATAGAGATAACAATTTCAAACAAGATGATGTATCTTGGTTTTTATTAGAGAAATAGAGGTGACGTAATGTTTGATGGTATGTTGGATGGAAAATCAATTTTAATTACAGGCGGAACAGGATCGTTCGGCAAGAAATTTGTTGAAACGACTCTTAAAAGACATAATCCTAAGAGAATTATTATATATTCAAGAGATGAGTTTAAACAGGATCAAATGCGTCAATTGTTCTCTGAGCACAAAGAATTAAGATTTTTCATTGGTGATGTAAGAGATAAGGATAGACTGTATAGAGCGTTTGATGGTGTGGATTACGTTATTCATGCAGCGGCAATGAAGCAAGTGCCTGCGTGTGAATACAATCCATTTGAAGCTATAAAAACAAACATTCACGGGGCCAAGAATGTCGTTGACGCCGCGATTGATAGAGGCGTAAAAAAGGTGATTGCACTTTCTACAGATAAAGCTGTGAATCCGATAAATCTTTATGGCGGAACAAAACTTGTTTCTGACAAACTGTTTATTTCAGCTAATGCTTATGCTGGCGGAAAAGGCTCTGTGTTTTCAGTGGTAAGATACGGAAATGTTGCTGGCAGCCGTGGCTCTGTTATTCCATTCTTTAAAAAAGTTCTAGAAAATGGAGAATCAGAACTTCCAATTACAGATATGCGAATGACGCGATTCTGGATTACGCTTGAAGAGGGCGTTGAACTTGTATACAAGGCACTTGAAGAGTCGCGCGGTGGCGAAACATATATATCAAAAATTCCATCATTTAAGATTTCTGATTTAGCCAATGCAATGAATCCAGCTGGAACGATGAAAGAAGTTGGAATTCGTGAGGGCGAGAAGCTTCATGAAGTTATGGTTACTCAAGATGATTCCCGATCTACATATGAATATGACAAACATTATATCGTCTACCCGAATTTTGAGTGGTGGAATACTGAAAAACATTTCACACCAGGGGGCAAAGCCATTGAAGATGGATTTGAGTATAACTCAGGTACAAATACAGACTGGCTGAGTGTTGAGGAGTTGAAAAAGGGCATAATTGAATTAGGATTGTATCCAGAAGAGAGATGATTCTTGTGAAAATAGCATTACATGGCGGTGAACCTACAAGTGAAAAGTTTATTGCTTATGGAAGACAATCAATCTTGGAAGAGGACATAAGA